>WNFG01001581.1_pt1 | contig 24587 bp, 21 predicted proteins | sample 5400431 | NCBI WGS metagenome assembly WNFG01 (sample SAMN13153346, study PRJNA577476) | soil metagenome | isolation source: 120 cm saprolite under Douglas fir tree site 2 hole 3 replicate 2 | place: USA:California | collected 2015-04-18 | reverse complement strand
GTTAGCGGCGTGCGTTTGTCATTAGCTAGCTCTTGCCGGTCGTCGCACCCACTGGGCACGGCGGCCGGCGATCCAGCGGCCGCACGGTCGCTCATGGCCTGACGTTCACGGAAGGTAGGCGAGGATCACATGTCGTATCGCTTCGCGGTGCTGTGGTTGAAGGCGTTCAGGGACAGCCCGGAGAAGGTGTGCCAGCTGTACGCCGACGAGTTCCTCTTCGAGGATCTGATGCTCGGTCAGTCGATCACCGACAAGGGCGACCTGGCGCGCGCGTTCGCCCCCTACGCGAACACCGATCCTGACAACGGCATCGGCCTTCACCAGTTCCGTATCGACGAGGTCATCGGTGGCGAGAGCAGTGCCTTGATCCGCTGGACCTGGCAGGCCACCGGCGCGGCCGCGTTCCTCGGTATCCCCACCAACGGCAAGGTAGTTGGCACCACCGGCCACACGATGCATGTCTATGAGGGCGGCAAGATCAAGCGGGAGTCGACCTACTGGGACGCGACCTCGATCCTGCGCGACCTTGGCCAGCCGGTGTCGACCCTGGGCGTCACGGCTCCGCGTGTCGCCGCCGCCGCCTTCTGATCCGCCCGCTCACGCTGCCACGTGGCGGCGAGATGACGTACCTTCCCTGGCCACACCGTTAGGAGCTTTGCGATCATGAGCGAGAACCAGGACCACGCCCAGCGCTGGGCGAGCCTTATCACCAGCAACACCGACGCCGTCGTCGACCTGTTCGCCGACGAGCTGATTTATGACGACCGCCGCGACACCGATCACGTCTTCGACACCGCGACCACCAAGACGCAGCTGCGCGAGCGGATCGCGCCATTCGCCAACACCGATGCCGACGACGGTCTCGGCATTCACCACTTCGAGGTTCTTGATGTGGTCGGCGCGGTCGGCGTTGACGGCGCCCGCGCAGTCGCGATCTTGTGGCAGTGGACCGGCGAGCATCTGGAGAACTTCCGTGGCGTGCCGACCGGCAGCCAGACTCTGTCTGCCCGTGGCCAGACCTGGCACCAGTTCGATGCCGCCGGGAAGGTGAACCGCGAGTCGACGTACTGGAACGACGTGCCCGTCTATCAGCAGCTCGGTCTGCCGGTGCTCACGCCGGCCTACTGGGAAGCCGATTTCGACTTCAGTTCACTCGCCCCGTCGGCGTGAGACCGACCGGCTGGTAGGTGAGGACCCCGTGCTTCCCGCGCAGTGGCGTGAGCGTCTGCGGCTGCCGGCCATGGCCGCGCCGATGACCGACGTCTCCGGCCCCGAGCTGGTGGCCGCGGTATGCGCGGCGGGCGTGATCGGCACCTTCCCGACCCACAACGCCGCAGACAGCGTCGAACTCGAGCGGTGGCTGCACCGGATCGGCGAGCAGGTGGCCGCCCGCACCCCGCCCGGGCGCAGCGCGGCACCGGTCGGGGCGAACCTGGTCGTGCACCGCAGCAACGCGCGCCTGGCCGGTGACCTAGCCGCGGTCGTCCGCGGTCGTGTCGAGGTGGTCGTGGCCAGCGTGGGCTCACCGCGCGAGATTGTCGGCCCACTGCACGATGCGGGCATCAGGGTGCTAGCCGACGTGGCCAGCCTGCGGCACGTGCAGCGGGCGGCGGCCAGTGGCGTGGACGGCGTGGTGCTGCTCGCGGCTGGGGCCGGGGGACAGACCGGCTGGGCGAACCCGTTCGCGTTCCTGCGGGCGGTACGCCAGCGCTACGACGGCATCGTCGTGATCGCCGGGGGAATCAGCGACGGCGCGGGCATCCTGGCCGCACAAGTCCTCGGCGCCGACCTGGCCTACCTGGGCACCCGGTTCATCGCCACCACCGAGAGCCTCGCCTCACCGGCCTACCGGGACGCCGTCGTCGCGGCGACGCTGGACGACGTTACCGCGTCCACGCAGGTCACCGGCCTGCCCGCCAACGTGCTGACCGGCTGGCTGCGTGGAATCGATCCCGCCGCGCCCCGTGCCGCACTGGACGGATCGCACGGGCCAGTGTCGGACGACCCGGCGATGGACGGTTTCTCTGTGGAACGGCTACTCGCTCACCGTGGGGTGTGGGCGGCCGGCCACTCGGTGTCTGGCACCGACGCGGTGGTCGGGGCCGCCGAGCTGGTGGACCGGCTGGAACGCGAACTGGAGCTGGCGCGGCAGCGGCTGCTGTCGGCCGACGCGTCGGCCGCTGGATGCCGCTGACTTTCTGGAGGTCATGAGATGTGGGGAACACTGCCCGAGGTCTTCGACCGGGTGTGTCTGTATTACGCCGGACAGACGGCGATCCGCGACGGCGACCGCGCCATCAGCTATCGGCAGATGCAGCAGTGGGCCAATCGCGTCGCCAATGGGCTCGGAGCGCTGGGAGTGGCGCCGGGCGAGCGGGTCGGTCTGCTGCTGCCGAACGTACTGGAGTTCATCCCGACCCAGCACGGCATCTGGAAGGCCGGCGCGGTGCTGGTGCAGATGCCGACCCGCGCCTCGTCCGCCACGCACCGCACCAACCTCGAACAGACCGGGGCTACGACGCTGATCTACCACGCCCAGTTCGACGGCGTGGCCCACGAGCTCGTCGCCGGCCTGCCGAACCTGAAGACGGTGATCAGGCTGCCCGCCGTGGCCACGGCTCACGGTGGGGCGCCGGAGTCGGTGGACTACGTTTCGCACTTCGACGCCCAGCCGGACACCCCGCCGGACGTGCTGGTGAGCGAGCATGACGAGGCCTACGTGCTGTTCACCTCCGGCAGCACGGGTGCGCCGAAGGGCGTGGTCAACTCCCATTTCACCTGGGCGCACTACAGCATCACCGCAGGCCTGGAGATCGCCGACACCCGCCCGGGCGAGGTGTTCGCGCATGGCGCCCCGCTGACCCACTTCACCCAGATCTTCGTGCTGCCCACGTTCCTTCGCGGCGGCACCAACGTCATGCTGCCGAGCCTGGACACCGGCGGGCTGCTCGCGGCGATCGAACGCGACCGAGTCACCGCCACGGCTGTCGTACCGACAATCGTCTACCTGCTGCTTGACCATCCACGGCGTTGCACCGCTGACCTGTCCTCGCTGAAGACGATGATCTATGCCGGTTCCCCGATCGCCCCGGAGCGGCTACGGGAGGCCCTGGCCACCTTCGGGCCGATCTTCGTGCAGACCTACGCGGGCACCGAACCCGGCTACGTCTCCTGCCTGCGCAAAGAGGACCACGAGGTCGACACCGACGCCGGCCTCAAACGGCTCGCCTCCGCCGGCCGCCCCATCCCGTACGTGAAGGTCAGCATCCAGGACGAGCATGACCAGCCGCTGCCAGTCGGCGAGATCGGCGAGATCTGTTCCAAGCAACTGGGACAGATGCTCAGCTACGTCGACACCGCGCGCACCGCCGAGGCCTTGCGGGACGGGTGGGTTCACACCGGCGACGTAGGCTACCTCGACGAGCACGGCTTTCTCTACATCGTCGACCGCAAGCGCGACATGGTGGTCAGCGGCGGGTTCAACGTCTTCCCCCGGCAGGTGGAGGACGTGCTGCTAGGCCACCCGGCGGTGGCGCAGGCGGCGGTCATCGGCGTGCCACACCCCAAATGGGGTGAGGCGGTGCACGCGGTGGTGGTGCTCCGCAGCGGTGCGGAGGCGAGTGATGACGAGCTGATCACCGCGGTCAAGAAGGAACTCGGGAGCGTCTCCGCGCCGAAGACGGTCGTGTTCGTCGACGGGCTTCCCGTGAACCCGGCCGGCAAGCTGGACAAGAAGGCGCTGCGGGCGCCGTTCTGGTCCGGCCACGAACGGCAGGTCGGCTAGTGGACGCGCCCACCGCCGTCTGCGCGGACCACTTCAGGCGTGTGCTCTCGCATTTCGCGAGTGGCGTGGTGATCGTGACCGGGGTGGTCGACGGCAACCCGGTCGGGCTGACGTGCCAGTCCTTTACCGCATTGTCGCTGAACCCGCCGATGGTGCTGTTCTGCCCGTCGAAGACCTCGAGGTCCTGGCCGCTGCTCGCCACGGTGCCGTACCTGTGCGTCAATGTGCTCAGCGCCGGGCAGCACGGTCTCAGCGATGCGTTCGCGCGCAGCGGCAGCGACAAGTTCGCCGGGGTCGCCTGGTCGCCGACCCCGCAGGGGGCACCCGCTCTCGGCGGCGCGGCCGCGCACATCGAGGCACGTATCGCCGCGTGCCATGACGGAGGCGACCACCACATCGTCACCTGTGTCGTCGAGGCGCTGTCGGCCGAGTCGGACCCCGACCCGTTGCTGTACTACCGCAGCGGCTACCGCGCTCTTGACAGCTCAGGCCACTCAGGCTGCTCAGGACGCTCAGGCCATTCACGCCGGCAGCGGCAAGTCGCCTAAGCCACCGAGACCACAAAGTCGCGACGTCACAGGCAAGTCGCCACGAGGCTAGGAGAAACGATGTCCGTCCCGCACTACTCACTGTTCATCGACGGCGAATGGGTTGACTCGCCGGAGCACTACGAGATACGCAGTCCAGCCACCGGCGAGTTGGTGGCCACCGTCGCCAAGGGGAGCACGCAGCACATCGACCAGGCCGTCGCCGCTGCCAAGGCCGCCCACGCCTCCGGCGTGTGGCGCAGCAAGGCACCCGAGGAGCGCGCCGACCTGCTCAACGCGGTGGCCGCCCGGCTCGCCGAACGCGCCGACGAACTCGCGGTGCTGCAAACCAGGGAGAATGGCGCCACCATCAGGGTCACCTCCACCCTGCACCTGGGCCTGTCCATCGGGCAGCTGCAGTATCTGGCGGGACTGGCCAAGAGCTACGAGTTCGAAAAGCCAGGCCCCGCGATCGGGCCCTTGCCCGCCGAGGGCATCCTGCGCCGCGAACCACTCGGCGTGGTCGCCGCCATCGTGCCGTGGAACATCCCGCTGCTGGTGATCGTCTGGAAAATCGCCCCCGCCCTGGCCGCCGGCAACACCGTCGTGCTCAAGCCTGACGAGCACGCCCCACTGCTCGCGCTGGAAGTTGCCAGGGAGTTCGAGGCCGCCGGCCTGCCCAAGGGTGTCCTCAACGTCGTCGTCGGTGACGGCGAGCCGGTCGGATACTACCTGAGCGGGCACCCGGACGTGCGCAAAGTGGCGTTCACCGGCTCGACAGCCGTCGGCAAGAGCATCCTCGGCCAGGCCGCGGAGACCATCAAGCGGGTCACCCTCGAACTCGGAGGCAAGGGCCCGAACATCATCCTCGACGACGCCGACCTGTCAGTGGCTGTCGACGGATCCCTGTTCGCGGCGATGGCCAACAACGGCCAGGCCTGCGAGGCCGGCACCCGGCTGCTGGTCCCGGGCAGCATCAAGGACGAGTTCCTGGCCAAACTGATCGAGCGGGCCAAGACCCTCACACTCGGCGACCCGCTCGACCCGGCCACCGACGTCGGCCCGGTCATCACCAGGGAGCAGCAGCAGCGGATCCTCGGCTACCTCGACGGCGCCAAGGCCCAGGGCGCGACCGCCGCCGTCGGTGGCGGCGCCCCCGACGGGCCGCAGTTCCAGGCCGGCAACTGGATCGAGCCGACCATCCTCACCGACGTCACCAACGACATGACCATCGCCAGGGAAGAGGTCTTCGGGCCCGTACTCACGGTCCTGACCTACGACACGATCGACGAGGCCGTCGCGATCGCCAATGGTCTACGTCAACGACTGGCACGTCATCAACCCGAACTACCCCTTCGGCGGCTATAAGCAAAGCGGCCTCGGGCGCGAAGGCGGACCGGACGCACTGGACGAGTACACCGAGCAGAAGTACATCTCCATAGACCGGGTCGGGCCCATCCAGAACCGCGCCTTCGCCCTTGTGCTTGGCACTCCGCCGACGTAGCACCTAGCTATGTTAATGGTCATTCACTAAGCTGGAAGCGACAGCTGGCGCAGCTAGAGCGGCGCACGCTGCCGAGCGAAGGAAGGAAGCAAAGCCAGGATGCCGGTTCTGAAGTCCACCCTCGACATCACCGACGAGACCTACCGGGACTACCGCCGGGTCCAGCTGGAGGCGCTGGCGGCACTGGAGCAGCAGCTCGACCTGGTCCGGGCCGGCGGGGGCGAGCGGTACGCGCGCCGCCACCACGAGCGCGGCAGGCTGCTGGTGCGGGAGCGACTGGAGCTGCTGCTCGACCGGGACACCTCCTTTCTTGAGCTGTCCTCCCTCGCGGCCTGGGGGAGCCGGTTCACCGTCGGCGCCAGTATCCTCACCGGGATCGGCGTGGTCAGTGGTGTGGAATGCATGATCGTCGCGCACGATCCGACCGTGCGCGGCGGGGCGATGAACCCGTTCACGCTGAAGAAGAACCTGCGCGCCCTGGACATCGCCCGGGCCAACCGGCTGCCGGTGATCTACCTCGTCGAGTCCGGCGGAGCCGATCTGCCCACCCAGTCGGAGCTGTTCGTCGACGCAGGCAAGATCTTCCAGAAGCTTACCAAGCTGTCGGCCGCCGGCATCCCTACCGTCGCGCTGGTGTTCGGCAACTCCACCGCTGGCGGCGCCTACGTGCCTGGCATGTGCGACTACGCCGTGCTGGTCGACGGGCAAGCCAAGGTGTTCCTCGGCGGACCGCCGCTGGTGAAGATGGCCACCGGTGAGGATGCCGACGACGAGCAGCTCGGCGGCGCGCGGATGCATTCCGAGGTGTCCGGACTCAGCGACCAGTTCGCCGTCGACGAACGTGACTGCCTGCGCATCGGACGCCAGATCGTGGCCGACCTCGGGTGGCGCAAGCTCGGGCCCGGGCCGAGCCGCCCGGCCGAGGAACCGCTTTACGACCGCGAGGACCTGCTCGACCTCATCCCGGCCGACTTCCGGACCCCGGTCGATCCCCGCGAGATCCTGGCTCGGATCGTGGACGGCTCCAGGTTCAGCGAATACAAAGCCCGCTACGGCACCAGCCTGGTCACCGGGTGGGCGTCGATACACGGGTTCGGAGTCGGCGTGCTGGCCAACCACCGTGGCGTGCTGTTCAGCGAGGAGGCGAAGAAGGCCGCGGAGTTCATCCTGCTGGCCAACCAGACCGACACCCCGCTCGTCTTCCTGCAGAACACCACCGGCTACATGGTCGGCACCGCCTACGAACAGGGCGGGATCATCAAGGACGGCGCGAAAATGATCAACGCCGTCGCCAACAGCGCCGTCCCGCACTTCACCATCAACATCGGCGCGTCCTTCGGTGCTGGTAACTACGGGATGTCCGGCCGCGCCTACGACCCGCGGCTGATGTTCGCCTGGGTCAACGCCCGGCTCGCGGTGATGGGCGCCCAGCAGCTGGCGGGCGTGCTGTCGATCGTGGGCCGGCAGGCCGCCGCGGCCGCCGGCCGCGAGTTTGACGCCGACGCCGACGAGTCGAGGCGCCACGAGATCGAGGAGCAGATCGAGCGCGAGTCGCATGCCTTCTTCACCACCGCCCGCCTCTACGACGACGGCGTGATCGATCCGCGCGATACGCGCACGGTGCTGGGCATCGCGCTGTCGGCCGCCCATTCGCAGACGATCGAGGGACGCCGCGGCTTCGGCGTATTCCGGATGTAGGCGGCCGGAGGGATGACACAGATGACGCGTATCAGGAGACTGCTCATCGCCAACCGCGGCGAGATCGCCTCACGGGTGATCCGCTCCGCGCGGGCGCTGGACATCTCGACGGTCGCGGTCTTCTCCAACGTCGATGCGCAGGCGCCGTTCGTGGCCGAGGCCGACGAGTCGGTAGCCCTGCCGGGCAGCACAGCTGCGGAGACCTACCTGCGCCCAGATCTGATCATCGACGCGGCCAGGCGTACCGGTGCCGACGCGGTCCACCCCGGATACGGGTTCCTGTCGGAGAACGCGGATTTCGCTGAAGCCTGCGCCGCCGCTGGGCTGACCTTCGTCGGCCCGCCGCCGGCTGCGATCCGATCCATGGGCTCCAAGACCTCGGCCAAGCAGCTGATGGCCGAGGCCGGCGTGCCGGTGCTGCCGGGTATCGCGATCGGCGACGACGAGCAGCTGCCGACCGGACTGGCCGACCGCGCCGAGACCGAGATCGGGTTCCCGGTGCTGGTCAAAGCCGCCTTCGGCGGGGGCGGCCGTGGCATGCGGGTCGTCGCTTCACAAGGCGAGCTGACCGGGGCGGTCGCTGCGGCGCGGCGGGAAGCCGTCGGTGCGTTCGGCAACGGCACGGTCTTTCTCGAGCGGCTGGTTGAGCGTCCCCGGCACATCGAGGTGCAGATCTTCGCGGACACCCGCGGGCAGGTCGTGCACCTGTTCGAGCGGGAGTGCTCGATCCAGCGGCGGTACCAGAAGATCCTGGAGGAGTCGCCGTCGCCGGCCATCGGCACCAATTCGGCGTTGCGCGCCGAATTGGGGTCGGCGGCGATCGCGGCCGCGAAGGCGATCGGCTACGTCGGCGCCGGCACGGTCGAGTTCATCCTCGACGCCTCCGGCGAGTTTTTCTTCCTCGAGGTCAACACCCGGTTGCAGGTCGAGCACCCGGTCACCGAGCTGGTCACCGGCCTGGACCTGGTTGCCCTGCAGCTCGCGGTGGCCGAGGGCAAGCCGCTGCCGGACGAAGCCGTGCAGGCCAGCCTCATCGGCCACGCCATCGAGGCGCGGCTCTACGCCGAGGACGTCGCCGCCGGATACCTGCCAGCTACCGGCTCGCTGCTGCTGTTCGACGTGCCATCCCTGCCCGGTGTGCGCGTCGACGCCGGCGTGCGGACCGGCGGCGAGGTCAGCGTGCACTACGACCCGATGCTGGCCAAGGTGATCGCGCACGCCCCGACCCGCGAGCAGGCCGCTCGGCTGCTGGCCCGCACGCTGGCCGAGACGAGGGTGCTCGGGGTGGTCACCAACCGCGATCTGCTGGTCGGAATCCTGCGCGAGCAGGAGTTTCTCGACGGCCACATCGACACCGGCTACCTGACCCGCCACGACCCGGCGACGCTGATAGCCGGCGATGAGCACCGGCTCCTGGTACACGCGCTGGCTACCGCACTGGCCGACCAGGCCCTGCGCCGCGCCGAGACGTCAGTGCTCACCGGTGTCCCGTCCGGCTGGCGGAACGTTCCCAACGCCCGGCAGCAGGTCGGCTATCAAGTGGGGCGCACGGCCGAGCGCGGCGTCCAGGTCGAGTACGGCATCCGCGGCCAACTCGTCGAGGCAGCCGTCGACGGCGTCGAGCTCGGACCCATCCTGCTGCACGGCTGCACGCCGGACGAGGTCGACCTGCAGATCGGGAGTGTGCGCCGCCTGATCGCCATCGCCCGCGCTGGTGATACCCGGTACGCCGACTCCGCCCTGGGCGCCACCACCCTGGTCGAGCAACCCAGGTTCCCCGAGACGGGGCAGCAGGCCACGGCCGGCTCACTGCTCGCACCGATGCCCGGCACCGTCGTGCGCGTCGAGGTCAGGCCCGGCGAGCCCGTCCGCACCGGGCAGGTGCTGGTGGTGCTGGAGGCGATGAAGATGGAACACCCGGTGCGCGCACCGCACGACGGCGCGCTGGCGCAGCTGAACGTATCGGCCGGGCAGACCGTCGACACGGGCACCGTGCTCGCCGTCGTCGACAACGCCACCGACAGTCCCGCTGACAGCGCAGGCGGCGAGGACGGTGCCCGTGACTGAGCAGCCGATCCGCTACGAGGTGGTCGATGGCGTCGCGTGGCTGACCATCAACCGGCCCGAGGCCTGCAACGCCCTGAACATGGCGGTCCGAGACGGCCTGTTCGCCGGGGTGCACCGCTTCAACGGCGACCGCGAGGCGAAGGTGCTGGTACTCACCGGCGCCGGCGACGCCGCGTTCTGCGCCGGCGGCGACCTTAAGGAGATGGCCGAGGTCGCGCTGCAGGTCCCGCCGCCGGACTTCCTGCCGCAGTTCGGCCGCAACATCGAGGTCGCCAAACCCACGATCGCCGCGGTCAACGGCCTCGCGCTGGCCGGCGGCTTCCTGCTGGCCCAGATGTGCGACCTGTGCGTGGCGGCGCAGTCCGCGCGGTTCGCGATCACCGAGGTAAGAGTCGGCCGCGGCGCCCCCTGGGCCGCGGCGCTGCCGTGGCTGATCCCGCCCCGCGCGGCGATGGAGATCCTGCTGACCGGCGACCTGATCGACGCCGATCGAGCCGAGCGGATCGGCCTGGTGAACCGGGTCGTCCCCGACGCCGAACTACGCGAGCAGACCCAGCAGCTGGCCCAGCGCATCGCCGGCAACGCGCCGCTGTCGGTGCTCGCCGCCAAGAAAACCGTCCGGCTGGCCGCCGAGCACCCGCTGAGCGTCTCCTTCCAGGAGGCCGAACGGATCTGGGAACCCGTTTACACCAGCCAGGACGCCCAGGAGGGACCTGCGGCCTTCAGCGAAAAGCGGGCCCCGGCGTGGAAGGGATGCTGATGAGCACAACCAGCCAACAGGCCGGCGGCCCGGTAGCCGGCGGCCCGGTAGCCGGCGGCCCGGCCGCCGCGAAGCCGGACACGACGAAGGCGGCGGTGTTGCAGACCGTTGCCGCTGACCTGGCCGCTGAGACCGACTCGCTCGTCACGATCCTGGCTGAGTTGGGGAAGGCGGCTTGGGATGCGCCCACCCCCGCCGAGGGCTGGACGATCCGGGACCAGGTCACACACCTGGCGTTCTTCGACGACGCCACCCTGCTCGCCGTGAAGGACGCGGCCGCGTTCGTCGAGCAGCGGGCCGAACTGCTCGCCCTCGGCGACGGGTTCCCCGATGTGGTCGCCGAACGCTACCGGCGACTGTCCGGCGAGCAATGCCTGGCCTGGTTTTCCAGATCGCGGACGGCACTACTGGCCGCCTACCGCGACACAGAACCACGTGCGCGGCTGCCCTGGTACGGCCCGGACATGGGCCCGGCCTCCTCGGCGACCGGCCGGCTGATGGAGACCTGGGCGCACGGCCAGGACGTCGCCGACGCCACCGGCCAGATCCGCGAGCCCAGCCGGCGGTTGCGTCACGTCGCCGACCTCGGGGTGCGCACCTTCGCGTTCTGCTTCCGGCTGCGCGGCCAGCCGGTGCCAGCCGCACCGGTCCGGGTCGAACTCGACGCCCCCGACGACGAGCACTGGACGTGGGGGCCCGCCGCGGCCGAGGACCGGATTACCGGCACGGCGCTGGAGTTCTGCCTGGTCGTCACCCAACGGCGCAACGTGGCCGATACCAGGTTGTGCGTGACCGGGCCGGCCGCCACCGAGTGGAGCACGATCGCGCAGGCCTTCGCCGGCGCCCCCACCGACGGCCGCCCGGCCGGCCGGTTCGCGGCACTTCCCGTGGCAGGCCGGTGATGACTGTGGTGCGGATCGGCAACGCCTCGGGCTTCTACGGCGACCGGTTCGCGGCGATGTGCGACATGGTGGAGGGCGGGCCGGTGGACGTCGTCACCGGCGACTATCTCGCCGAACTGACGATGCTGATCCTGTGGAAGGCCAGACGGAAAGACCCGTCGGCCGGCTACGCCCGCACCTTCCTCACCCAGCTGGAGGAGGTGCTTGGCACCGCGCTGGAGCGCGGGATCAGGATCGTCACGAATGCGGGCGGCCTCAACCCAGCGGGGCTCGCCGGCAAGATCGCCGAGCTCGCTGACCGTCTCGGCCTGGCGCCTAAGGTGGCCTGGCTCGACGGTGACGACCTCGCCGGCCGGCTGGATGACCTGCTCGCGGCCGGCCACGACTTGGTCCACCTGGACACCGGCCGGTCGCTGCGCGAGGCCGGGGTCGCCCCGGCGACCGCGAACGCCTATCTCGGCGGCTGGGGCATTGCTGCCGCCCTGGCCGAGGGCGCTGATATCGTCGTCTGCCCCCGCGTCACCGACGCCTCGCTCGTGGTCGGCCCCGCGGCCTGGTGGCACGGCTGGTCACGCACCGACTACGACGCGTTGGCCGGCGCGGTCGCCGCCGGGCACGTCATCGAATGCGGCCCGCAGGCCACCGGCGGCAACTACCCGTGGCCGGAGGAGATCCGCGACCACCGCCGGCCCGGCTATCCGATCGCCGAGATCGAGGCCGATGGGTCCAGCGTGATCACCAAACACTCCGACACCGGCGGGCTGGTCTCCGTCGGCACGGTCACCGCGCAGTTGCTGTACGAGATCGCCGCACCCGGCTACGCCAATCCGGACGTGGTGGCGCACTTCGACACGATCCAGCTGTCTCAACAGGACACCGATCGCGTGCGGATCAGCGGGACTCGCGGCAGCTCGCCGACTGGACAGCTCAAGGTGGCCATCGACTGCATCGGCGGCTACCGCAACACCATGACTCTCGCGCTCACCGGCCTGGACATTGACGCCAAGGCCGCCGCCGCCGAGGCGCAATTGTTCGACGTGCTCGGTGGAAAGGACCAGTACGACGACGTCGACGTGCGTCTGCTGCGCTTCGACCGCCCCGACGCGCCGACCAGCGCCCAGGCCACCGCCCACCTGCAGATCACCGTGAAAGACCGCGACCGCGATCGGGTGGGCCGACGATTCTCCAACGCCACTATGGAACTGTTCCTCGGCGGCTACGCCGGCTTCTACACCACCACCCCGCCCACCGACGCCACCGACTTCGGCGTGTACTGGCCCGCACTGATACCCGCCGGCCTCGTCACCCAACGGCTCGTCCGGCCGGACGGCAGCGTGCGAGTCATCGAGCACAGCACCCCTGCAGGCATGGTTGGTGCATCCGGCACGGCGGCCGGCCCCGGACCAGGCATGGCTGACTCACCCGCTGCCGGGCCGCCGCACCCCGCCCCGGACACGTCTTGCGGGCCGGTTGCCGTAAGTGGCGGCACCGGCCGGGGACCGCTCGGCCTGGTCTGCGGCGCCCGGTCCGGCGACAAGGGCGGTAACGCCAACGTCGGGCTGTGGGTCCGCACCCCGGCCGTGTACGACTGGCTGCGCGACTACCTCACCGTCGAGCGGTTCCGTGACCTGCTCACCGAGTCCGCCGGACTTGCGGTGCACCGTTACGAGCTGCCCAACCTGCTCGCGGTCAACTTCGTGATCGTGGGGTTGCTGGGCAACGGCGTCGCCGACTCCACCCGGCCCGACCCGCAGGCCAAAGGCCTCGGCGAATACGTGCGCTCCCGCTACGTCGACCTGCCGGCGGCCTGGCTCAACAGGGCGGGATCGTGACCCGCGGCGCGCGGGCCACGCGTCCCGGGGCCGGCACCGACGGCCGCGATCCTAGTCTGTACAGCGTGCCAAGTCCTCACCAGCAGCCGGCGGAGGTCCGGCCGGTTCGCACTCGCGACCCGGCACGCAAACAGCGGATCCTGGCCGCTGCCGCGGACCTGTTCGCCCGCAACGGGTTCCACTCGGTCTCGATGGAAGACATCGGTGAGGTGGTCGGGATCACCGCCTCGGCCATCTACCGGCACTACGACAGCAAGACCGCCGTCCTGGTGGCTATGTTCGACCGGGTGATCGACCAGCTGCTCAGCGAAGGGCAGCAGCTGGTCGCGGACCCGCAGGCCGACCCCCGCGAGGCGCTGACCCGCTTGATCGATGGCCAGATCGGCTTCGTCGTCGATGACCGCGATGTCGCCCAGGTGTACTTCCGGGAGATCGCGAACCTGCCCGAGGCCGATCGGCGCAACCTGCGCCGCAAGCAGCGGCTGTACCTGGAGGAGTGGGTGCACCTGTTGACCGAGCTGCGTGGCGACCTTGATGACAACGCCGCCCGGACGCTGGTGCACTGCGCAATCGGCGCGATCCAGTCCACTCTGCAGCACTCGGCCGGGCTACCCGAGGACCGGCAGCGGGAACTGCTGCGCCGCTCGGCGCTGGCGGTCCTCATCGCCGAGCCGTCGCCAGAACAGAGGGGATAGGTCGTCATGACCGATGAGGCCTACATTTACGAGGCGATCCGCACACCACGCGGCCGCGGGAAAAAGGGCTCGCTGTACGCGACAAAACCGGTCGACCTCGTCGTCGGGCTGATCGACGAACTGCGGTCTCGGCTGCCGAGCCTCGACCCGGGATACCTCGATGATCTGGTACTCGGCGTGGTCACCCCGATCGGCGACCAGGGCGGCGACATCGCCAAGGCCGCAGCGCTGGTCGCCGGGCTACCCGACACGGTCGCCGGGGTGCAGATCAACCGGTTCTGCGCTTCCGGGCTTGAGGCCACCAACCTGGCCGCGCAGAAAGTCCGCTCCGGCTGGGACCAGCTGGTGCTCGCTGGCGGGGTGGAGTCGATGTCGCGGGTGCCGATGATGTCCGACGGCGGAGCGCTGTTCAACGACCCGACCACGACCTATGACCACTACTTCGTGCCCCAGGGCATCGGCGCCGACCTGATCGCCACCATCGAGGGCTTCAGCCGGGAGGACGTCGACGCCTACGCCGTCCGCTCACAGCAGCGCGCCGACACCGCCTGGCGCGAGGGCAGGTTCAAGCGCTCGATCGTGCCGGTCACCGACGGCAACGGGGTGACGATCCTCGACCAGGATGAGCACCGCCGACCCGACTCCACGGTCGAGTCGCTCGGCGCCCTCACCCCGTCCTTCGCCGACGCCGGCCGCAAGCTCGGCTTCGACGCCGTCGCCTTGCAGAAATACCACCACCTGGAACGCATCAACCACGTGCACACCGGCGCGAACTCCTCAGGGATCGTCGACGGCGCCGCGCTGGTCCTGGTCGGCAGCGAACAGGCTGGGCTCGATCTCGGGCTGCAACCGCGGGCCCGGGTGGTGGCCACCGCGATCACCGGATCCGACCCGACAATCATGCTCACCGGGCCGACCCCGGCCACCGGCAAGGTGCTGGCCGCCGCCGGCCTCGAGCTTGACGACATCGATCTGTTCGAACTCAACGAGGCATTCGCCTCGGCCGTGCTGAAGTGGATCAAGGACCTGCACCTGCCCGAGGAGAACGTGAACGTCAACGGCGGCGCCATCGCGATGGGCCACCCGCTCGGCGCCACCGGCGCGATGCTCGTCTCGACCGTGCTCGACGAGCTGGAGCGCCGCGACGCGAAACGGGCAATGGTGACGCTATGCGTCGGCGGCGGCATGGGCGTCGCCACGATCATCGAACGCCTCTGAACCGCGGCAAGCAAAACCAGCCCACCCCTGAACCCGCCCCGATCTGATTACCCGAGGAGCCCTGTTCCCGCCATGACTGACACCGAGATCATCCGCTGGCAGACCGGGCGTGACGGCGTTGTCGTACTCACCATGGACGACCCGACCCAGTCCGCCAACACGCTGTCCGAGCAGTTCGTGACCGCGCTGAGCGACACCGTCGCGCGGTTGCAGCGCGAACGCGAACACATCGCCGGGGTCGTGCTCACCTCGGCGAAGAAGATGTTCTTCGCCGGAGGTGACCTCAACGAGCTGCTTGGCCTGCGGGCCGAGGACGCGTCCCGGTTCACCACGCACCTGAATGGCATCAAGGCACAGCTGCGCGCGCTGGAGACCCTGGGCACGCCGGTGGTGGCGGCCATCAACGGGGCCGCGCTCGGCGGAGGCCTGGAACTGGCACTGGCCAGCCACCACCGGATCGTCGCGGACGTGCCGGGGAGCCAGCTCGGCCTGCCTGAGGTCGGGCTGGGGCTGCTGCCCGCCTGTGGCGGAGTGGTGCGCGTGGTGCGCCTCCTCGGGGTCACGGCCGGGCTGGAGAAGGTGCTGCTGTCCGGGAAACGCTTCACCCCGGCTGAGGCGCTCGAGCTGGGGCTGGTCGACGAGCTGGTACCGGGCATCGACCAGCTGCTCCTGCGCGCGAAGCAATGGATCAAAGAAAACCCCGAGCCGAGCCAGCCCTGGGACCGGCCCGGGTTCGCGATACCCGGCGGCACCCCGGCCCGCGGGCCGCTGGCTTCCCAGCTGCCCTATCTCTCGGCCAACCTGCGCCGTCAGACCGCGGGCGCACCGGTACCGGCCGCCCGGGCGATCCTGGCCGCGGCCGTGGAGGGCGCGCAGGTGGACCTGGAGGCGGCGTCGCTCATCGAGACCCGCTACTTCATCGGGCTGGTTACCGGGCAAGTCGCGAAGAACCGGATCAAGGTGAACTTCTTCGACCTGCAGCAGATCAAGTCCGGGGCTAGCCGCCCGGCCGGGCAACCCACGTTCCGGTCCGCACGGCTGGCCGTGGTCGGCGCCGGGATGATGGGGGCCGGGATCGCCTACGTCGCCGCCCGATCCGGGATCGACGTCGTCCTCACCGACGTGACCCTAGCCGCCGCCAGCAAGGGCAAGGGCTACGCGCAGCGGGTGGAGGCGAAAGCCGTCGAGGCCGGCCGCACCACCCCGGACGCCAGCGACGCGCTGCTGGCCCGCATTCATCCCACCGCGGGCCTGGCCGGCCTCGCCGGAGTCGACTTCGTGGTCGAGGCCGTCTTCGAGAACGCCGAGCTGAAGGCGAGCGTGTTCGGCGAGCTCGAGGCGATGGTCAGCCCGGAGGCGGTGCTCGGGTCGAACACCTCCACGCTGCCGATCAGTGTCCTGGCGCGCAGCGTCTGCCGGCCGGGCGACTTCGTCGGCGTGCACTTCTTCTCCCCGGTCGAGCGGATGCCGCTGGTGGAGCTCATCAAGGGCGAGCAGACCTCGCCGGCCACCCTGGCCCGGGCGTTCGACTTCGTCCGGCAACTCGGCAAGACCCCGATCGTGGTCAACGACAGCCGCGGATTCTTCACCAGCCGGGTCATTATCGCCCGCCTCAACGAGGCCGTGACCTTGCTGGGGGAGGGGGTGGACCCGGCCAGCATCGAACAGGCCGGGCTGCAGGCCGGCTACCCGGCCGGGCCGTTGCAGCTGCTCGACGAACTTACCCTGACCCTGCCGCGCGCCGTGCGGCAGGAGGCCCGCGCGGCCACCGAGGCCGCCGGCCAGACGTGGACACCGCGCGACTGCGACGCGATCCTCGACCGGCTCATCGACGAGTTCGGCCGGACCGGCCGCGCGGGCGGCGCCGGGTTCTACGACTACGACGCCGCTGGGCGCCGCGCCGGGCTGTGGCCGGGCCTGCGGCGGCACTTCCCTGCCGCCGATCCCCAGATCCCGTTCACCGACGTGAAGGAACGCCTGCTGTTTGCCGAGGCGCTTGAGGCGCGCCGCGCCCACGACTCCGGCGTCATCGAATCCACGGCGGACGCCAACGTCGGCTCGCTGCTGGGCATCGGGTTCCCGGCCTGGACCGGGGGGGTGCTGCGCTACATCGACCAGTACGACGGTGGACCGGTCGGCTTCGCGCACCGGGCGGCAGAATTGGCCGGACGCTACGGCCAGCGGTTCACCCCACCGGCCTCGCTGCTGGCCCCGGCCGGCCGGCCCGCGGCCGCCTGAGCGCCCGGGGCGAACCAGTGCGAGTGGACGGCAAGGCCCCGGCCATCGCGGCTAGGACGATGAGGACGTAGAACGGGGGATCGCTCGCGCCGGCCCCATCTCGATGGTGACAGCGAGCAGGATGATCGTCAGCGCCCAGCTGACGAAGGTCAGGACGTTCTGTCCGGTCAGGTTCCGATGGTGCTGAGTTAGCTCGATTGGCGTGGCGATCATCAGGTCCTTCGGCTCGCGGTATTCGCGCGGGCACGCCCGCAAGTCAGTGGTCCGCTCACCGGCGCCGAAGCGGGCCGGGCATGCACTGTGGTCAACTGTGGGCCGGCGCAGGCGTCACTCTGCGAGTTCGTCGGGTGCCAGCAGGAACTCGCCGATGTAGGTGCGGGTCTGGTCGGCGTTCAGTGGCTGGAACAACGATGCCGCGGAGTCGCGGTAGAGCCGTTCGAAGATGGTGCCCTTACGGAAGGACGAGCCGCCGACCAGGCTCATCGCCTGGCGGCTCATGTGCATAACGTTCTCGGCGATGAACGTCTTGGCCAGCCCGATGTAGGGGAAGCGCAGCTCGATCGGCCACTCATCATCCTCGCCCTCGGCGATGTCGCGGCAGGTCTGGTACAGCACCCGGCGCGACAGCTCGGCCCGGGAGGCCATATCGCCGATCCCGTCGATGATGTGCCCGACGCTGGCGACCTTGGTGTCCTCGGCGACAATCGCGCCGAACGTCGCCCCGAGCCTCTTCTTCGACAGCACCGCCCGGGACTCCTCCAGGATGCGCAGCTGCATGCCGTAGTAGACGCTGGCGAACATCAGCGAGGCCCACTCCAGCACACCGAACGCGCCGCTGCGCCACTCGCATATGAAGTTCTCCTCGGGGACGTAGTAGCCGTCGAAGTGGATCACATGGGTGCCGGTGGCGTGCATCCCCAGCGCGTTCCAGGTCTTCTCGATGCGGATACCGTCGCCCTGCCCGTTCTCGTCGACCTTGAAGTCGCCGATGAAGAAGCTTTCGGCGTTGACCCGCTCCTGGAAGTCATCGGGCAAGTTGCCGTCGGCATCGGTGATCGTCGCGTTGGTGGTGATGATGTCCGCGGCCTCGCACAGCGTTCCCCAGGGTTTCTTGCCGTACAGCCGCCACCCGCCGGGCTGTGGAACCGCCCTCATGTCGGCCAGCCCACTGAACCCGGCGCGCTGTTCGGAGAACGGGCCGAAGATCAGATCCCCGTCGGCGACCCGGCCCAGCCAGTACTTGTTCTGCTCGTCGCTCATCAAGCCGCCGGCTATCCCGACCATGAGGTAGTGCATGTTGTACGCCAGCGTGATAGCCGAATCGCCCCGCGACAGCTCGGTCACGACCTTGGAGGTCGTAAGCAGGTCGCCGCCCAGGCCGCCGAACTGCTTCGGCACCGGCACCGCACCCAGGCCGCTGTCCTTGAAGGCCTTGATCGACAGGTGGGCGAATGTGTTCTCTTCGTCGTACTTCGGTCCTATCTCGCGGAAGAACGCCGACAAGGTTCTCGCCTTGATAAGGACAGTCTCGAACTCCGCGTCGGTCATGGTGGATTCGAACATGCTGGCTCCTGCGGTGATGGTGGGCGATTCGCGGGCGGGGTAGCGATCAGCCGACGAGAAGGTCGTCGCGGCCGGCGTCGCGCAATGTCGTTTTGTAGGTGTCGAACAGCGGTGCGGTCAGCGGGAGCAGCTTCAGCGCCACCGACCGCTTGCCGTCGAGCTTCACCTTGCGCTGGGCCATGGCCAGGGTGAAGTTGAGCTTGCCCTGCCAGAACCGGTTGCTGTTGTCCGAGGACATCCGCAGCCGTACCGTGGGCTTCGCCCCGGCGGCCGCGTCACCGAACAGCACCTTCTGGCCCGGGAAGTCGATGAGGATGATCGCGGTCGGGTCGGTCTGAGTCAGCAGAACCACCAGATCGGTGTCCTTGGTCGCCTCGACGAACGTCGGCTCGACCACCGCGATCTCGAACATCTTGCCGATGTAGGCATAGACCTCGTCAGCATCTTTGAAGGCGCTCACCTGAGTTCCCTTCGACACAGCCTCACAGCAGCGCCGCCGCACGCAGCGAGACCAAGGCGGATGACACTGACTCCGACGCTAGGGAGGACGACAGCCCTGCCACGTCCTCCTTAAAGGGGGTCTTGCGGCTCGAAGGGACGAGATCCCCCCACCGGCCGTGTCCTGCGGCTCGCCCGTCGGCGCCAGTGCCCGCCCTTAGAGCCTCGAAATCCCCCGCACGGATGATTCCCACCGACCCGCGACTCGGCAGTGTCGTGAAACAAACGGCAGTCCCGAGGAGGCCATGGTGCCCGTTCGTCGTTCGTCCATCGTTCTTGCTGTCATCGGCATCGTCCTGATCGTGCTGGGGGTGCTGATCCGCCTCGTCGTCGTCCCGATCGCCACCAAGCTGCCCGGCAGCACGAACCTGGGCGTCACATACTCAGGGACGGCTACCATGCTCAACGCCAGGGCGCTGCAGTCCGGCGACACCAAGCACGTCATCGCCGCCAATGTGCCGATGACCGTCGACCGGCGGCTAAAGGTGACCAGCATCCACGGCGACACCGCGATCGTCTCCGACGACCTGACCATCCACGCCGGCGGTCAGACGCTGCCCAGCGCGCACACCTACGCCCTGGACCGCACGACGCTCGAAGGCGTCACGCCACCCAAGGGCATCTCGGTAGAACCGTCAAAGGGGGCGCTGAGTTCGACGTTCCCGATCGGGCCGAAGGCCAGCAACTCCTACCGCTACTACGACTCGACCACCCGCGGCATCCGCCCGATCACCTACACCGGGCACGCCACCCGCGACGGACGATCGGTCAACGTCTACAAGATCGTCTCCACCGGCGCGGTAAAGGACCCCGGACTGCTGAAACTCCTCCCACCATCGCTGCCGAAGAAGCTGATCACCGGCCTCGCGCCGGCGCTGCCCGCCGCCGTGCAGGCCAAGATCACCCCGGCTACTCTCGCCGCTCTGCCCGACCCGATCCCGCTCAGCTATACCGGAACCACCAACGTTGTGGCCTATATCGACGAGCAGACCGGCGTCCCGATCGACGAGACGATCTCCGAGCAGGTCGTTGTCAACGTGGCCGCCGGATCACAGACCCTGAGCCTGATCCCGGTGCTCGCTCTCGACTTCCACGTCTCCCCGGCCAGCATGAAATACCTTGCCCACAAGGCCAAGACCGCCGGTGAGCTGCTCGCGCTGATGAAGGTGATCGTGCCCATCGTGCTGATCGTGATCGGGATGATCTTGCTGGTGATCGCGATCCTGCGGCGACACAAGCCCGCCCCCACCCCCGCGGCGACCGTCGCCGCTGGCAGCCACGCGCCGCAGCCTAAGAGCACCAGGCTGGACGCCAGCCCACCACGATGACGCTCCTTTCCGAGCGCAGCGCCTTCAGCCGACGCCAGTTAATGGCCAGATCACCCGCGGCCGTGAGCAGCGGTTAGCCCAGCCTTCCAGGAGCCAACAATGGATCGCATTGACCACCGCGTCGCCATAGTCACCGGCGGTGCCCGGGGCATTGGTGCCGCCATTACTACGACGCTCGCGCGGGCGGGCTACCACGTCGCCGCGGGATACAGCACCAACCAGGCCGCGGCCGAACAGTTCACCGGGAAGCTAATCTCAGATGGGCTTTCTCTCTCAGTGCATAAGGGCAACGTGGGTGAGCCCAGCGACTGCCTGCGGGTCATCGAGGAAGTGCTCTCCCGGCACGGGCGAGTGGACGTTCTGGTCAACAACGCCGGCATCACCGTCGACAAGACGGTTCGCCGGATGACCGTCGAGGATTGGCACGCCGTGCTACGCGTGAACCTCTCCGGTGCTTTTTACATGATTCAGGCCGTACTGGAGCACATGCTCGAACGGGGCTTCGGCCGGATCATCAACATCAGCTCGGTCGTCGGTGAGACCGGTGCTTTTGGCCAAGCGAACTACGCAGCGTCGAAGTCCGGCCTGTTCGGCTTGACCAAGAGCCTGGCGCTCGAGACGGGCCGCAAGGGAATCACCGTGAACTGCGTGGCCCCGGGCTACACCGACACCGACATGATCTCCGCCGTCCCGAGCAACGTGCTGGAGCAGTACGTGTCCCAGATTCCCGTCCGCCGCCTCGGCCGACCCGAAGAGGTGGCTCGGGTCGTCCACTTCCTGGCCGAGGACGACGCTTCCTACATCACCGGCGCCGTTATCCCGGTTAACGGTGGACTCGAAATGTGACCTCGGCCGACACAAAGGAAGTCTCGATGGCGACGACGAATCGAAGCGATAGAGGCGGTGGCCCCGCCTCCGCGCTCCTGTCCACCGTCGCGGACGCCGTCGCGCCGGGCCGGGTGGTGGCTCGCGAAGCGAGCCATCTGGCGCGCGAACTCCTTCAGATTTCCCTGGGCTCCTCCTCTGTGGCGCCGGCCAAGGGGGACTGGCGGTTCGCCGACCCGGCGTGGAACGAGAACCCCGTATACCGGCGGATCGGGCAGGCTTATCTGTCGTTCACAGGGTCGATGGACCGACTGGTGGATGAGGTGGAGAAGTCGGGAAAGGATTCGGACAAGGCGCGGTTCGCGGTCACCCTGCTGACCAGCGCCGTGGCGCCCACCAACTTCTTGCTCGGAAATCCCGCGGCGATCAAGCGGACGTTCGAGACCGGTGGCCGCAACCTCGCCCGCGGGCTCCGCAACTGGGCCGGCGATCTCCGGCACAACGGCGGCATGCCCTCGATGGCTGACCCGGAGGCACTGCAGGTCGGCCGCGACCTGGCGCTCACCCCCGGTGCGGTAGTTGAGCGTGACGAGGTCGCCGAGCTGATCCAGTACACCCCGGCCACCGACAGTGTCCGCGCGCGCCCGGTGCTCGTCGTACCGCCGCCGATCGGTCGGTTCTACTTTCTCGACCTGCGCCCAGGGCGCAGCTTCATCGAATACTCCGTCGCTCGCGGACTGCAGACCTTCCTACTGAGTTGGCGCAACCCAGGCCAGGAACACGGGGACTGGGACCTCGACGCCTACGCGGCCCGAGTGCTCCAAGCCATCGACGCCATCCGCGACATCACCGGTTCAGACGACGTGAACACCATCGGGTTCTGCGCCGGCGGCATCATCGCGACCGGCGTGCTCAATCATCTGACTGCTACCCGCGATGCCCGGATCCACTCCGCCTCCTTCGCGGTAACAATGCTGGACTTCAGCCAGCGGGCACCGATCCAGGCTTTCTCCAACGCCAGACTGCTGTCCTTCACCCGCGCCCGATCCCGCCGGGCGGGCGTGGTCGCGGCCCGCGACATGGGCGCGGCGTTCACCCTCATGAGGCCCAACGATCTGATCTGGAACTACTGGGTCAACAACTACCTGATGGGCCAGAAACCTGCGGTCTTTGACGTCCTGTCCTGGAACGCTGACGGCACGAACCTGCCCGCCGCACTGCATCTTCAGTTCCTCGACCTGTTCGAAACCAACGCGCTCTGCCAGCCCGGCACGATGAAGGTGCTGAACACGCCGGTCGATCTGTCAACGATCAAGGTCCCCACGTTCGCCACCGGGGGGATGACCGATCACCTGACACCGTGGAAAGGCTGTTACCGCACCACCCAGTTGCTGTCCGGACCGATGACATTCGTGCTCAGCAACAGCGGGCACATCCAGAGCCTCGTCAACCCCCCCGGCAACCCGAAGGCCTCCTACTACACCGGCCGGCAGCCCGGTCAAGATACTGACGAGTGGCTTACGACCGCAACCAAGCACACCGGGTCGTGGTGGGAGGCCTGGGCAGACTGGATTACCCCGCACTCAGGCGCGGAACAGCCCGCCCCGCGGTCGCTGGGCAGTCCGACCTTCGAACCAATGACCGCGGCCCCCGGCGACTACGTCCGTCGAGCACCCGGACTATGACCGGGAGCGCGTGGCCTTCTGAATCCCCGGCGAGTCCGGCGACCCCCGCGCCCGCGACCCGCGCCGATGACGTGGTGAGAAGATCAAATCTTGATGAGGACCTTCACGGCCGTGCTAGCGGGTGAGCACAGTTCGTCGAACCCGTCCTGTACCGCCGCCCCTAGCGGAATCTCGTGTGACACTGCCCGCTCGACCGGAAACCGCCCGGTGGCAATGAGGGACATGATCCGCGGCCAGTCGTCGGTCGGGTAACACCAGATGCCTTCAATCGTCAGGCTCATCCTGTACAGGAGCATGGGATCGATCAACGCCGGGCGGACGTGCAGCGCAACTTGGGATATCTTGCCTCGTGTCCGGACCCCCTCAAGCACCGTGGTCAGGCCGGCTTCGGTCGCAGAGCATTCGACGGCGACGTCGGCGCCGAGCCCGTCCGTCAGGTCGAGCAACGCCTCGTGAAAACCCGCCGCGCCGGGGTCGATCACATGGCCGACATCCAGACGTTCCAGGAATGCTCGACGGTATTCGTTCGGCTCGGAGACGATGATGCGGGCAGCGCCGGCGGCTTGGGCGTAGAGCGCAGCAAGCACGCCGATCGGGCCACCGCCCGCGATGAAGACGGAGGCCTCCGCGTGCTTCGCCGCGCCGGCGCGGTGTCCGACCAGGTCGGTGACGACGCCGGCAAGGTGCTCGCCACCTACGGCGCGGCCGTCGTCGCCCAGCAGGAAGGCGACCACGCCACCGCCCGGCCCCTCTTCGACAGCGCATGCCGCGCCTTCGAGCGTCTCGGGGTGCCGCTCGCTGCCGGACTGGCGCTGGCCGGAGTAGCCGGATGTGACGAGCTCGCCGGTGATGCCGCCGGGGCGCGCGCCGGCTACAAGCGGCTGGTCATCCTCGGCGAGGCCGCCAGCGAGGTCGGGCTGATCGCGGCCGGCCCCCAGTACAGGCCGGTCATGCTGCGACGCCGTCTCACCGTAGGCCTGCCGTCGGCCGCGATCTCCGGGAGGAACAGGCCGCAGCTCACCAGCCACACCCCAGAAATGGGCTGGGCCTAGCCCCAAGTAGCCGACGTCACGCTCCGTGGCCGTGCTCGACGGCGGGTTGACGCGCCGTATCCGCCGAAAGGCGCGCGATCGGGAGCGCAACTGCTATGGCCGGCGGCGTGCCAAATGCTTCGTTACGGGGCCCTCGAGATCGAGGTTAGGCACCCAGAGACCGGGAGATCTGGCGAATTTGGCGCTAAGTCTGGGCCTCAGCCGTTGACATGGATTGCGAAGGAGCGGAGCATCCAGAGGCGGGGAGTTCGTTGGCGGAGGGGCGCCATGGTGCACCGCGAGTATTTCCTGCAGATCGAGCCGGTTTCGGCTTACAGCCCGCTGGCGCCGATCAGGTGCGCACGGCACTACGGCCGCGACTGCATGCGAAGCCCTGGTCATGAGATCGGCCGGGTGACGCCGGAGGAGATC
>WNFG01003979.1_pt1 | contig 24590 bp, 20 predicted proteins | sample 5400431 | NCBI WGS metagenome assembly WNFG01 (sample SAMN13153346, study PRJNA577476) | soil metagenome | isolation source: 120 cm saprolite under Douglas fir tree site 2 hole 3 replicate 2 | place: USA:California | collected 2015-04-18 | reverse complement strand
GGCGCCGAGGCTGACGCCATTTGCAAGGTCGCCCGGCCACGCGGGCGGAGGGGCCTGCGCCATTGCCAGCGCTGCCACAAAGCAGGGCGGCGTTTCGCCTGCACCGTGATCTCCGCGTAAAGCACGACCCAGCCCACATAGAACCCAGCGGCGGCCACTATGCTCCATGCCGGCCAGCTGCCCAGCTGGAATCCGAGGCCGAGTCCACTCAGGACAAAGCACGATCCCACCTCCAGGGTTCGTCGCTGCGCCGGCTCCAACCTCACCGGGACCAAGGAGCTTCTTCGCGCGTCTGGGCCCCGTGTGTCGCGCTTCGCGCGCTGGCCTCGGGCCGCGATGCTGACTCGTCTAGGAGTCTGGACACGCCGGCGAGCGGACGCGCTTTCAATGGCTCCCCCGATCGTCAGCCACTCGCGTTGCCTGCGGCCGATGGCTGCGCAAACCCAGACCGGCCCCCAGGTTCGCCGCAGCATGCCAGCGCGCTTGGTGAACGACTGCCAGCGGTGGCGTGCGCTCATACGCTGTTTTTTCGTCCGCCTCGAAAATCTGAACGCGACCTGCATCTTTTTGCCCTCGACAACATAGATGCCCCCGTCATCGCTAGCAATGGCATACATGGTGAAAAACGCATGTCGTGGCGGGAGCGGCAGGACTTTCGTGCGCACCCGCACGCACAGAGCCTCCTGGCGGCTGTAGTTGCCCTCGTCCGCCTGCCGCTCCCTCAGGAGTCCGATCCTGCGCCGGGTTCGCGCGCATGCAAATGGGCGAGGCGGGAGACGATGGGCACCCGTCCCGAGATCGGGCCGGGACGCTCTGGGTCTCGATCGGGCGGCCGGATTCGACCGGGTCGGGCGGGGGCGTGGCGTTGCCGCAAATGGAGGTGCCGCATGAACCTGACAAGCCTGACAGTCGACATCGTGATCCTGTTTGTGATCATCGCCATTGGCGTTTCAGTGGTTCGAGCCTGGCGCTGGCGCCCCGCTCGAGGCCGGCTCACGACCCTGCCGTCCGAAGCGCGAAACCACTACGTGACAGGATGGGACCGCATCGAGAAGCGGTTTATGGACGCCCCGGACGAGGCCGTCCGCGAAGCCGACTCACTGCTCACCGCGTTGCTTGGTGAGCGAGGCCATCCGCTCAGAAACGATCGCCCTGCCGCGCCGGCTGCGTGAGGCTCGGCAGAAGCTAGTCGAGGTGCAGCGGCGCGCACGGGAGTACTCGCGCAGCAATCCGCCCAACCTCGAACGGCAAAAGATCGCTCCCGTCGCGCTCGCTCCGGGGGCCTGGCCGTTCGGAGGGTGAAGCCGAAGCCCGCGGTGGGGATGCTCACTGTTGTAATGGTCGACGTACTCCTCGAGTACCCGCTCGAGGTGACGCCGGCCACCAATGATCAACCAGTCCATGCACTCCCGCCGAGCGCTTCCAACCCAGCGCTCAGCATGCGCATTAGCCTTCGGAGCCTGTAGAGGCGTACGGATCACCTTCAACCCATTGCCAACCAGCACGTGCTCGAACGCGAACGGAAACTTGTTGTCGTTGTCACAGATCAGAAACTTCGCTTGGGAACCTTGCTCCTGGAGTTCCCAAGTCAGGTTTCGCGCCTGCTGGCTGACCCACTCCTGACTCGGGCTCTCGGTCACTCCGAACCACAGGATGCGTCGAGTGCTCATCTCCATGAAGAAAAGGACGTAGAGCCGCTTCAGGTTCCAGGTATCGACGGTGAAGTAGTCGGTAGCCAAGATCGCCGACGCTTGGACTCTCAGAAACTCGCGCCAACTCAAGCCAGATCTCCGCGGCGAGGTCGGGATTCCGTGCTTCTGCATCAGGCTTCTGATCGAGGTCGCCGAAACCACGAGGCCGAGCTTGAGCAACTCGCCTCGAATTCGCAGGTACCCCCAGCGTGGGTTCTCTCGTGCCAGCCGCAGAATCAGCTGCCGGTAATCCTCGTCGATCCGTGGTTGATCCGGACCCCGCCTGCGCCCGAACCCGGCCCACTTCCTCCGCACCAGAGCCCGGTGCCAGCCGAGCACAGTCTCAGGCCGTACCAGCAACCTGCCCCACGCTTGTCGTGGCAACCGCCTTGCCAGCACCGCCAGGATCATGCGATCGGCTGGCTGCAGCCTTGGCTTTTTGACAGTGCGACGGAGAACGCTCAGCTCGTGGCGAAGGAGGAGGAGCTCCACCTCACGATCGCGGTATCTCAGCTTGAGCGCAAGCAGACCGACAAGGAAGCGCAGGCAGCCGTAGATGCAAGCAAGGACCAAAGGCGCCAGGCATGGTAACCGACTACTCGCTCAGGCCGCGGATGACTCGTCACGGGATACTTGCATCCCACCGGGTAGTTATCAGGAGCAAACTCAATCGGCCACATATATCAGAGGACGCACAGGAAGGCGCTCTCGTGTTTGAAGGCTTCAGGCGCTCCCGGGAACGAGGGGCATTACTTCTGCCATGAACCATTCGATCCGCTCGAGGTACTCCGATGGACTCGACCAGGCGAAGCTGAGGCATAGTTCGGTGAAGCCAGCCTCTTTGAACTCGGTGATCGTTCGGGCGACGTCTTCGACCGAGGTAGGAGTCTGCATTTTGGCGCGGGCTGGCTCATCAACGCCGATGTTGTGACTGATGCTTCGCAGTGCGCTCTCCGCCTCGCCTATTCCGACGGTGTATCGGAAGTCAAGGTTTGCAGCATCGCGTCCCTGAGCTTCAGCTCGCTCCTTAATTGAGCTGATGGTGCCTGCAAGCGAGATCGGCGGATCATCTCCCATCGGCATCCATCCGTCCGCCATCTTGACCACTCGTCTGAGCGCGCGCGGACCCGACCCGCCAATCCAGAGCGGAACATGCGGCTGCTGCACGCACTTGGGTTCGAACACGATGTCGTGGAACCGGCAGTACCTGCCGTTGAAGGTTGGATCTGGTGACGTCCATAGGTGTGGGGTTCGAAATGACCTCACGCAGCTAAATTAGCTGCAGGCGGCGGTACTCGTTGAGTAGCCGTCCGAGGCGAGTGCTCCGCTCGATTCGCCCACCGACCTGAGTGATCGGATCACCGCGCGAGGCTGGCGGGCGCAGGTTGCAGCTCCGATTGGACGCTCACCGTTGTAGTGCGGGCAGTACTCAGGCAGGATCGCCTCCAGATGTCGCTCATTGAGGAGAAGCGTCCAGTCGAGGCACTCTCGGCGCCAACTTCCGCGATCCAGCGCTCAGCATGGGCGTTCGCCCTGGGCGCCATGAGTGGGGTCGGGATCACTCGAGCGCCATTCGACTTGAACACGGCGTCGGCTTTGGACGCGAATTTCTTGTCCCGATCGTGGGTCACAACGCTCAACTTGATGCCTTCCTCCTCGAGCTTCCAACTGAGATTGCGGGCCTGCTGGGTCACCCAGGCCTGGGTCGGTCGGGCGGTGCAGCTTGCCGCCACAACCCGGCGCGTCGCCAGATGCACATATATAAGGACGTAGAGCCGCTTGAAGAAGATTGTGTCGACGCTGATGAAGTCAGCGGCAAGCAGTGTTTCGGCATGGGCAGCTAAGAACTGCTTCCAGGTCAGCTCAGATCGGCGCCCTGCCGGCGGGATGCCCGCGGCGAGGAGAACCGATCGGATTGTGGTTGCCCTAACGCAGCGGCCGAGCTTCAACAGCTCTCCGCGAATGCGGAAGTAACCCCAGCGGGGATTCTCCCGCGCCATCCGCAGGATCAATTAGCGACACTCGGCCGAGATCGGCGGCCTGCCGGCTACGGCCGCTCCCGATAAGCCGCCCACTTTCGGCGCACCAATTGCCTATGCCAGCCGACCAGCGTCTCCGGCTTGACCAGTAAGCCCGCCCAGGCGGATTGCGGGATCGACTCACGCAGCGCAGCGAGGACCATCCGATCACCAGGAGCCCAGCGCACACGCTTGATCTGACGTTCGAGAACTTGGACCTGGCGCCGAAGCACCAGCACCTCGGCTTGAAGCTTGGCCTGGTCGCGGTGGCTGGTTGCTATTACGTCTAGCAGGACGCGCACCAGCGATAGAGCAGAGACCCGGCCCGAAATCCTAAACGGCCGAAGTCATCGGGCGCTCACCCTGCCCAACAGGGTTCGGATCGGCGTCCGATGTGATTTTCGAACCACGCAGCTAGGCTGTGTATTTCGCCAGAAGGTGCCATCGACCTCTCCACGTTCACCATTTTGGGTAATGGGCCGAAACTCCTATTGACTCCAGTAGAACCGTGACTAGGCTGACCCGACAGGGCTGTGTCGTCCTCGTCCGCCGTGGGATGGGGCGCACAAACGAAGAAAGGCGCAACGTTGAGGGGAAGTCGAATTGTCCAGTTGGGCGGGGGATGCGTGAGGAAGCTCGCCGCTCGGCACCTCGATCTATTGCACTTTCGATGCTACGGAGACCTCTCCCGGCCGCGGGTCGATGACCTTCCCGTGCTCGGGAGTAGGCGTCAACGGAGCCTTCACTGGCAGAGCCACAACGACCGGTCACGTGAGTATCAGCACGTTTGGCGGCGATTTAGCGACACGCGCGGCGTCCGATCCTCGTGGTCGATAGCCAGCTTGGGTTCGAATCCGGGTGGATCAGTCGTCGTACCGGCAGGCCTGCGCAATCGCTTCCACAACCCCATTCCAGTCTCCTTCCACCGACCCCTGGCGCCAGAACTTTAACCGCGGACATCGAGAATGAGCGACACGCTGGTCGAGCCCAGACGGTCTGCCAACGGTGGACCGCGCCAGCCTATTCCGGCCCTCCCTGAATCGACCATCATCACCGCGGGCAGCGCGGTGGCCGCTCGCCCGAGGCGGAGCGGAAAATTCCTGGCGATCGGCGACGACAAGTTCTACCTTCGCGGCGTCACCTACGGCGCATTCCGGCCCAATGCTGATGGGGATGAGTACCACGATCTCGAGACGGTGGATCGTGACTTTCGACAGATTGCCGCGAGCGGCTTCAACACGGTTCGTATCCCCCACACCATGCCGCCGCGTTCGCTGCTTGACGTTGCGCAACAGCACGGCCTACGCGTCATGGTCGGGCTGTCTGCCGAGCAGTATGTCGGCTACCTAACCGACACGCGGCACGCTCCGGACCTAGAGAGCCTGGTACGAGCCAAGGTACGCGTCGTTGCCGGACACAGCGCGCTGCTCTGCTACGCGCTAGGCAACGAGATCCCGGCTTCCACGGCTCGTTGGTTGGGCCGTCGACGGGTGGAGCGTTACCTCGAGCGCCTCCACCGAGCGGTAAAGGCCGAAGACCCGGCCGGCCTGGTCACTTACGTGAACTACCCGTCCACGGAGTACCTGCAGCTGCCGTTCCTCGACTTCATGTGCTTCAACGTGTACCTCGAGGACCAGGAGAGGCTGGGGTCGTATCTCGCCCGCCTGCAGAACCTGGCGGCCGATCGCCCTCTCGTCATGAGCGAGGTCGGCCTCGATTCGCTGCGTCACAGCGAGCGCAAGCAGGCAGAGGTGCTCGAAGCGCAGGTGAGGACGGCCTTCGCCGCCGGCTGCGCCGGCGTGGTTGTCTTCTCGTGGACGGACGAGTGGTTCCGGGGGGGAGCTGACGTCGATGACTGGCGATTCGGCCTGAACGACCGTGAGCGCAAACCCAAACCGTCACTGGCGGCAGTCGCCGAGGCATTCACTGATGTGCCTTTCGCCTCCAACGCTCGGTGGCCGCGCGTGTCGGTGGTTGTGTGCAGTCACAACGGAGCTCGGACGATAACCGATTGCCTGGATGGACTGCGCCGCCTCAGGTATCGCGACTTCGAGGCTATCGTGGTCGACGACGGCTCAACTGATAGCACCGCCGCCATCGCCCGCCGATTCGGCGCTCTCGTCATCGAGACCCCCAATCGTGGGCTGGCCAGCGCGCGGAACACCGGCATGCAAGCGGCAAGCGGCGAGTTGGTGGCCTACCTCGATGACGATGCGAGGCCGGACCCGGACTGGCTCACCTATCTGGCCGCCGCCTTCTTGGAGGGGGACTACGCAGCGGTCGGCGGACCCAACCTCCCGCCGACAGGCGACGGGCGAATCGCCGACTGCGTGGCCGATGCGCCCGGTGGACCTACCCATGTCCTGCTCTCCGACACCATCGCAGAGCACGTGCCTGGCTGCAACATGGCCGTCCGCAGAGCGTGCCTGCAAGCGATCGGCGGCTTCGACGCGCGCTTTCGGATCGCGGGTGACGATGTGGATCTCTGTTGGCGCCTGCAGCAGCAGGGGTGGCGGATCGGATTCAGCCCAGCTGCGATGGTCTGGCATCATCGCAGGAATTCGCTGCGGGCGTACTGGAGGCAGCAGGTGGGATATGGCAAGGCGGACACCCTTCTGCAAGACAAGTGGCCGGACAAGTTCAATCGGGCGGGCCGGCCGATGTGGGCAGGCCGGATCTACGCGGAGGTAGCCACGTTGCTCGGTCGATCCTCGCGCGTCTACCACGGAACCTGGTGCGGCGCGCCGTTCCAGTCGCTCCACCAATCGCGCCCGAGCAGCGTCTGGTCACTCCCGCTGACGCCCGCCTGGTATCTCCTGGTGCTCACGCTCGCGCTTCTGTCGGCGGTTGGCGCTCTGTGGGCTCCGATGCTCGTCGCCTTGCCTTTCCTGGCCCTCGCGATTGTCCTCGGCATCGCGCAGGCCGTCGTCAATTCGCTGACGACTTCCTTCGCGGCACTCTCCCATCCCGCGTCCGAGCGCTGGCGGCGGCGCGCCGTTACGGCTCTGCTCCACCTGATGCACCCCGCGGCGCGGCTGCGGGCGCAACTGAGGTGGGCAAATGCACTTCCGCGCCGTCGTCATATCGGCCTTGCCCCCCTATGGCCATCCAGAGGCGCGGTCTGGACCCGGCAATCCCAACCCCTCGCCGGGACGCTCAGCGCCCTTGACTTTGCACTCCGCGCGGCAGGCGTGCGGGCGCGGCGAGGCGGTGACTATGACAGGTGGGATCTATCTGTCGACACCGCCCTCGCTTCTGCCCGGCTCCTGATGGACGTTGAGGATCACGGTGCCGGGCAGCGGCTCGTGCGCTTTCGGGTCTGGCCGCGGTGGCCGGTGGTGGGTGCCCTGCTTATCGTGGTGCTGGCGGACCTTTCGATTCTGGCCATCCGCGATGAGGCTTGGGCAGCGGCGACCATATTCGGCGCCGGGGCTGCGCTGCTCCTCGTCAACGGCATGCGTGACGCGATGAGCGCGATGGCGGCCATGCTCGCGGCACTCGCGAAAACGGTCACAGATCGAGAGTGAGCGGGGTGGGCACAAGCGGAGATCCCATGCTGCGGCGCCGGCTGCTGCGCTATCTAATCCCGTACTGGCCTCAGCTGACCATGAGCTTCCTCCTCGATCTCATCCAGATGCCACTCGCCCTCCTCATGCCGCTGCCGCTTAAGCTCGCCGTCGACAGTGTCATCGGCTCGCGGCCGCTCCCCGCCATCCTGAACACTCTGGTGCCGGCTGCGGCCAGATCGGGCGTCGGGCTTCTCGCCGGTGTGGCGCTGCTCCTGGTTACCCTTGGGCTGCTCAGTCAGCTTCAGCTACTGGCCAGCACTACGCTGCGGACCCGGCTTGGCGAGCACCTGGTGCTTGACCTTCGCGCCCAGCTTTTCGCCCAGGCGCAGCGCCTGTCGCTCTCCTACCACGACGCACGCGGCACGGCCGATTCGAACTACCGGATTCAGTACGACGCCCTCTCAATCCAGTACATCACCGTCGAAGGCGTGCTGCCTGCCATTACCGCCGCCTTCACCGTTGCCGGGATGGTCTACGTCACGGCCCGCATCGACGCGCAGCTCGCCGCGGTTGCGCTAGTCATCGTGCCGGTCCTCTTCCTACTGCACAGAAGCTGGCGCTCACGCCTACGCCGCCACTCGCGTGACGTAAAGAGACAGGAGAGCCTGGCGCTTTCGGTTGTTCAGGAAGTCCTGACGTCACTCCGCGTCGTGAAGGCCTTCGGTCAGGAGGCGCGCGAGGAGCAACGATTCGTCGGGCGCGCGCGCGAGGGCTCCGATGCTCGCCTGCGATTGGGGCTGGTCGAGGCGACTTACGGCCTACTCGTCGGCGTCACCGCCGCGGCCGGTACGGCGGCCGCACTCTTCATCGGGATCGGCCACGTTCACTCGGGTGCCCTCACGCTTGGCGAACTCCTGCTCGTGATGGGCTATCTGGCGCAGCTATACGAACCGATTCGAACGACCAGTAGGAAGGCAGCGAGCCTGCAGTTCCACCTCGCGAGCGCCGAGCGTGTGTTGGCACTGCTTGAAGAGCCCCGCGACGTTCTTGAACGTCCTGACGCACGACCACTTGAACGCGCCCGCGGCGCGGTCGCCTTCTGCGATGTGTCATTCGGATATGGCGCCGCGGGCTCGGTCCTGCAGTGCGTCAGCTTCGACGTCCCCGCAGGCGGCCGTGTTGGAGTCGCCGGGATGTCAGGCGCTGGGAAGACAACGCTCGTCAACTTGCTGACGCGTTTTTTTGATCCTACCGAGGGTCAGATCCTACTCGATGGCGTCGACCTCCGCGAATACCGGCTGCGCGACCTGCGAGATCAATTCGCGATTGTTCTTCAGGATCCCGTGCTATTCGCAGCGACGATCGCAGAGAACATCGCCTATGCTCGCCCGGCGGCCCGGACCGCAGAGATCGTCGCTGCTGCGCAGGCGGCCGGCGCGCACGCCTTCATCAACTCTCTGCCCCTGGGCTACGACACGCAGGTCGGTGAGCGCGGTGTACGTCTGTCGGGGGGCGAGCGCCAGCGGATCGCCCTGGCTCGCGCGTTTCTCAAGGACGCACCTGTCCTGATTCTCGACGAACCGACGAGTGCCGTCGACACGGAGATGGAAGCGGCGATCCTGAAGTCGATGGTGCGCCTGATGCAAGGCCGCACAGCGTTCATCGTGACGCACCGTCTAAGCGCGCTGCGAACCTGTGACGCGGTCCTGCGGGTCGAAGGGGGGCGTGCCGTATACGCGCGTTCGAAGCCAACTCGACGTCGTGGCGCCACAGGCGCGGGCCGCACTCGAGTGCAGCCGACCAGGGTGCGCGGGCAATGAGGCGATCGTACTTCGCCGAAGCGCTGCCCGAGCACCCGGCACTCGAGGCTTGGCGCATCCTCCGCGGCGCGCGAATTCGGGCGGCGCACGTCGAGACTCTCAAGCAAACCGCGAAGTCGCAGGTGTACCGGATCGATGGCGCGGGACCTGATGGTGACGCGGTCATTGCGAAACGGGGGAGGAAGCTTCTCATCGCTCGGGAGCGCCGCGTGTACGAGCAGATCCTCACATGCCTTCCGATGCCCCGCCTCCGCTACTTCGGGACGATTTCAGAGCATGCCGGTCGGTTCGAGTGGCTCTTTCTGGAAGAGGCGCCCGCAGAGGCTTACTCCCCATCGGTGCCAGAGCACCGGATAGCCGCGGCACGCTGGCTGCTTTGCCTGCACGTCTGCGGGGCTAGACTTCTTGATGGAGCTTGGCTTCCGGATCGTGGCCCCGCGCATTACCGGCGACGGCTCGAGGCCGTCCGGGTGGCGATTGACGCTCAACTCGTCCAGCCCGCGACCACGCCGGAGGAGCACGGCATCCTCGAGGCGCTGTCCGCAACGTGCGCAACCTTTGGCCGCCGATGGAGAAAGGTCGAGACGATCTGTGCTGAGGTACCGGCGACCGTCGTGCACGGGGACTTCAAGCGGACCAACCTTCGAATTCGAAACGGCGCTGAGGGCCGCGCGCTGCGCGCATTCGACTGGGCAAACTGCGGGTGGGCAGTGCCGGCCATCGACCTCGCCGGAACGGTTTGCTCGGAGAATCCATTTACCGCCAACCCTGACCTCGACGCCTACTGCTCTGAATCGGGGCCGCTACAGCCCGGGTTCAAGCACTCGAGCGTCGCCCGCATCGCTGTCGCGGGCCGCATCTTCCGGTGCCTGGACGCTATCGCCTGGGAACTCGTCTGGCTCGCCGGCGCCCGCCGCTCCCGCGCTCGAGGTGCTGCCGAAGCATGGCAGGAGCGACCGCTGATCAATCTCCGTGCGTACTTTGAGGAGCTGACTCGTGCTTCCATCGAGGCCTAGCGCGGTGGCGAGAATTTGAACGGGGTTGCAGGCTATCCCGATCTGCCTGCGCTGACGCGCGGCCTCCAAGCGGCGCTCGAGCTGCCCGATGGGGTCGCGGTGGTCCAACGAGTTCCGAACCGTCGTCCACACACGTTCCCGAGCGAAGTGGTCAAGTGCCGGCTGGCTGACGGGCGCGAGCTCAGCCTGTTCGCCAAATACCAGGCGGGAGCCGGCAATCCGGCACACGGCCATCGTGGAGGCGTCGCTTATGAGGCCGACGTGTACCGCCATGTGCTTAGGTCGTCGTCCTCTTCCACTCCGCGTTTCCACGGTTCATATAGCGATGTCGATGCCGGAGAGACATGGTTGGTCATCGAGTACCTCGATGGGGGCCAGCGGGTAGTGGACACAACGGCCCCCAAGCAGCCAGGAGGCCAACCGCGAGTCGGAGCGATGCCGCTCGCCGCTGCGTGGCTCGGGCATTTCCATAGCGAACACGAGGCGGAGCGCGACCCCGCGGCATGCCTGTTGACCATATATGACGGCGACTACTACACCGGCTGGGCACGACGCACTGCGCTCTTGGCGGCCGACTGGCGCGACTCCTTTCCCTGGCTCGCTACTCTTTGCATGCGCGGCGCCGAGGCGATGACCGTGCTGCAAGGGACACCACTGACTGTCGTCCACGGGGAGTTCTATCCCGGCAATGTCCTGATCAGGAACGGCACCGTGTATCCGATCGATTGGGAGTCCGCTGCGGTCGCCGCTGGAGAGATCGACCTGGCCGCCTTAATAGAGCACTGGCCAGTCGAGATCGCACGTCGGTGTATTCGCGCATACCGCGAGGCGAGGTGGCCACGAGGCACGCCTTCAGACTTCGACGTAAGACTCCGCACGGCGTGTCTGTATCTCCACCTCCGATGGCTCGGCGACCAGCCGGAGTGGGTGACCCATCCGCGTTTCTTTTGGCGGTTTGAGGACTTGCGAGACTTGGGCCAGCAGTTGGACTTGGTGTAGAAGTCGATGCTAGATGTCGAGCCCGATCATGGCCCCCTCCACGTTCGGCAATCGGTCAAGCGCACAATCTGCCAACGATTAGGCAACTGACGTCAGGCCATCTCGGATTCGGTTGAAGAAGGGGTGCTGGCGCAAGACCTTGGGGAGCCTTATCGCGCCTACATGCGACGAACCAAGCGCTTGATCCCGTACATCGTCTGAGGCCTCAACGAAGTCGGCCTCCCGATGACGTCCGCACCGAGTAGCCTCACTTCACATGAGTGACGCCGAGGAGACATACCGAAGGTCCACGCCGAAGTCGTAAGCGCTCCACGAGCGATCGGCGCGAGTGATGCCGGGAGGCACCACCCGCACCACCACGTACTTCGATCCCTATCCGCTGTTCATCGAGCGCGGCGAAGGCTGCCGGATCTGGGACGTGGATGGGATCGAGCGGATCGACATGCTCGGCAACTACACGGCCATGATCCTCGGGCACGCTCACCCGAAGGTGGTCGAAGCGATCCGGAAACAGGCCGCCCGTGGGACTGGGTTTGCGGCGGCCAATCCTCTCGAGGTCCAGCTTGCCGAGCTGTTGTGCGAGAGAGCGCCCAGCCTCGACTCGGTTCGTTTCTGCAATTCCGCCACAGAGGCCGCCATGTTCGGGATGCGGCTGGCTCGTGCGTTCACGGGGCGGCCGAAGACGGCTCGGATCGAGGGTGGGTACCACGGAACGCACGACTACGCGGAGGTGAGCACCCACCCAGATGTATCCGAGGATGTTTGTCAAGCGCTTGCGCACGGTGCCGGCGACGGTGCCCTTTTGTCAAAGGCCCTCTGGATTTACATCACGAGTTGCGACGCTACTGCGGCGCGTCGGGCGAAAGGCCAAACAGCACCAGCGCGCTGAGCCGATCTCCGGTGCTCCTCCGCCGCTTTCAGTCCGATCGAAACCGCGGTCGACCGAGTCGGTGATCACTCAGGCCGTGTCCGCGATGGTCGAACAGGATCCAGCTGTTCTTGGCGGAAAGCGGCAACATGGCCGGCAGCGCGCCACGGATCGGAGTCTGCGCCAGATCCGAGTGCAGGACCAGGGGCGGCCCCTCCCCCTCGATCTCGTAGTGGAGGCGAACGCCGTCACGAGTCGTCAGGAACGCGAGCGCGAGGCCAGTTCTATGCCTTGCTGGCTCGGCGCCAGGGTTGCCGGTGCCTCGTGCCGGTGGCGCTGAAGGGTCCGGTGGTGTTGACGACCTGGTAGGCGGAGTCGAGGTAGTCGCTGGAGATGGCGAGCGCGGGCAGGGGACTCCAGCCGGCGGCCCAGGTCGGTGAGGATCCCGACTCGATGCCGACCGCCCCGACCAGGATCTCGGGAGTCTGCGAGGTGGTCACCGGCCCGGCGGAGAAGGTGGTGGTGGAGGCTGAAGCGCCGGCCGAGGTGTCGATGCCGGTCACCCCGGCGAACACATCGGCGCTGGCATGAATCTCGCCCGAGGAGGGCACTTTGAGGGTGATCTGGTTGGTGGCGGCCAGGGCCTTGACGTTGAGGGCGACCAGGACCACCACGCGGTCTCCCGCCGAGCCGTCGTTGACGTCGCGGGCAATGGTGTAGAGGTTGCCGGCGGTGTCGGTGGCGAAGAGGGCGCCGGTGATGGAGGAGGTGGAGGAGAGCAGCACGGAGACCACCACAGCGTCCCCGGCGGCCACCCCCGGCGCCCCCACTGTGAGCGCGATCGAAGTGCCGCCGGCGGCTGCGGTGGCCGAGGCGATGCGGCGCACGAAGCCGGCTGAGGGCGGGACCTGGGGCGTGGCTGAGGCCTCGTTGGAGAGCGGACCGGGGCCCACGCTGTTGACTGCCGCCACTTTGTAGAAGAAGGTGGTGCCGTTGCTTACCGTGCTGTCGGTGAAGGTGGTGCCGACCACGCCGCTGCTCAGCAGGGTCTCGGTGCCGTTGGTGGTGGAGCGCAGGACGTTGTAGCTGGTCACCGGGGCGCCGCCGTTGGAGGCGGGGGCGGCCCAGCTCAAGGCGACGCCGCTGTTGCCAGCCACTGCCACCAGGTTCTGGGGCGCCGAGGGCACGGTCGGTGCGGGGGTGGCTGAAGCCTCGTTGGACAGCGGGCCGGGGCCCACGCTGTTAACCGCCGCCACCTTGTAGAAGTAGGTGGTGCCGTTGCTCACCGTGCTGTCGGTGAAGGTGGTCCCGACCACGCCGCTGCTCAGCGAGCTTTCGGCGCCCGAGCTGGTCGAGCGCAGCACGTTGTAGCTGGTGACCGCGGCTCCACCGTTGGAAGCCGGCGCGGTCCAGCTCAAGGACACACTGCCGTTGCCGGCGCTGGCGACTAGGTTCTGGGGCGCCGAGGGCACCGTGGCCGGGGTGGCCGAAGCCTCGTTGGAGAGCGGGCCAGGCCCCACGCTGTTGACCGCCGCCACCTTGTAGAAGTAGGTGATGCCGTTGAGCGCGCTGCTGTCGGTGTAGCTGGTCCCCACCACGCCGCTGGTCAGCAGGCTCTCAGTCCCGCTGCTGGTGGAGCGCCACACGTTATAGGAGCCGACCGGGGCGCCGCCGTTGGAGGCGGGGGCGGCCCAGCTCAACAAGACGCTGGCGTTGCCGGCGCTGGCGGTCAGGTTCTGGGGCGCCGAGGGCACGGTCGGTGCCGCCGTGGGCGTCGCCGAGGCCTCGTTGGAGGCCGCACCCGGTCCGGCGCTGTTGACCGCCGTCACCTTGTAGAAGTAGGTGGTGCCGTTGAGCGCGCTGCTGTCGGTGTAGGTGGTGCCGGTCACGCCGCTGCTCAGCGCGGTCTCCGCCCCCGAGGTGGTGGAGCGCAGCACGTTGTAGCTGGTCACCGGGGCGCCACCGTTGGAGGCCGGCGCGGTCCAGCTCAAGGACACACTGCCGTTGCCGGCGCTGGCGACTAGGTTCTGGGGCGCCGAGGGCACCGTGGCCGGGGTGGCCGAAGCCTCGTTGGAGAGCGGACCGGGGCCCACGCTGTTGACCGCCGCCACCTTGTAGAAGTAGGTGGTGCCGTTGCTCACCGTGCTGTCGGTGAAGGGTCTCCGCCCCCGAGGTGGTGGAGCGCAGCACGTTGTAGCCGGTTATCGACGCACCGCCGTTGGAGGCCGGCGCGGTCCAGCTCAACGAGATGCTGGCGTTGCCCGCCGTGGCCGTCAGTGCCGTCGGCGCTCCCGGCGGCGAGATGTAAGTGAATTGGTCAGCCGGCTGATTGACGGGAGAGGTCACCCCGCCCGCGGTTATCGAGACGTCAACCGTGCCTGTGCCTGCCGGCGCGACCGCCGTGACCTGACTATCGGACACAAAGTTGAACGAGCTGGCCGGAACGCCGCTGAAGGCAACCTGGCTGACCCCGGTGAAGCCGCTTCCGGTGATTGTGACCTGGGTTCCGCCAGCTGCCGAACCGCTGCTCGGGCTCAAGCTGGTGACAGTAGGACCCGCCTGAGCTGGGGCGGACACCAACGTCCACGGGTGCGACTCATCCATCCGGCCTGAGACGTAGGTGCTGCCGACGCAGTGACCCGCGTCGTGGCCACCACCATTGAGCACCTGGGTGTTGTCGAAATAGTTCGTCGTCGAAACGCCGACGGTAACGCTGACCACGGGGATCACGCCGTTGTTGGTGCAGTCGGCGAAATTGCCGCTGTTGTACGCATTGGGCGGGTAGTCCGAGCCGTCGAAGTTCGTCGAGTTCTGGCTTCCGGTCTCTGTCATGACGAGTATCCCCAAGGCGGGGACCGTCACCGACCCCCAGAGGTCGTAGATGGAGCCTCCGATGTTGGCGACGACGTGGACGCCGATAACCGGTGAGCTGTTCGGGTTATCGAGGCGGATGGCTGAGGCGTCCCAGCAGGTGGTCGACGTCGGATACCCGGAGCAAGGCGAACCGATGTAGTTGTTGGGGCTCGTGAAGGGCCACGGGTTGGGCTGGTTCGGCGTGGGCGAGGAGGTGTGGGTGTCCATGTAGCCCACGTAGACGGCAAGCGGTTGTTGGGCCGCCACCGGGTCTGGGGTGACGAGGACCGAGACGGCGACTACGACAACGGAAATCGCGCTGAACTTGACGGCCAGGCGATCAAGCCGTGGTCCCGCGAACAGCCCCGAACGCCGCTGATTGGAACGCATGCATCTTCTCCGGTTGGACGTCTGCCTTGCGCGGTGGCCGTCCCGATTCGCGGGCTGATGCGAAGGCTACAGAGTTTCAAGCGATCGGGGCGATTGACTCAAGATAGGTAGGACATTTTGCTTATCAAAGGTCAGGACTTCAGGCGCTGAGCGATGGCTGCGTGAGCCGGAATCTGCGCCCGCCGAAGTTAGCGGGCGCCGATTGCGGACCCTGCGCGCCGCAACTGGGAGTACGTGCGGTGCCGCAGCCAGCGTATGTAAGCAAACGTTCCTCCTGCGGCAACCAGGATGGACGCCAGCAAATACGAGGAATCGCAGACTGCCGTAAACCTGTCCTCCCCCGGCCACGTTCCGACCGCCCACCAGGTGAGCCGGCGCTGACGGTGCGGCCGGCGTTTCCGCCGGCGGCGGAGGTGCGCTTGCCGGCGCGGGGGCTCTGCCGAAGAGGCGCCAGGGCGCTGCTGATCTTGCCTTTCGGGCAGGCGCGGCCTTACGACTGGTCGATCAACCCAGTGCCTTGCGACGAACCTGAGATGCGCAGAAAGTCCGTCGACGGCTCAACGAGCTAGTTCCACGCCTCCCTGCCAAGAAGGTTGGTTGGCGACGATTTCGAGCTTGAACTGACGAGGCTGCTGCGGCTACTCTCCGGCCTCTTGCTCTACGCGTCCATTTATGTGCTGGTCCGGCTGGCGATCAGGCAACGCTCGCGACCAGCTCGGAGTCGGAGCGCGACCTCGAGATTCTGGCTCTCCGCCATCAGGTGGCGGTTCTGCGACGCCAGGTGAAGAGGCCGGAGCTCGTTCCGGCGGATCGCGTTGTCTTCGCCGCTCTCGGCTTGCGACTGCCGCCCGGGCGGCTGATGTTTTCCCCAGCCACCTTGCTCCGCTGGCACCGTGAACTGATGCGTCAACATTCGTCCGCAGTCCGTCTCTGTCCTCGCCGTGGCCGGCCTCCACTCTCGGAGGAGCTCCGACAGCTGATCCTCCGCCTCGGTCGTGAGAATCCACGCTGGGGCGATCGCCGCATCCAGGGCGAGGTACTCAAGCTGGGCTACCGGGTTTCGGCGACCAGCATCCGAGGTGTTCTGCGCCGCCACCGGGTGCCGCCGGCTCCTCGCCGCCAGGGACCCCAGTTGGTCTCAGTTCTTGAAGACGCATGCCGGAGCGATCGTGGCCTGCGACTTCCTCACCGTCGACACGGTCCTGCTCAGGACTCTCTACATGTTGGTATTCATCGAGATCCACAGCCGCCGGATCCTGTACGCCAACTGTAGCTTTCATCCCATCTCTGCCTGTGTGACCCAGCAGGCGCGCAACCTAACCTGGGAGCTGAGCCGGCTCGAGGTTCCGGTTCAGCTGGCGATTCACGATCGTGACGCCAAATTCGTCGACGACTTCGACCAGGTCCATAGGGCCGAAGGCGCCAAGGTTGGGCTGTGCTCTGGAGCCATGCGTAGGCCTGCCGCGCGTCGGACTCGGTCCGACACAGGATCACCAGGTCGTCCGCGTAGCGAACGATCTTGCCGAGGTGGCCTGCTTCCTTCGCCCAGAGAGCATCGAGGGCGTGGCCATAGATGTTGCTCAGGAGCGGCGATATCGTCCCGCCCTGGGGAACCCCGGTCGTGCTTCCGATGGACACTCCGTCTTCCATCACGCCAGCGCTTAACCACATCCGAATCAGCCGCAGCACCCTCCGGTCACTCACCCGCCGGGCCACCAGCCTCAATAAAAGGACGTGGTCCAGGCTTCCGAAGAAGTCAGCAAAGTCGGCGTCCACCACCCACCGCGCTCCGGCGTTCACTTCCTAGCGAATGACCTCCAACGCGTCGTGGGCCTTCCGCTTGGGTCGGAATCCAAAAGAGCACGGCAGGAAACTGGCTTCGAAAATCGGCTCGAGCACCAGCCTGGCCGCGGTCTGCACCACCCGGTCGCGCACGCGCGGTATCCCCAACGGGCGACGCTCCTTCGGCCTTCCCGGCTTCGGTATGTAGACCCTGCGCACCGCCTGTGGTCGGTACTTTCCGACCTCAAGAAGTGAGCGCAGCTCCGTCAGCATCTTCTCCACCCCATAGGCTTCGATTGCCTGCAGGGTTTCGCCGTCGATGCCGGCGGCGCCCTTGTTGCGACGCACCTGTTCCCAGGCACGCCTCAACACATCGGGCCGAGCTATCCGGTCGCAGAGAGCATGGAACCTCCTCTGGCGTTGCTGCTTCGCCGCCACGTAAAGCGCGCGCTGAGGTGCACGGACTTTGTCGATGGGGTGGTTGGCCTCAGCCATGCCCTCGCCCGTCTCTTGCAATTCGCGCATCACCGAAGTGCGCAGCCTTCCCTACGCCGAGTTGTGTTGTCTCGGCGATCCTCGGTACTATGCCGCGCTCCGACTCCCTCCGCACCGCCCCGGATTTCGCCCTGGGCTTATACCGGGACACGCTTTCGCCGCTATCGACTTCGCGGACGGGTGCGGGAGGGCCTCCCCAGTTGACCGACCGACCTTCGCTGCATGCCACCTCCCTTACGCCGGAGCGGTTCCGGGCTGCTCCAGAATCCATGGCCCGGACTGCTGTCTTCGCCCAAAAGTGCCGGGCTCGGCCCGCTCGGTCCCTCACGGGTTGTTCTTTCGACGCGGCAGAGTTCACGTTTGTTACGGCCTGCAGCTTCGCTCCTCCTCGCTTCGGCGCCAGGATCTCGCCCGACGCCGGAGGTTGACTTCCGGGCTCCTCTGGCGGCTTGCCCGGGCGGGACTCACACCCGCCGATCGTTCGGCCCTTTGCTGGGCGCTCCGCTATTCGAACCACCGAGACCATCTCAAAAAGCAATTGGACGGCCGGAGCACCAAGTTCTGAAAGAACTTTCAGGACGTCTCCGCGAGCGGCGCCAACGGCCGTGGTTTCGCCCGGAGCGCTCGATCCTTGACACCATGCGCACAGCGGTCACTACTAGCGGGCTATCGTGCGCAAATCAAGGCCGCTAAATAATCCCGCCAAGGCCGGCGGCGGGCACGACCGTGATAACGAGGCCTCGCAAGACAGGATCGTAAATAAGTTTCGAAATCCTACCGCCTGGCGGGGAAGATGTCGTCGCGATCACTTGCCAGGCATTTTCTTGAAAGCGCCACGTGTGGGAAATCCGACCGTTATCGTCAGAGCCTACGGCAAGGATCCGTTGGTGGGCAGAGTCAAAGGCCACACTGTCGACTTAGCGCGGCAATGTAGCCGCTGAGGTCAAACGAGACCAAGCTTTGCCATCCCAGGAGAGCTCCTCGTAGGGCCCCTAGCATCGTCCTGAACAAACGCGAGCATATAGCCGCTATTCCTAGCCAGCGTGATAATGGTGTGCCCGTTCCATACCGAAGTTACTAGGTCTCCCGCGCGATAAGTCACGATCTGGACATCTTGCCGATTGGGGTGTCGGGTTCGAAAATCGCGTCAGGCGGCTGCCCGCATCTGGCGATAGTCACTGAGCAAGCCGCCGAGGCGTGTCGTACGCTCGATTTGGCCCTCGGCCATTTGAATAGGATGGCCGCGGGAAGCTGGCGGTCGTAGGTTGCGGCTCCGATGCGGGCGCTCGCTGTTGTAGTGCAGGCAGTACTCGTCGACAACAGCCTGGAGGTGGCGCTGGTTGACGATCAGCATCCAGTCGAGGCATTCGCGACGGCAGCTCCCGATCCAGCGCTCGGCATGCGCATTTGCCATTGGCGCCATCAGCGGAGTCAGGATCACCCGAGTGCCTTGCGATTGGAAGACCCGATCAGCCTGGAGCGCGAATTTCCTGTCACGATCGTGAATCAGCACGCTGAGGTTGATCCCTTCGTCCTCGAGCTTCCAACTGAGATTGCGAGCTTGTTGGGTGACCCAAGCGGCATTCGGCTCCGATGTGCAACTCGCCAGCAGGACTCGACCTGACGCCAGATGCACATACATAAGGACGTAAAGCCGTTTGAAGAAGATCGTGTCCCCGCTGAAGAAGTCGGCCGCCACCAGCGTCTCGGCGTGCGCGGCCAGGAATTGCTTCCAGGTCAACTGAGACCGCCGGCCAGAAGGCGGAACGCCGGCGGCGACCAGCACTGAGCGGATCGTGGTCGCAGCGACTTGGTGGCCCAGCTTCAAGAGTTCACCGCGGATCCGGAAGTAGCCCCAGCGCGGATTCTCGCGCGCCATCCGCAGAATCAGCTGACGGCACTGGACTGAGATCGGCGGCCGGCCACGGCGCGGTCGGGCTTGATAGGCTGCCCACTTCCTTCCCACCAATGCGCGGTGCCAGCCGAGCACCGTCTCGGGTTTCACCAGGAGTCCCGCCCAGCCCGATCTCGGGATGCGTTCGCGCAGCGCCGCCAGAACCATCCGATCGCCTTGAGTCCAGTGCACCCCGCTTGATCTGCCTCTCGAGAACCTGGATCTGGCGCCGCAGGGCCAGCACCTCGGCCTGCAGCTTGGCTTGGTCGCCATGGCTGGTCGCTATCACATCCAGCAAGACGCGCAGAAGTGAGTAGATGAGAGAGCCGACCACCCGGCGGGCAATCCTATCTGGCCGAGGTCATCGCTCGCTCAAGGGCTCGTCGACGAGTTCGACGCACTTATTAAACCCCCACACCTGCGGCAAGGTCGAGCGATTTCACCAGACCCTAAAGCGCTTCCTCAAGAAGCAGCGGCCGGCCAGGTCGCTGGCCGAGCTGCAGCACCAGCTCGACATCTTCCGCGCCTACTACAACAACGTCAGACCGCACCGCGCCCTGAGTCGGCAGACACCGATGGCCGTCTTCAATGCACTCATTAAAGCCAAGCCACTCAACCAGCCAGTGCCGGTCGACCACCGCGTCCGCCGCGACAAAATCGATCGCTTCGGCTCGGTCACCCTGCGCTACCTGAGTAGGCTCCGGCACATCCGCGTCGGTGCCGCGCACAAGAACAGGAAGGTCAACCTTCTCATCGCGGACGCGGACGTCCGCATCGTCACCCATGAAGGTGAACTCCTCAGAGCGCTGACTCTCGAGCCAAATCGAAACTACTACCGTCTGGGAGGCCGCTGGCCTGTGCACAATGTCTTGCAACAGGTGTCCTCGATGTCCTGAGACAGGACAGTTGTGGATCCGAGGGGATTCGAACCCCTTACCTCTTGAGTGCGATTCAAGCGCTCTCCCAATTGAGCTACGGACCCACGTGCTCCACTAGGTGAGGGAAAAGCCAGTATAGCCCCGGAACAATCGGGCCCTAGCGGCCGATTCCTATACTCGCCCAATGTCCTTCCTCTTCAAGAGCAGGCGCGTGCCGGAAGGCGTCGACCCGGCTCGCATCCCGCCTGGCCAGACGCTCACCGCGCCCGACAAGTGGCCGCTGCTCAGCTTCGGGCCGACGCCCAAAACCGACATCGTACGGCGAGCTTCGGGCCCTGCCCTCAAAGGACGTAATCGCCGACATTCACTGCGTCACCGGCTGGAGCCGCCTCGGCGACACGTGGACAGGCGTGCCTTTGAGCGCGATTCTCGACCGTGTCAAGCCCAAGCCCGAAGCGAAGTACGTCATGGCGCATTGCGAGTACGGATACACGACGTCGGTGCCGCTGAGCGTGCTGGATGACGAGCAGAACCTGCTCTGCTATGCCTGGAATGGGCACGACCTGACGCCCGATCACGGCTGGCCTCTGCGCCTTTTCGTGCCATCTAAATACTTCTGGAAGTCGGCCAAGTGGTTGCGCGGGCTAGAGTTCATGGAACGCAACCGGCTCGGTTTCTGGGAGCAGCGCGGATACCACGATGAAGCAGATCCCTGGAAGGAGACCCGCTACTGGTAGCCGACCGCCAAGCGGCGCGCCGGCTCTTCCTCCGCTAGTCACCTTCACCTCCGACTTCGGGTCGGGATCTCCGTTGGTCGCCGCCATGAAAGCCGTCGTGCTCGCCGGCTGCCCGTTCGCGACGCTCGTCGACGTGAGCCATGAGGTGCCGCGGTTCGACGTTTTCGCCGGGGCCTTCATGCTCTTTGCCGGCACGCGTCATTTCGGACCGCATTCGGTGCACCTCGCCGTCGTCGATCCGGGGGTCGGCAGCTCGCGCCGGCGCCTGGCGATTCGCGCCGGCGGCCGTTTTTACGTCGGTCCCGACAACGGCCTGTTCGCGATCGTCATCGAAGAGGTCGGAATGCAGCAGGCGGTCGAGCTGGCGCCGAGGCCGGACGGCGCGCCGACGTTCGAGGGGCGCGACGTATTTGCGCCGGCGGCCGCCGCGCTTGCGTCGGGCGTGCCGCTCGAATCGCTCGGCCACCCGACGACGCCGCCAACGATGCTTGACTACTCCGGTCCGCGCGTCCTCTGGACAGACGGGTTCGGCAACCTGGTGACAAACCTCAAGCCGCCCGTTCGGCCGATGCGCATCCACAACCACTACATCACCGCCTCGGCGAAGACCTACGCCGAAGCGCGCCCGAACGAGCCGTTCGTCTATGTCGGGAGCATGGGGTACCTCGAGGTCGGCATCCGGGAGGCGCGCGCCGACAGGGTGCTCGGCGCGAGAGCGGGCATGCGGGTGGACCTGCTCTGAGCTGACGCCGGCTTCGGCCTTAACAGGCAGGGTTGGTCTCGCAACTGCACGCCGGTAGCGTTCCGCCTCGCCATGGCGCGGTTCGCGGTTGTCTTGCTTGCGGTTTGCCTGACGGCGTGCTCGGTCGTCCCCCCGGCGGCGCGGGTCGCGAGGGCAGTTCAGGTCGTTGCGGGTCCCCCTGAGCCAGTGACGCTCTGGCAGGACGCCGGCATCTTTCGGCTCGTGGCCCGGCTCATCGGGTCATCGCGCAGTCGCGTCATGGTTGAGATGTACGAGCTGGGCCGGCGGGACATCATGTCTGCGCTCGGCTCAGCTCACGCCCGTGGCGTTGCAGTGCGCGTGATCACCGATCCGACGGTGCGCGCGAGTCGCCGTTCCGCAACCGTGCTCGACTCTCTCGGTGTCGCCGAACGCGTCTATCCCGTCGACGACGTCCGCCACCAGATCGATCACGTCAAGCTCCTCATCGCCGACGGCGAGGCTGTCGTCGGCGGGATGAACTGGGGCGCGCACAGCGATCGCAACCATGACTACGTGCTCGAAACTCGCGATCCACCGGAGATCGCGCGCCTGGTGCGGATCTTCGACCAGGATTGGGCCTTTGCCGGAGGCCACCCGGCGCCCCTGGCGGCAAACCAGTCGTCGATCGCCCAGACCGCTCCCGGCGACGAGATAAGAACGATGCTCGAGCGCGCGCTGACTCGCGCCCGTGAACGGGTGCTGGCCGAGGTCTACACGCTGACCGATGCCGAGGTCATCGCGGGTCTGGTGGCCGCGCATCGGCGTGGGGCAATCGTCCGTGTCTTGCTCGATCCCAACCAGCCATACAACCGCCACGCCTACGCGCTGCTCGCGGCCGGCGGTGTGGAGGTGCGCTGGTATCCAGTCCCTAAGGGCGCGCTGCTGCACGCCAAGATCGGGCTGTTCGACGCGGAGCTGGTGCTCGGCTCCGCCAACTGGACGCTATCGGGGCTGGGCGTAAACCACGAGCTGGACATCGAGACGCACGACCAGCAAGCGGTCTCGGCTTACCGGACGCGGTTCGACTCCGACTGGGCGAGGTCGGCTGGTGGCTAGCTTTGAGGAGGAGGTCCCGACGTGCCCATAGCGGGCGGCCCGGAGCCGGCGGCTGGCGGCAGCGACCCGGGTCCCGGCGGGCCTCCGGCCTGCGGCGTGTTGCCGAAATTGACCTGTGGCACGGCCCGGTCGCCCTCGTCCGCCTGGAAGAAGCCGAACGCCTTGAACCCGAGCGCCCCCGCGATCAATGAAGTCGGGAGGGTCTGCAGCTTGATGTTGTAGTCACGCACGTTGCCGTTGTAGAACCGCCGCGAGAACTCGATCTTGTCCTCGGTCGCGGTCAGGGTCTCCTGCAGGTTGGTGAAAGCGGTGATGGCCTTGAGGTCGGGGTAGTTCTCCGACACCGCGAACAGGCTGCGCAGGCTCTGGCTCAGCATGTTCTCGGCGACGCCGATCTTTGCCGGGTCGCCCGTCGCCCCGGCGGCGACGGCGGCCGCCCGCGCATTGGTCACGGCTTCGAGCGTCCCACGCTCGTGGCCCATGTATCCCTGCGCCGTGCTGACGAGGTTGGGGATCAGGTCGTGCCGGCGCTTGAGCTCGACGTCGATCTCAGACCACGCCTCCTGCGTCCGGTTGCGGGCCGAGATCAGCCCGTTGTAGGTGAAGACCAGCCACAGCACCACGAGGAAGACGATCGCGACGAGGACCCAGTAGCCCATTTAGCGCCTCATCCTACGCGTGCCTACGCGTGCGCACGTCGCGCCCACCGCGTCTTCTTCAGCATCTTCTTGTGCTTGTGCTTGCGCATCTTCTTGCGCCGCTTCTTGATTACCGAGCCCAATACAACTCCCAGGCACAGTTGATTTCCCGAAGGGGATCCACGGCGGCGAATCATACCGTAAGCAGCCGCCTCAACGTTCCGGCCTAAACTCACCCCGATGTACTTCACGGACGCCCACGACGAGCTCCGCCTCCACATCCGCAAGTTCCTCGCCACCGAGGTCCAGCCGCACCTGGAGAAGTGGGAGGAGACGACATTCCCCGACTCCATCTTCAAGCGCTTCGGCGAGCTCGGGTTCCTCGGCCTGCGCTACCCGCCCGAGTACGGCGGCCAGGGCGGCGACTACTTCTCGGCGGTCGTGCTCTCGGAGGAGATGGCCAAAGCCGGGCTGGGCGGCCTGGGCATGGCGGTCGACGTCCAGACCGAGATGGCGACGCCACCCGTCTTCAAGTTCGGGACCGAGGAGCAAAAACGCAAATGGGTCGTCCCGGCGATCCGCGGTGAGCAGATCGCTGCGCTCGCGATCACAGAGCCGGATGCCGGCTCCGACGTGGCGGGCATCACCACCACCGCGCGGCAGGAAGGCGACCACTTCATCGTCAACGGCCGAAAGATCTTCATCACCAGCGGCGCCCGCTGCAGCTGGGCGCTGGTCGTCACGAAGACGGATCGCGAGCGCGGCCACAAGGGCTACAATCTGCTGCTCATCGAGAAGGGCACCCCCGGATTCCAGGTCACGCGCACCCTGAAGAAGCTGGGCATGCATTCATCGGATACCGCCGAGCTCCTGTTCGACAACTGCCGCGTGCCGGTCGCCAACCTGATCGGCGAGGAGGGGGAGGGCTTCAAGAATCTCATGTGGGAGCTGCAGGGCGAGCGCATGATCGCCGCGGCGGGCGCCATCGCCGGGGCGACGCGCATCTTCGAATACACGATGGACTACGCCCAGAACCGGCAGGCGTTCGGCCAGCCGATCTCGCAGTTTCAGGTCATCAAGCATCGCCTCGTCGACATGGGCACGAAGATCGCGGCGACGCAGGCATTCGTGTACCAGACCGCCGCGCAATGGGACCGCGGCGAGTATCCCGTCCGCGAGATCT
>WNFG01000927.1_pt1 | contig 24591 bp, 23 predicted proteins | sample 5400431 | NCBI WGS metagenome assembly WNFG01 (sample SAMN13153346, study PRJNA577476) | soil metagenome | isolation source: 120 cm saprolite under Douglas fir tree site 2 hole 3 replicate 2 | place: USA:California | collected 2015-04-18 | reverse complement strand
GTCAAGCAGTGGCGGTGGGAATCTCGATCAGCACGCGCAGGCCGCGTTCCCGCGCGGTCGGAGACGCCGAGATCCGCCCGCCGTGCAGGTCGACGATGCTGCGGCAGATCGCCAGCCCCAGTCCGCTGCCCGGGTATTCGGTGTCCACCGTCACCAGCCGAACGAAGCGCTCGAACATCCGCTCACGCTGATCGGCGGTCAGCCCCGGGCCTTCGTCCTCCACGCTTACCCGCCAGCCATCGCTGCTCAGCCCCGATTGCAGCGAGATCAATCCCCCCGACGGCGACACGTGGATTGCATTGGTCAAGAGGTTCAGCAGCACCTGGCGCATCCATTTCGGATCCAGCGCAACGCTTCCCTCGCCGCGGTGCTCGCAGGCAAACCGGCGGCCATGGTGCTCGGCGAGAACGGACGCATCCTGGGCGAAGGCTTGCAGCAGGGCAGCGGGGTTCTCCGGCTTGAGGTCGAGCTTCAGGGCGTGGGCGTCGGCGCGCGAGAGGAGCAACAGCTCCTCGATGATCCGGTTGAGGCGAGCGATCTCCTCGAGCTGAACCTGCACTGCTTCCCGGTGGGCCGGTGCGAGGGTCCCGTCGCCCAACATCTTTTCCGAGTGCAAGCGGATCAGCGAGAGCGGGATCTTCAGCTCGTGGGAGGCGTCCGCGGTGAAGCGGCGGATCTGGACGAACGACGCCTCGAGGCGGTCGAACATCTGATTGAGCAGGCGCGCCAGATCGGAGACCTCGTCGCGCACCTCGGGCACCGGAATGCGCTCGCTCAAGTTATCGGAGCGAATCCGGTTTGCGGTATCGCGCATCAAGCGCACCGGCAAGAGCACCAGCCGGGTCAACCCCAGGCCGATCAGCGCGCTGGCGATCAGCATCACCGCCAGAAGCGACAGGCAGACCCGGACATAGCTGGCCATCACGTCTCTCACCGGGCGAAGTGGGGTGGCGATGGTCACCTCGAACGGGTCCTTGTGAAACTCCGCCACCCGCAGCTCGCCGATGCCGTCCACCTGGACCGTGAAGAGCTGCTCGCCGGGCAGGTCGGGAATGTTGCGGCCGCCCAGGTTGGTCGACCGGAAGATGTCCCCGATCGAGGGAACGTGCACATCGATGTAGAAGAGGGTCGAGGCGGAGTCGGTGACTTCGCGAATCCGCTGCTCGATCGACGAGGGGTTCAGCGTGGCGTAGTCGGGGCCCAGGTGGGCCTCGATCTGCTTGAACCCGGTTTCGTTCAGCAGATCCAGGCCGTGGACCAGCTGATTCTCGAGCAGCACATACCCGGCGAGAAACAGGCTGGCCAGGGTGACGGTTGCCGCGGATGCATACCAGACCGCGATGCGCGTCCCGATCGACCTCATACCAACTGGTAACCGACTCCACGCACCGTCCTGAACAGAGTCTTGCCGGACATCGTCTCGAGCTTGGCGCGGAGCCGGCTCATGTAGACGTCGAGCAGGTTGGTGTCGACGTCATAGCTGGAAGCCCAGATCTTGTCGGTGATCAGCGTGCGGGCAAGGATGCGCCCGTGGTTCTGCATGAAAACCTCGAGCAAGGCGTACTCGCGGCTCGTCAGCTCAACCGTCTGGCCATTCACTTGCACGGTGTGGCCGAGCAGGTCGAGCTGAATGCCGGCGTGCTCGAGCACCGTGTGCTTGACCGTCGACTGGCGCCGGACCAGCGAACGGACCCGCGCGAGCAGCTCCTCGAGGCCAAACGGCTTGGGCAGGTAGTCGTCGGCGCCGAGGTCGAGGCCTTTGACCCGATCCTCCATCGACACCCGGGCGCTCAAAATCAGCACCGGCTCGTTGAAACCGCTCTTGCGCCACTGATGCAGCATCTCCAGGCCATCGCCGTCGGGCAGACTGAGGTCGAGAACCACGGCATCGAATGGCGTTTCCGACAATGCCTCCGACGCTTCCTTGCAGGTGCGAACCCAGGTGGCGGTGTACCGGCACTCGCCGAAACCCTGCTTCAAGAACTCGCCCAGGCGTCTATCGTCTTCGACGATCAGTACTTTCATGACGTATGCCTCCTCGCGATGCTTCCCCCGCATCGCCGGAGCTCGTTGCTGCCTTCACCGGGGGGACGGGGGCGAGCCCGACCGCCATTCGCCTACATGAATACTATTTCAGAATCGCTTCAGGTTGTCTTGAGCTTGGGTGCCTACCCTGCTTGACACACCTCGTCATAGCTGATGGCGGCCGTGCCCGTCCGCCGGCCATGCACTTCAAGCTGCTCAAACCTAAGGAGGTCCCAATGAAACCCGTTCCGTCTCTGGCAAAGTTCCTGATTGCCGCCGTTTTCACCCTCTCATCCGCATCCGTGGTGTCGGCCCAGACCCCGCCGCCCGCTCCGCCGAAGGCGAAGAACTGGACGGCGCCGGCGCAAAAAATCTATGCGCAGGTCCTCTCGGATGAAATCATGGCCAAACACCCCGAGCTGATCAGCGTCACCTTCCACGGCGTGCCGCCGGGACTGGACAAGGTCTACACGATGTTCGCCGGCTCCTTCCCGGAGCGGATCGGTAACCCGGACGATCCCGACGACATCGACGTGATCACCAAGGGCATTACGATCGTCGACCCGCGCTGGAATAAAGCGGATCCGGTGAAGAAGTTCGTGATGATGCTTCCCCTCCGCGACGCCTCCAACGGGCACCTTGGTCTTCTGGTCCTGGCCTACAAGAACCCGGCGAACAGCAAGAAGACGGAGAAGGATTTCTTCGTCGCCTCGACCGCGCTGCGCGATGGTCTCAAGAAGAAAATTCCGAGCTACGCAGATCTGTTCAAGCCGGCCAAGTAGACCGCGCCTTCCCCTTCAAATTAAGGAGTCTTTGATGCAATCAATTTCCTTTGCCCGTCCCTCCGGCCTCGTGAGGCTCGCGACGCTGACGAGCCTCGTTGCCACGTCCGCCTTCGCGCTCAAGTACGCCGCCCCCGAGCATCATCTCAAAGTCGATCCGTCGATTCCGAGCTGGAAGCCGGGCGAAGTGGTGAGCGCGCCGGAGGAATCGCTCAACCTGGTCGGCGCCGACGTGATGGACGAGATAACGCTTGGCTGGGTCAAGCTCTACCGCAAGGCGTATCCAAAGCTCAGCATCACGATGGAAGCGAGGGCTTCGGGCACGGGCGGTCCGGCGTTGGTCGAAGACAAGGCGCATCTGGCGCCGGTGGGCCGGGAGCTTTTGCCCGCCGAGGAAAAGAGCTTCGTCGACAAGTTCGGTTACAAGCCGTTGGCGATTCGGGTGGCGACGGGGAGCGTGGGCTCGCTGGGCAAGACCGCGACCTCGGTGGTGCTCGTCGACAAGAACAATCCGATCAAGGGCCTGACGATGGCGCAGCTCGACGCGATCTACTCGAAGACGCGGTTGCGCGGACACGCCGACATCAAGACGTGGGGCGACCTCGGGCTGACCGGCGAGTGGGCCCAGCGGCCAATTCACCTCTATGGCTTGAAGCCGGTCAACGGCATCGAGCAGTTTCTAAAGGGAGTCCTGCTCAAGGGCGGCGAGTACAAGGATGGCATCCAGTTCGTCAAGGGCAAGGGGTTCTCCCACGCCTTCACCGTGGCTGCCGAAGACATGGGCCAACACCCGGGCGGTCTGACCTACGCCCTGCTTGCCAACGTGACGCCGAACGTCAAGGTGCTTCCGCTCGCCGAGAAGGACGGCGACCCGTTCCTCGCGCCGACGGTGGAGAACGTGTACTCCCACCGTTACCCGCTGAGCCGCTACGTGTACATCTTCGTCAACCGGCCACCCGGCAAGGCGCTCGAACCGAAGATCAAGGAGTTCCTCAAGGCCGTCTTGAGCCGCGAAGGACAGGACATCGTCGCGCGGGAAGGCGTCTACATTCCGTTGACGCCGCAGATGGTCCGCGAGGAGCTGGCCAAGCTCGACTAAAGCCGCTGAAACCACGTCCTCTTTTTGACCCAAGGGTTCCCATGAGATCACTTGCCATCGCACGCTTTTTTCGCACGGCCGCGACGAACTGTGTGACATTTTGGGTCCTCGCGGCATCTGAATGCCATACACCTCGAGCGGTTGCCTCTCGCCTGCGGTATTGCTTCGTTGCCGGGCTGGCCGTCGCCGCGGCAGCGCTCGGAACGAGCGTACGAGCCGAGCCCTTCTACCGTCTCGAATCCGCGGTCACGATGAAGGGGGCCGCGCCGAACTGGGACTACGTCACCTTCGAACCGGGGCGATCCTATCTGTTCATCGCCCGGCGCGAGGAGGGTGTCACCGTCTACGACGCGAAAAAAAGAAAGGTCGTCGGCCGGATCGAGAGCTCCGAGCAAGCAAACGCGACCACGCTGGTCCCCGAATTCGATCGCGGATACACCACCAATGAAGATGGGTCGACCACGGTTTTCAAGCTCTCAACACTGAAAACCTTGCGTCGGGTCAAGTTGGCGGAGAGCGCCGACTCGGCGGTCTACGAGCCGGTCAGCCAGCAAGTGGCGTTCACCATTGGCGACAGCAAAGAGATCCTCTTCTTGAACCCCAAGACAGACAGCATCGCCGGCAAGATCGAGCTGCAAAGCGTGAAGCTGGAGCACCCGACGGCGGATGGCCAGGGCAACTTCTTCGTGGCGCAGCGAGATCGGGATTCGGTGGTGCGAATCGATGCCAAGGCGCGCGAAGTCACCGCCGAATGGAAGACGGTGGGCTGCGAGGAGCCCAACGGCCTCGCTTTCGATCGCGATGGCCGGCGGCTCTTCATTGGGTGCCGGGGGAAAGGAAAGAATCCGCTGCTGGCGGTGATGGATTCGGAGTCCGGCAAGGTGATCGCCACCTCGGAAATAGGGCGCGGCAACGACGGCGTGGTCTACGATCCCGGGACCCGGAAGATCTACACATCCAACGGAGTGGACGGCAATCTGGTGGTGATCGATCAAGTAGACGGAAACACGTACAAGCTGGCCGAAGCCGTCACCACCCGCCCCTATGCGCGAACGATGGCCCTGGATCCGAAGACGAAGAAGGTATACCTGATCACCGCCGAGGGAACTGTTGATCCTTCCAAGAAAATCAACCGCGGCGTTGCTCCTTTTTATCCAAACAAGTATTTCCCGGACACCTTCACGCTTCTCACGCTCTCGCCGAGATAATGCTCGTTCGTCGATGATGCTTTTATGTCGTTGAAGCGCTGGGCACCTTGAATGGCAAACCGTTCCGGCAGACATTGGTCCGCTATCAAGGCGCCTGGCGTTTGTATTTGAATACGCCGATGCGACTCGCTGCCGGATTAGAGGTCGGCGATCAGGCGACGCTGGAGGTGAGCTTCGATCCCCGGCCTCGCGCCGTTCCGATGCATCCGAAGCTTGCGCGGGCGCTGGCGGAGAACCCTCGGGCGGCGAAGGCATTCGAGCAGCTGACCCCTTCGCGCCAGAAGGAGATCAAGCGCTACCTGGCCGCCTTGAAGTCAGAAGAGACGCGAGATCGCAACATCGGGAAGGTGATTCGTCATCTGATCGGCGATCCCGGTCACGCCGTGTTGATCGGCCGGGTGCGCCGGTGAGTGAACGAACGAAGCGGGGGCCGGTGTCAGCGTCAGGCTAAGGAGGCGTGTTGTTAATCAGCACGGAGACCGTGTTGGACCAGTAGTTGGCGACCGCCAGGTCCGGCGCACCATCGCCATTGAAATCGCCCACCGCCACGGGCCCGTCCCCGGCTGGAAAGCTCCGCGCTATTTCCCGTGAGAATGTCCGTTGTCCGAAACTTCAAGGACCGTCGCTACCACGGCAGTCGCTACGGCAGCGGGTCAATGGGTGGCATCAGCGCGGCGGCGCCGAGCCACGGGCACATTCGGCGGCGCGCTCGAGGAGCAGCTTGCGCTCCCGTCCGTTTCGCGTGAGCGATGCGGCGCGCTCGAGCTCCTTCCGCGCCTCGTCGAAGCGGCCGAGCTTTGCCAAAAGATCGCCGCGCACGCTGGGCAAGAGGTGGTAGCGCTGAAGCGACGGCTCCGAAGTCAGCCTATCGACGAGCTCGAGACCGGCGGCTGGACCGAACGCCATCCCGAGGGCGACCGCGCGATTGAGCTCCACCACCGGGGATGGCGAAACCTGGGCGAGCGCCTCGTACAGGCTGGCGATCCGCGCCCAGTCCGTCTCCGCCCCAGTACGCGCGAGCGCATGACAGGCGGCGATCGCGGCCTGCAGTGCATACGGTCCCTGTTCGCCGCCGAGCGACTCGGCACGCTCGAGCGCGGCGAGACCTCGTCGGACGAGGAGTTGATCCCAGCGCGCGCGGTTTTGATCGAGCAATAGAATCGGCTCTCCGGAAGGAGCCACCCGCGCCCCGGAGCGCGACGCCTGGATCTCCATCAGGGCGACGAGGCCGTGGACCTCCGACTCCTTGGGCACGAGTTCCCCCAGGATTCGGCCGAGACGGAGCGCGTCCTCGCACAGCGCAGGTCGCATCCAGTCGTCGCCCGCGGTCGCCGAGTAACCCTCGTTGAAGATGAGGTAGATCACCTCCAGCACCGAGGAGAGGCGGGCGGCGAGCTCGTCCCGCGAGGGACTTCGAAGGGGACGCGCTCCTCGGCGAGCGTCCGCTTGGCCCGGACGATTCGCTGGGCGACGGTCGGCTCCGGGACGAGGAACGCACGCGCGATCTCCTCGGTGGTCAGACCTCCGAGCAAGCGGAGCGTGAGCGCAACGCGCGCCTCGGTCGAGAGAACCGGATGACAGGCAATCAACACCAGGCGCAGCAGGTCGTCCCCGACGTCCTCGTCGATTGCGGTCTCGAGATTGGGCGCGGCCAGCTCTTGCCGGAGCTGGCCCTCCTGGCCGAGCTCGTCGTGCTTGCGCTCGAGCAGTTTGTTCTGGCGGGCCAGGTCAATCGCCCGATGCTTCGCGGTGGTCATCAGCCAGGCGCCCGGGTTGTCCGGAACGCCCGACTCCGGCCACCGTTCGAGCGCGGCGACGAGAGCGTCGTGAGCTAGCTCCTCGGCACGGCCGACGTCGCGCACGAGCCTCGCCAGACCGGCGATCAGCTTGGCCGATTCAATCCGAAAGACTGCCTCGATGGCGCGATGCGTGTCGGAAGAGGTCACGGCGGCCGATCAGACCAGCTTCCTGCGGCGGTGCAAAGCCGAAACGCGGTGCTGATTAACAGGACCGGTCTGTAGGCTTTTTAGCGGCGCCGCTTTACAGAGGAGATCGTCAGCGTAGCCTGCGCTCCAGAGCTTCCAGTCGCGCTTTGAGATCGGCGTTTTCAGTTTCCAGCCGTCCCCTGAGCTTCGCGTTTTCGCTACGCAAGGCCTCTATTTGTTTCACCTGGTCGAGGCCCCGCTTCTCCAGCGCCTGAGCCGCAATCAAGAGAATTCCATCGATGTCGGTCGAGGTGATGGTCGTATCGGTTCCGATCGTCCCGAGGTCATCGCGCCCAAAGGAGGCGAAGAAGTCCTGGGCCATCGGACCGTAGTGGCGAAATTGTTTGGGATCCTGGCCGATGAAGTTCCAACTCGTCAGGCTGAGGCCGCGGATATTTGTCAGAACTTGCTCTCCGTCCACCGGCAGGAAGTTTTCCTTTCGGTAGCGGTCGGAGCTGGAGGTGAAACCCACCGCGCCTTCGATCACCGTGACATCGCCGTTGCCCAATCGGATTTTGTTGCTCGCGTCGACGAGCGTCCCGGCGCCGATGGCCGTGGCGTTGGTCAAATCCCCGGCCGCCACATCGGCGCTCCAGCCAATGGCGGTGTTATTGCTTCCGCTGGTGTTGGCAAAGAGCACCCGGTTTCCCACCGCGGTGTTGCCGTTGCCGCTGACGTTGCCGAAGAGAGCGCCGTGCCCGCAGGCGGTGTTCTCGTTTCCGCTGGTGTTGCTCCCCAGCGAACCGGCCCCGGTCGCGGTATTGGCGATGCCGTCGGCGTTGCTTGAGAGTGCATTCCCCCCGACGCCGGTGTTGGAGCCGCCGGTGAGCGTCAGATTGCCCGCCAAGAGGCCCAGAAATGTGTTGCCGATGCCCGTGGGGAAATCGTGAAGGAAGGGAATCCCATCTTTCAAAATGTTCCCCTGGGTCTCGGTGGAGCTGACCATCGTTAGATTACCGGGGACGTCGAGGTCTTGCGCACCCGCCAAGCTCGACAGAAGTAGAACGGACAGCGCGCCCACAAGTATCCGCAAGACTCGGCTTCGCATGAGAACCCTCCTGAAGGACAAAGGGCTGTCCTAGGACTTTGTACAAGCGCGTGTCAATTTGCGCGCTGGCGGGAAGTTCAGGCGCCCGAACGACTATCAAGACTGAAGAACGGCGACGATGTGGACCTTGATTTGAACCTCGGGGTAGACGCGGAAAATGAAAAGCTTGGGTGGGTTCAGGCCGAAGTCCCGCATGTCGATGACCTTCTCACCCTTGAGCTCGATCGTCTGATCGTCGATGGCTCGGAGCGTGACATCGGCCTCCAGACTCTGGGTTACCCCGTGGAGGGTGAGATCTCCCCGGATGTGGTAGCCGGTCCCGCCGGCGAGGGGCTTGACCTCGCGCAACTCGCCAACGACCCGACGATATTTTCGGACCTCGAGCCGATTCTCGAGCTCGCGATCCACGAGAGCGTTTCCGGACTTGAGGAGGTTGGCGTCGAGCTCGACATGCGTCGGCAAGCCGAGCTGCAAGCGCCCCTCCACCGTAACGGCCTCTACGTACCCCTCGAAGCCGTCGGTCTCGACGTGAATCGGGTGGAGGCTCGAGCGAGCTTTCGCCGAGAGCTTCGACCTCGCGGGATCTATCTTGTATCGCGCTAAGATTGTGACCCCATCAAAACGCGCCGGCGTGCGCGGCTATCCAAACACCAAGGGCGATGTTGGTCACGCCCAGCACGGCTTCCAACCCACCGGAAACGCGGCTCAAGTGCCGCGACGAGAGTTGCAGCGGAAGCGATATTGCCACCGAGAAGAGGACCATCCCGAGGACCGAGCCGATTCCGAAGACGAGCAGATAAGCCAACGCCCTCGGGGCGGAGTGTATCGCTGGAACGGCGATCAGAATCAGCGCCGCCGATCCCGCGAGCCCGTGCAAGCTTCCGACGATCAGCGCGCGCGGCAGAAGCCCACGGCTGTGGTCGTGGACATGCCGGGCCGGATGCTTCGATAGCTCCTCGGTGTGCGAATGGAAGTGGACGTGCCGCGCGCCGTCCCCGTGCTCATGCGCGTGCGCGTGAATCCGCTTGCTCCGCAGCCGGCGCAGAACGCCGATGCCCAGGACGATCAGCATGCCGCCCACCCCAAATTCGAAAGCGCGGGCGAGCTTTTCGGGGAGGGTTGTATCGAGCGCGATCAGGATCGAGCCCAGCACCACGAGCACCGCCGAGTGACCCAGCCCCCAGGCGCTGGCCACCCGGATGGTGTTCTTGAGGGAAGAGGAGCGGGTGACCAACGATGCGACGGCCGCGACGTGATCGGCTTCCAGGGCGTGCTTCACCCCGAGCATGAAGCCCAAGCCGAGCAGTGGAATCAGCATGGTGGCCTCTCCGCTTCTACTGATGGCTTCGTTCCGGACGGATGCCAAATTGTAACAACGCCGGTCCCAATCAATGTCGGTCCAGAGAGTGGACGGGCACTGCGGTCCATCGGTTAAAGACAAAAAGAGTCCAGCCAGTTCCCGAGATCGGTCAATTCCGTCACTCCCGCAACCGGATCGTCCATCCAAAATCGCCCGTCCAGCGGGGCGTCTCTCGGCATGAACGGCGGTACACCGTCGATGAGGCCCAGTGCCTCGGCGAGTCGACTCTGCCGGCACCCCACGACCAACTGACTTCCGGGGCCAACTACAAAATAGCTGAGGACATCTTCACGCGTGTCGCCGAACCAGGGACCAAACGACGGTTGAGGCGCAATGTGACATCCGCGGCAACCGGGCGAGCTCCCTCCTGAGTCCTGGGTCATCGTGGCCCAGACCGGATCGAACAAGTCGTTCTGTGCGCGCGCTGCGCCGGAGAGCGCAAGGAGCGGAATAACCAAAGCGGCGAGTCGGGGAAAACGCATCACAGTTGCCATCGTGCCACCTCCAGAACAATTCACGCCCGCCAGAGACTTCCTCCCAGGGGGGGTCGGAGTTATCAGAGATTCCGCAGCCATCGCAAGTGGCTGACAAAAGCGCAGCTCAGCCCGAGCGCTCCCCCGGCGAATCCAGCTCAGCACGAGGCGTTCGGTCCGGTTCGATTCCATCTCGGCGCAATTCCTTCGGGGTCGCCGCGACTCCCCCGGTCACCTCTTTCAGCGGTGCGATGCTTCCGCGGAAACAGCGCTTGACGCATCTACGACGCTCGTCGTAGCTTGTCTACGACATGCGCCGTAAAGCAACCGGAGGCCAGGCATGAGCGATGAGAACGAGCCCGTTCTGCCAGGCGGAGAGCTCGAGCGGGCCTTGTTGACCGCGCTCTGGGCTCGTGGGTCGGCGACCGCCCGAGAGCTCCACGACGAGATCGGCGGCCGGCGGGGCACCGTCTACACGACCATCGCGAAGGTTCTCGATCGCCTCGTCGACAAGGGAATGGTGCGCCGCCGCCGCTCGGCCCGAGTCTACACGTATCGCGCCGTCGCCCGGCAGAAGGAGACGCATCGCGCAATGGCACGTGACTTGATCTCACAGCTCACGCACGGTGGTCCGCGGCCTGCGATCGCGGCGCTCCTCGGGGCACTCGAGGATATCTCGCCGGAGCTTGTCGGCGAGCTCGAGGCGGAGCTCAAGGCGCGAAAGAAGCGACGCGATGGAGCGTGAAGCGTTGCTTGTCATTGTCGCCTCGGCCCTTTTCGGGGTCGTGGTCTGGTTTCTCGCGCTTCCCGTGGGTCGGCTGTGGCCGCGGGCGAGCGAGCCGGAGCCCGAGCCTCTCGCATGGTGGCGGCTGGTGTTTCCTTTGTTCGCTGGATTCGTCGTGCTTGCGTTCCTCCTCGGCTGGGCTTTTCAGGCACCCGATCCGGCGGACAAGCGAGCCGGCATCGCCTTCCATCTGCTCGCTGTCTTCACCCTGGTGACTGTGATGCGGGCGATTGTTCGTTCGCTGAGCGCGCTTCGATCCAACGCTTGCGCGCGCTTCTCGGTCGGCACAATCGGCCTCCTCACGCCACGGATCGTCGTCTCCGAAGAGTTCCGGCGAATGGCACCCGCCACGGTCCTCCTTGCTGCCCTCGGTCATGAGGCAGCACATGCCCGCGGGCGAGACCCAATGCGCATCTGGCTTGCCCAGCTCGCGGCAGATCTGCAGTGGCCCATCCCTGGAACGGGCCGACGCCTTTCAGCATGGCTGCTCGCTCTCGAGGTCCAGCGCGACGACGAGGCCGTCGCGAACGGGGCCTCCCCCGAGGACCTGGCCGAGGCTATCCTGACAGCAGCGCGGCTTCACTGCGCCCCGACGACGCGCCTCCACGCGGGGGCGACGGGCTCTGGTGAGGGTATTGCGTGGCGTGTGCGCCGGCTGCTTTCACTCGAAGCTCACCGCGGCTCAACCTTTTCCCCCAGAGGTGTCCGGGGCATTCGCATCATTTGCTTCGTCCTCGTGGTCGGGGCCGTCTGGCTCGGGCTCGCGTATGGCGACGCCGCCCTTGGCGCCCTTCCTGGCATGGGTCAATGAAGGAGTCCTACGGTCTGGTCCGCGACGACCTCCTCTTGTCGTCTGCGCTCAACCCGGTAGCCGAGTCCCGGTCGTGCCACACACCCAGCCGACCCGACCCCTGCGGACCAGCCGAGTCAGGTCGCGGCTCGGTTCTAGGAACGAGCCTCTCGTGGGTGTTGCTCCTCCTCTGTTCGTCGCCCTCCGTCGCGGCTCCGACAGAGCGTGAGGAGCGACGCAAGTTCGGAGCGATGCCCGAGCCCGTCCTCGGCGAGAGCATCACCGACATCGATGGCTCAGAAGCGGGTGAAGTCGAGGTCGACCTGACCGCCCTCGTCGGTCGCACCGGCGGCACCAATCTCTGGCAGGGATCGATCGAGATCGAGAGTCGAGTGACCGATCATCTCGGGCTCGAGCTCGAAATAGCGTACTCCGGCGCATTCACGAGCAACCTTCCCGAGCGAAGCACGGACCTGCGGCTGCTCGCGTCCTGGTCCCTGCTACACGACTTCGATCGCGGGCTCCATGCGCAGGCGGAGATCGCCTGGCGGTTCGTCGGCGAGATCGAGGATGGCGCCAACCTGGGCGAGCCGCGTCTTCCCTTCTCCGCCGGGTTTCGGGTCGGCCTCGACCGCGGCTGGTGGACCCTTCGGCTGGGGCTAGGGGCGGCGGCGGGTAGAGGCGGCAGCGCTCACCTGATTCCAGTCTGGGCAAGCACGACCGCGTTCCTCAACTTCGGACGGGGGCGATGGGCCTCCCTCGGTCTCGACGGCGAGGCGGACTGGACTCGAACAAACCCATTCACAGTGGCACCCACGCTCGTCTTCAACGGCAGCGTCGTTCACATCCCCGGCAAGGTTGCGATCGTTGCACCGTACGGTTTTCCCGCGGGCAGCCGAGAACCTTGGTTCGGGCTGATGCTGAGGGTTATCGGCGAGTTCGATTTCGGTGCGAGGGACTAATGCAACTCGAGACGCAGCCGGATGTTCAACGTCCTCTCGCGCTCGCATTGAGGCCTGCTTTACTCGACAAGGGAACGCCGTCGCTCGATCAAAACACGCCGGCATGCGCCGCGATCCAGCAGCCCAGGGCGATGTTGGTCAGGCCCAGCACAACTTCCCAGCCCACCGGAAACTAACAGTCACAGTAGAGAATCCATCGCGCGTCGAAGTGGTGCCCCCCCTTCAGCGCTCGCTTCGGTGTGTGGACCGCAGTCCCGCCATCGTGACGGCGACAAGCCGGCGGGCCGCAGCTTGGGACCGAAGCGTGCTCGCTCCAGAGAGCGCCCTCAGGCAGTAACTTGCGAGCTCCTCAGCGGGGACGTCCCTACGGACTTCACCGAGCTTTGCGGACTCGGTCACCAGATCCCGGATCAGCTTGCTCAAGTGCTGCTGCGCGCGGACCACATGCTGTCCCCGATGAAGGAGCGCTGTGACCTCAGCGCCAACGCCTTGGTGTTCCTGTTGGATCAAGGCGTATGCCTCGAGCACACGTTCCAGCCGCCGGACCGGCTCGCCGGGTTGGTCCCGAATCGCAGCAAGATGCTTCAGATGGGGCATCCACGTGACGCTCGTGCCAGGCGGAGAGGATCGCCTCGACGTCGGGAAAGTACTTGTACAAGGTCGCCCGTCCGATGCCCGTTTTCTCAGCGATCTGCAGCATCGTTACCGACCGCAGCCCTTGCTCCGCTACCAGACCGAGCGTGGTTTCCAGGATTGCATCGCTGACCTCGTGTCGAGCTGGACGATATGATTGCCGTCCTGAGCGGAGCGGGTTTGAGCATTCTCGAAAGTGGCGCGGTGGGGATCAAAGACTTGCAGTTTGTCCTCGCAACGCGTGATCACCGCGACTGCGAACAAAGGCCCGCCACCGATGAATCGACACATCCGCCTGCCTAAGCGCGTTTGGATGCTGCCGCTGCTGGTCGTCGCGCTCATCGCCGGTCACGCGATCCTCTATTACGCCACGTCGCACAAAGTCTTGTCAGGCGCAGTGGCGTCGGGCGTGATCGTTCTCGTGGTGATCAAGCATCTGGGGCTACTCGGGCCGTTCTACTCTCTATTGCGGCGTCGATCACGCCAGTTGAAATCCGGTGACGTCGCTGCCGGACCTGCTTGACAGCGTCTGCGGTGCGGAGGTACGCGACGAGTCGAATCTCGGCGCTTGAATAAACTTGCGACTGAGCTCGGAGCTGGTTGATGGCCTCGCCTGCAATGCGTCGCGCGATCCGCGTGCGAGGTACCGTTCAAGGTGTCGGCTTCCGGCCAACGGTCTATCGCCTGGCAAGTGCCGCCCATCTCGCCGGCTTCGTGCGCAACGACTCCGAGGGAGTCTGGATTGAGATCGAGGGGGAACCCCGTGCGATCGCCAGATTTCCGGATCTCCTCCGGCTTGAAGCGCCGGTGCTTGCGCGCATCGATGGCCTGGAGATCGCCGAGCTGCTCCCTCTGGGAGAGACCGGTTTCCGGGTGCTCGGGAGCGCCGAGGAGCAAAGCGTCCAGGCGAACGTGCCCGCGGACGTGGCGACCTGCGCCGCGTGTCTTCGCGAGCTGTTCGACCCGAGCGACCGGCGCTACCGCTACCCCTTCGTCAACTGCACTGACTGCGGACCTCGTTACACGATCGTGCGCGATGTGCCCTATGACCGCGCGCGCACGACGATGGATGCGTTCACGCTGTGCCAGCGTTGCCTGGAGTAATACAAAGATCCCGGGAACCGCCGCTTCCACGCCGAGCCGAATGCCTGTCCGGTCTGTGGACCGCATCTGACGTTCGTCGAGCCGGGCCGACCAAAGCTCGAGAAAGACGAAGCCCTTCGGGCGGCGGCCAAAGCAATCCAGGCGGGCAAGGTGGTCGCGGTGAAGGGGCTCGGGGGGTTCTTTCTCGCGGTGGATCCGGCGAACGAGGAAGCGGTGGCCGCGCTTCGGAGGAGAAAGCGCCGGCCGCACAAACCGTTCGCCCTGATGGCGCGCAACCTCGAGGAAGTAGACAAAATCGCGGAGCTGACCAAGTCCTCCCGCCGGGCGCTCCAATCGCTCACCCGGCCGATTGTCCTTCTGCGTGCGAAGCCCGGGGCGAAGGTAGCGCCGGGCGTCGCTCCGGGGCTTTCCGAAATCGGCGTGATGCTGCCTTACACGCCGCTGCATCATCTGCTTCATGCGGAGCGATTGCCGCTTCTCGTGATGACCAGCGGAAATCTCTCGGAAGAGCCGATCGCCAAGGACAACGAGCAGGCGCTGGAAAAGTTGTCCGCAGTCGCCGATGCGTTCCTCTTGCACGATCGCGATATCCACACGCGGGTGGACGACTCGGTGTTCCGGATGGTGGATCAAAGCCCGCAACCGATTCGCCGGTCCAGGGGCCTGGTTCCCGATTCCGTTCCGCTCCTTTTCTCGGCTCCGCCGATCCTCGCGGTGGGCGCGGAGCTCAAAAACACGGTGTGCCTGGTTCGCGGCGGCGAGGCCTATCTGTCGCCGCACATCGGCGATCTGGAAAACATCGAAACGTTCCAGTTTTTCGAAGAAGTGATCGGAAAGTTATCGCGCCTGCTTGGAGTCGAGCCGACCGCGGTCGCGCACGATCTTCACCCGGACTATTTTTCTACGCGCTGGGCTCTGAAATCGGGCCTGCCGCGGCAAGCCGTGCAGCATCACCACGCGCACATCGGCTCGTGCCTCGCAGAAAACGGATCCCGGGGTCCGGCGATCGGCGTTGCCTTCGACGGGACGGGGTGCGGGCCGGCCGGCGATCTGTGGGGAGGCGAGATTCTTCTCGCGGATCTGGCCGGGTTTCGCCGCCTCGGACACCTGCGCCCGATCGCGCTTCCGGGCGGGGAGGCAGCCATTCGAGAGCCCTGGAGACTGGCCGCCGCCGCGCTCGCGGACGCGGGGGTGGCCCTCGACTGCCTCGCACGGGTCGCCCCGATGCGCCGAAGCGCGGTGCGACAGTTGCTCGAGAAGAAGGTGTCGACGCCGCTCGCCACCGGTGCCGGCCGCTGGTTCGACGCGGTCTCCGCGCTCTGCGGGGTCAGGGACGAGATCTCCTACGAAGGACAGGCCGCCGTCGAGCTCGAGGCGATTGCCAGGCCCGGGGATGCACCCGCGTACCCTTTCGAGACGGAATGGAGGTTGGAGGCTCCATGGGAGATCGACCTTCGACCCACCGTCCGCGCCATTGCTGCAGACCTGCGATCAGCAACTCCAGCGAGCGAAATGGCGGCGCGCTTTCACGCAACGTTGGCGGTGGCGATCGTCCAATCCTGCCGGTGCGCGAGGGAGCAATTCCAAGTCAACACCGTCGCATTGTCGGGCGGGTGCTTTCAGAATCGACTCCTGACCGAAAGCACCCGGAGTCTTTTGGAGTCCGCTGGATTCGCAGTCTTGTTGCACCGGCGAGTTCCACCCAATGACGGTGGGCTGGCGCTCGGTCAGGCGGCGATTGCCGCATTTCGATTGTCGGAGAGCCAGCGGCCATGAAGTACGTCGACGAATACCGGGACGGCAAAGTGGCGGCAATTCTGGCCCGGCGCATCGCGGAAACCGTCACCAGGCCCTGGGTCCTGATGGAGGTGCGCGGCGGCCAGACCCACGCTATCGTTCGCTACGGCATCGATCGGATCATCCCCCCTTCGATCGAGCTGGTGCACGGCCCCGGCTGCCCGTTGTCCACCCGATCATTGAGAAGAGAAAGCCGCTGCCCGCGATCTCGTTGACCGCGGACGCGGCGATGTTGACCGCGGTTGGAAACGATACCGATTTCTCGCGCGTGTTCGTCGACCAGCTGGATCTTCTCGGGCGGCCGGGCGATATCGCGCTCGGGATTTCGACCTCCGGCGCCTCGGCGAACGTGAATCGGGCGCTGAAGCGCGCCAGAGCGAAGGGCCTGCTCTCCGATCGTCGATGGGCCCATCGTTGTACATATGATGCCGGTTTCCGGCACTGTATGTACAACGTTTGAAGATCGAGCGGAGTACCGCTTCGGCGCGATCGGCGTTCGTGTGGGTTGAGCGAGACACAACGGAAGGCGGCGCGATCGCTGTGCTGATGGATTCAGCGGGATGGAACGGAGGGCGGCACGATCGCCGTTCCGATGGGTTCAGCGGGACAGAGCGGAAGATGTCCCGATCGCCTCCGACACTCGGGCTGCGACGGAAAACGTGAACGAGCGGCGATCCCCTGGCCGCCGTGGCTGGGCGACTGCGCACGACCGATTTGAGATCGCTCTGCAAACGGTGCGAGCGTCATCCCATGCTGCCGACGGCCCTCGGATCGTCGATGCTCGCGCTTTATTGTACATATGAGTCCGGTTTCCGGGCCTATTTGTACAACGCTTGAACCACCGGGCGGTCCCAATCGTTAAGGCGGCGCGATCGCCTCCCGTCCCATCGGGCTACGCGTAAAAGGCCGGCCGTAGCAAGCGCGGCAACCGTGCCAGAGCTACTGCGCATCACCCATCCATTGTGAGGTCGCTCTGCGAACGGTTCGAGCGTCAACCCACGCTGCCGACGGCCCTCGGATCGTCGATGCTCGTGCTTTATTGTACATATGAGTCCGGTTTCCGGGCCTATATGTACAACGCTTGAATCGCCGGGCGGTTCCCACCCTTAGAAACGTAGGGCGGCGCGATCGCCTCCCGTTCCGCTGAATTCAGCGCGACTGGTCTGAGACTATCGCTGAGCGTTGGGGGCCTCGGGCCCCGGGGCCTGCCCGGATTCATCCGCGTTCATCCCGCGCAGGATGTCGCTTGCCTGCGCGGCGTTGATAAGCGTGTTCGCGTCCTCCTGGAGCATGAAGCGCTCGTAAACGAGCTGCCGGGTGGCGCTCCTCACCGCGTTCACGAAGCCGCTGTGGGTCCCGTATCGCTCCTGAAGCGACGCGCGCGGGTCCCCGCTGGCGAGCCGCTCTTCCTTTGTCTGGGCAAACGGGACATGAGTGCCGCTCAGGCTGCAGAGGTTGGGCGCCCGAAACGACGGATTGCGCACGTTCCAGCCGGTATTCGTTCCCAGGGGAACGCGAATCTGCAGCGGTCGAACTCCGGCGATATCGAGGCCATCCTGATCAGGCATGGGGACGAATTGCAGATACCCGGGCCCGGAGATCGGCGGCTGCAAGGTGAGCACACCGCCGAGCCGGCCGAACAACGGACCAAAGTCTAGAAGAGCAAGCTCGTTCATCATCGTTGCCACCGCCATGCCGGGGACGGACGGGAAATAGGCGCCGTAAGTGCCAACGGGGACCAGGGTGCCATCTTCCAGTCTCGGATAATTGCTCGGCGGAGGCTCGATCCCCTGATCGGCCCACTGGTCCATCGCGACCAGAAGCGCCCTCGCGGTCTCGGCGATCCCCGCGCTGGGCGTCGGATTGTCGCAGCGGGGGTTGGATCCCGGCGGCGGAGTGTTGAGCCCGGTGAGTTGCATTCCATGCGCGGTGCTCGAATTGAAATACATCCGGACATTGTCCGGGAGTGGGACCGGACGCCCCTGGCCGTCCTGGACGTTCAACGAGCCACGCAGCTGCCACAGCTCGGTGCCGGAATCGGTCTGGAAAACGAGCGGATCCGTCTCCGGTCGTTTCATCACGCCATCGCGGATTCCGGTGACAGGATCGGTGGTGACGGCATAGGTAAACGGCGGATAGCTGGTTTGCAGGAAGTCATGCCTGTCGTCCTGGTCGGACCAGATGTTTGGATCTGCGAACCGGACGTTGATGAAGACCCGGTCGGTGCCCGCGATGGTTGGCATCACGCCGTCGAATACCTTGCGGTGGGACTCGTCCTCGTTGAAGCCCAGGTACATGAAATCTCGCAGATACCCGCCGGTCTGCGAGGCGCCGGTAGAATAGGCGCGGCGAATGCCAGGCCCGAGCGGATTGGGATTGCCGGCGTCGTCCGCGGTCTCATAGCGCAGGAAGGAACCGAAATCGCGCGTGGTGGCATGGCCGAGCCCCATCACGATGGGATTCTTCGCCGGATAAATGAGCTCGTATATTTTGTCGGCGCGAAAGCCATCGAAATAGCAGATGTCAAACGTGGTGGCGGTGAAGCTGCCCTTCCCGGTCGGGCAGGTTCCGAATGCCCAGCGGTCGGACCCGATCGGAATCTTCGGCGAGCTCACATCATCGCGCACCGTGAGCGTCGAGTGCGCCGCGTCTGTGTCAGCGGTCTCGTAGGAGCGGAAGCTGGAATTTCCCTCGAGGGTCAGCGAGAACGCGCCGGTCAACGGCAGGTTGCGGTCGGAGTATTCGACCCGCATCCGGCCGAGGATCGGGCTGCCGTCCGGCTGGGTGGCGATCGGCAGAATCGCCGCGAGGTTGGTAGCCGTCTGGATGACGTCGCCCTCCCAGCCCGCGTCCACGATGGTGTAGCCCATGCGCAGGTAGATGTCGTTGCTGCCCACCTGGGCGACGGTCTGCGCCGCGACCAGGCCATCGTTGCCGCGATTGTTCACGGTGTAATAAATCTTCTGATTGCCGCGCGACATGTCCACCGGTTTGACGATCATGAACTTGGTGCCGAACTCGACCATCCCGCGTGGGTTCTTCGGCGCGTTGTCGAGATCGACGATCAGCGCGTTGAGCGGATCGCGAGGGTCGACCTCCATATGGGCAGTGCCGAGGAGCCGCTCGTACGGCCCCGTGTCCCCCCAGTCGATGCCGCCGACGAACGATTCCCGCTGCTCGACGACGAGCTCGACGAGGCGGGCCTCGCTGGATGGTGACAAAATGGTCGCGAGGAGGATTGCCGCCGCGATCGATACTGAGCTCCATCTTTGATGACTTTGCATGACTCCCTCTCCTTTCGGGTCGTCCCGATGTCTTTAGAAGTGAGCAGTGGCACCGCCGTGCGCGGTTCCACGGTTCCCTCGGTTCGACGACTACTCCGAACCGCGGGTCTGTCAACGGGCAAAGTCGGCGTTACGCAATCGTTGAACAGCCTCGAAAGAAGATGACGCAGCGAGGCGAACCGATTCGGCGCGATCGTATCGGAGTGCCGGTGCCGACCGGGAGTCGATATTCCGAGTGCTTTATTGACGCTTGGTTAATGTAAGGCTTTGGACTGGAGAATTGTCTGATGGTGCGCAACGCGATGCGTCGTGTTCTTGGATTCGCGATTCTTCTATACGGTTTGAGCCATCCGATGACGAGTCAAGCGCGCGCAGCGACAGACGGCTCACTCGTTCTCAACGGCGGGACGATCTACGCCGGGCCCGCGGAAAGTCCAATCACAAACGGTGTCGTGGTCGTCCGCGATGGCAAGATCGCCGCGGTTGGCAGCAAGGGATCGATCAAGGTTCCCAAGGGCGTTCCAACTGTCAATTGCTCCGGGCTGACGATCGTCGCCGGGTTCTGGAACAGTCACATTCATCTCTTCGAACGAAAATGGGCGGACGCCGCGAATATTCCGGCGCCCGAGCTCGCCGGCCAGCTTCAAGCCATGCTCACCGGATATGGCTTCACCAGCGTCTTCGATACCGGATCCGCGTGGGAAAACACGCGGCGGATCCGCGAGCGCATCGAGTCCGGCGAGATCCAAGGTCCGAGAATCCACTCCACCGGCGAAGTCCTGATCGGCAAGGGCTGGTTGCCACCGGAGACCGTTCTGAAGACTCTCGGATTCATGCCAATCCCGTTGCCGGAGGTGACCGATGCCGCCGGAGCCCTGGCCGCCTCGAAGAAGGTCCTCGATGGCGGAACGGATGGCCTGAAGGTGTTCACGGCCGCTTCGTATCCGCCGTTTCCCACTCTGCCCGGCGAAGCGATTCGAGCCGCGGTCGCCGAAGCCCATCGCCGGAACAAGCCAGTCTTCGTCCACCCGACCACCCGCGACGGCTTACTCGCGGCGGTGGAAGGCGGCGTGGACATCATCGCGCACACCACTCCGCAGTCCGGTCCCTGGGACGAGGCGGTGTTGACCGCGATGCGACAAGCGAGAGTCGCCCTGATACCGACCTTGAAACTGTGGAAATACCTGCTGCGCCACGATCGCGCTTCCCTGGGCGATCTGTCGACCCAAACCGCCGTTGGTCAATTGCGTGCGTGGCTCGCCTCGGGAGGGGTCGTCTTGTTTGGCACCGATGTCGGCGGCATGGACGACTACGATCCCAGCGACGAGTACGGGCTGATGGCCAAAGCGGGAATGACGTTCCGCCAGATCCTCGCCTCGCTCACCACTGCGCCGGCCGAAAAATTTGGAGAATCGGCCCGGCTGGGGCGGGTTGCCCCGGGGCTCGCCGCGGATCTGGTTGTCTTAAACGGAGACCCGTCGCGCGACGTTCGAGCGTTCGCGACGGTGGTCTATGCGATCAGGGATGGAAAGGTGATTTACTCGAGCGCGCGGTGAGCCCCCAAAGTTGGCACGGAACCCCGGCAGCGCGAAGCCGCCTCGAGCACCCAATGCGGCGCTCCGAGACTCGTCTCAGGATTTTGGAGGCTAGAAGTCTCCTTCCGCGAACAGGATGTATTTTGTTTCGAATAGAATTCGCGTGCTTTTCCTTTGACGATAGCCATCGATCATTTTCGATACTTCGACCGCCGAGAGTGGCCAATGATAGCCAGACGGAGGCTTCTCGACGAAGAGGTAACGGTAGCGCGAGGTGCTCAGCCTTTGAGAGGAGCCCAAGGCATAGACTTCGGATCGATCCGCGAGCGGGGCGACGAACGTGCCGGTGACGAGAACGGCATCGCTTCGATGTTGATGCAAATAGGTCAGGGCTCGATCGATTGCCTCCAATCGCTCCGGATCTTTGGAGCAAGCAGAGGGCGTGGATGAACGCAAACGATGTATTGCGCTCCGCAGCGGGCTCTCCAATGACGTCACGAGGAGAATGAATGTGAACAGAGCGACCCATCGGGGAAGGCGCACCGACGCCAGCGCGGGGACGAACCCCGCCACCCACAGCCCGACGAGCGGGGGCCCGTATTCATAGCCCCACTTCACGGTGAGGAAGCGCGACGCCAGAAGAGGAAGCGTTGCCAACACGAGTCCCCATGCCACAGGGCGGTAAGCGCGAGCACCCCAGACGGCCAGCGGGATGAAGGGTACGAGCAACGTCCCCAGCCGCCGAAGCTCGCTGGCACGCGCCGAGGCGATCAGCGCGGCGCCGGGCTCATCTCTCAAGGCCAACAGCGTGCTCTGGAAATAAGGAACGACCGGGCCGAGAAGCATCGGGCGCAAGACAAAGACGAAGGTGCCCCAGAGCACCGTCAAAGCGAGCGCACCCCACGCCGCCCGCGATCGTCCCGTGCTCCACAACCCGTACGCGATGAAGGGTCCGCAAAAGACGTTTTCCTCCTTGCACGCGAAGAGGAGAACCAACGCGAACAGCAGCACGGGCCCGGAACGCCTGACCCACGCCGCGGCGAGGAGCATTGCCGGGAAGAGGGTCCACGTCGTCGGATGCACCGGAAAGAGCACGGCGTCGACCGTTCCAGCGCTGAACAGCAGCAATCCAGAGAGGGTAAAAGCCTCGAGGCCTCCGATGTCTCGCTTACTCCAGAGCCACGCGACCGGTATCAGCGACGCGAGGACGAAACTCTGCTCGGCGAGAAGCGCAGAAATGGAAGGCGAAAAGAAGGGCCGGAAGAGCAGCGCCGCCAGCACGATCGGATCGAAATGATCGGTGAAGATGTGAAGTCCGCGCGCGGAGAGCCACGGATTCAGATCATGCAGTGAGAATCCGGCGATCGCCTGGGTATAGATGCCGAAGTCGAAGTGCTCGGCGCAATACCGAAGCACGCTGGTCCAACCCTGCGTACCGAAGAGAACGAACCAAATCGCGACGAGGAAGACAAGCGCAGCCAGAGAGACGCCATCGCGACGAATGCCAAATTCAGGTGGCGCAGATGGCGGGGGCGCTCGACTACCCACCGCCCGTTCTTATCGCGGCTCGGGGTGTCGCGCCAAAATCCCGACGGAGCCGCCCTGCCCTACAGCGCCCGCATGAACGCCACCAAGTCCTTCTTCTCCTGGTCGGCGAGCTTGGTCTCCAGCACGATGTTGAAGAACTCGACGGTGTCTTCGAGCGTGAGCAATCGCCCATCGTGCAAGTAGGGAGGCGAGTCCTTGACGCCGCGCAGCGGGAAGGTCTTGATCGGCCCGTCCCCGGCCATCACCATCCCATCCACCATCTCCTGCTTGAAGAAGCGCTCTACTTTGAGGTTATGCATCGAGTTGTCCGTGTAATACGGAGGCAGGTGGCAGGTGGCGCACTGGCCTTTGCCGAAGAAGATCTCCTGTCCGCGCATCTCGCTCTGCGAGGCCAAGGCGGGGTTCAGCTTGCCGTCGGCGACGCGCAGCTTCGGCGCGGGCGGAAAGTCGAGCAGCTTCTCCATCTCGGCCATGAAGTGGACCTGGCTGCCCCGCTCGAGGACGTTCACGCCTTTCTTGGTCGCGATCACCGGGTCGCCGTCGAAGTAGGCGGCGCGCTGCTCGAACTCGGTGAAATCCTCGACGCTGCTCAGGGCGCGCTGTGAGCCGAAGCTGCGCTGGATGTTGACCCCGCGCAAGCTGGGGGTGTCGATGCGGTGGCGAAACTCCTGCGGCCGGATGTCCCCGACCTCGTGCGTGGAGGCATTGGTGTGCCCGTTGGCGTGGCACTCGAAGCAGGTCACGCCGCGAGACGCCAACTCGCTGCGGCGGTCCTCGGTCTGGTTGAACTGCTGCTGGGGAAACGGGGTGACGAGCAGGCGCAGACCCTCGAGATCCTTCGGATTCAGAATCCCGCTGAACAGCTCGTAGTAGTTCATGATCGTCACCAACTTGCCCTGCGAGACGTCGCCCAGGTCCGGTCGGGTAGTCAGGAAGATCGCCGGCGGGAACTCCGGAAGGAAATGGTCCGGGAAGTCGAAGTCGAGGTCGAAGCGGGTCAAGTCGCGCCCCTCTTGCTTCTTGATCTCGTCGATGTGGAACTTGGGAAACACCATTCCCCCTTCCTCCTGGTGGGGATGGGGCAGCGGCTTGAACGCGTCCGGGAAAGCATTCCGTTCCCGGATCTGCTCTGGGCTCATCCCCGCCAGCGCCGCCCAGGTGACGCCGCTTTTGAGCTTCGCCCGCACGCCCTCTTGCAAGGGCTTGCCGCGGAACATCGCCGCGTCCTTCGACGGCCGGTTGGACAGGTCATAGCGCGCGGTCAACAAATCTTGATGGCGCTTCTCGTTCTTCGGCTTGTCCGCCTTCATCCGCTTCATGATCGAGGCGAAGCTTTCCTTGATGTCCACCTGCATGTAGCTCGTATCGCCCCGCTTCTTGATCTCTTGTGCCACGACGCCGCCCGTCGCCACGGCTAAAACCAACAGGGCCGCGGTTCCCATCGTCCGTAACGTCATTTGTTTGCCTCCGTGAAAAGTTTGTCTTAAGAGACGGTGCACAGCGCGCCGGCCCCCCGCAAGGGAGAGTACCGGCGCGCGGTGCGAAGGGGTCTAACGCTCGGACACTTGGTCAAGGGCGGCCTTCGGAGTGAGAGTCACCTTGGCGAACATCTGCGCGCTCGGGCGAGTTCCGTCGTCCACGGTGCGGTTCTCGTATGAAACCACCAGAGGGCAGTTGTCGGTCGCGCGAACCCTGGTCATTCCGAGCAAGCTCGTCGCTTCACCACAGACAATTTGGCTGCCGGCCGCTTGATAGATGACTTGCTTTGATTCCGGGTCGTAGGACAGCCCATTGACTCTCCGGTTCACGGTGCTTCTCGTCGTCTGGAATTCCGAGTCGACGCTCTCGACATCGATCCAGGCGCGGCCGAGAGCCGGGTCGATGTCGAACTTCGCATTCACCGACTGAAACTCATCGATCGGGGCCTCGTAGACCGTAACGAGCGCACCGGGCGCCGCGCTTCGAGATTCATCGATCTCGACGATGAGGATTTGCCCCGCACGCGCAAGGCCAGACGTACCGATAACCGCTGCAAGACATACAACCATCTTTTTGATCAGGTTCAAGACTTTTCCTTTCCCGGTTGGGCCTCTGCCACCTGACGCGCGGGTGGCTTTTTCGTTTCGCCGATTTCTCGTACGCCCTGACGCGTAACGGTCGCCGGGCAATGGAGA
>WNFG01000925.1_pt1 | contig 24605 bp, 19 predicted proteins | sample 5400431 | NCBI WGS metagenome assembly WNFG01 (sample SAMN13153346, study PRJNA577476) | soil metagenome | isolation source: 120 cm saprolite under Douglas fir tree site 2 hole 3 replicate 2 | place: USA:California | collected 2015-04-18 | reverse complement strand
CAGCGCACGCTGGTTTGATACCTCCTCCTGCAAGGCGATACCGGAGGGCCAGCCAACCTCCATCACTCGTACAGCACCGCGGTCAGCGGACCCGCCAACCACCACCAGGCCCCCTCCCACGTTCGTGTTCACAAGACAGCGTTCAGCTTATGTGGGCGGCTCGGACGATGCGTGATGAAGGCCGGTTGCTGTCCGGCCGGAAGCTGGACCCTCCGCCTGGGTGGCTGATAGGCGCCGTGGAGAACCCATCCGCCCCGCCGACCCGTTTCCGCGCCGCCCGGCTCGGCAAGAAAGTGGCCGCGGGCGCGGAGTTCGTGCAGACGCAGTTCGTCTTCGATGTCGCCGGATTCGCGCAGTGGATGGCCGAGGTCCGCGACCTGGGGCTGGACCGGCGCTGCGGAATCCTGGCCGGCGTGGGGCCGATCCGCTCGTTGCGGGCCCTGGAGCATATGCGTGCCGTCGTGCCCGGTGTGCATGTCCCCGACGAAGTCGCGCGCCGGCTCAGCGGCGTGCCGGCCGGTCGGGTCGCCGACGAGGGACTGCGGATCTGCGCGGAGATCACCAGGCAGGTACTCCAGATCCCGGGAGTCAGCGGAATCCACGTCATGGCACCGGGCTTCGAGCAGGGAATCCCGGAGATCCTCGACCACGCGGGAATCCGGCGCCGGGATCCGGCGGAACCAGCCGCCGCGGAGCCGGCCTGCGCGGAACCAGCCGCCGCCGCGGAACCAGCCGCCGCGGGGTCGGTCGCCGCGGGGAGGGACGGAAGCCCCCGGAGCGCAGGCGCACCGGGCCCGAGGAGTGGTTGTGCGCATTGACATCCGCCCAGTCGCGAAGCTGCGCGGCGGCGGCCCGCTGAACGTCCCGGCTGCGCTCGGGCCGCTCTTCGACGCCCTGACATCGACGGCTGTCGACCTGTCCACCCTCCGGGTGGTCTGCGACTGGATCCAGTACCGCAACAACTTCTCCGAACCGGTCCAGTGCCGGCCGATACTGGCCGAACGTCCGCTCGGGCCGGCCACCGGTGACGCGCGGGCCGCGGAGATCGCCTTGGAGATAGGCATTGACCTGCGCCGCTGCGGCGACGCGGACATGGCGATGACCATCAAGACGGCCCTCGCTGAGCACGCGAACCCCGGGAACCCCGCTCGGACTGTCCTGGAGCCGTGGGTGCCCACCAGTGAAAGCTGCATCTGGCGGTTCAACACGCTCTACTGGCAGGCGCTGAAGCAGTGGGAGCAGGCCACCGGGCGGGAGTACGAACAGGCGCTGCCCGGTGGTCAGAGCGACGCCCGCGACACCGAGACCGTGCGGGAACTGATTCTTGAGCTATTCCGGGTATGGGACGAGCTGGACGCGCGCCATGCCCTGCCCGAGGAGCTGTACGTCGTCGAACTCGGCGTCGGCAACGGCAACCAGGCCCGGACCTGGCTCGACGTGTTCGCGGCCGTCGACCGCGCACATGGGCGCGACTATTACCGCCGTCTGCACTACCTGATGGGTGACTACTCAGCACACGTGCTGGAACGGGCCAGGCAGGCGGTTACGCACCACAGCGACCGGGTCAACGCGCTCGTGCTCGACGCCACCCGTCCCCAGGTAACCCTCGGATTCCTGCGGGGCAAGGCGTTCCTGGTCTACATCTCCAACGTCTATGACAATCTCCCGACCGATGAGGTCGCGAGCATCCAGGGGCGTCCCTACCTGGTCGAGGTGCGTGCCTATGTGCGCGACGAGGATGCGGGCCAGATCGCCCGGCGGCACAATATCCCCGCCGACAAGCTCGGCGCGCTCATCGAGCGGCTCCTCCGGCTGGGACCAGACCTGCTCGCCGAGGCCGCGGCCGAGCATCTCCCCGACGTTGATCGCGCGGTGTCGCTCTGGCGGGAGGCCTGGACGGCGCTGCGCCTGCAAGAGCGCTACGTGCCGCTGGAGGGACTCGACACCTACCCGGTCGGCCCGTCGTTGACCGGAGAGATCCTGCGCCCGCTGCTCGGGACCAGCGGCGACATCCGGATGCACGTCAGCAACGGCGCGCTCGCCAGCTTCGCCGACACCTTGCCGTTGATCCACCCGTTCGGCCGGCTCCTGTGCCATGACCTCTTCCTCACCGAACCAGGCCAGTACCATGCCGGGTTCTACGGGCCCGGCAAGTACGACGGCTCCGTCGTGAACTGGGTCAACGGCCCGCTGCTTCAGCTCATCGGCAACCGGCGCGGCTTCGATGTCCAGATCGCGCCGTTTCACGGGCGCCCGGCAGCCAACATCAAGACACTCACCGCACAGGTACGGGACTGATCGCCATGGCAGCGCGCGGCCCCGCCCGCACCCGGCCCGGCCGGGACCGCCCAGCGACCGCCCCGCCCTGGGCCGGGCTGCTGCCCACCACGGTCGTCGGCTCATACTCGGTCCCTGAGTGGCTGGAGCGGCTGAAGACCGACTACTACCAGCGCCGCATCAGCGCCCAGCACCTCAATGAGATCCACAACGTCGCCATCAAAGCGGCGCTCAAGGACCAAGAGCTCGCGGGCATCGACATCGTCTCCGACGGAGAGCTGCGTCGGGACAACGACATCGACTACCTGCTGATCCGGATTCCCGGCGTCGACATCCCGCACCAGGCGAAGACCGACTACTACGACTACTACGACGCCGTCGCGTCCCGGCCGCTGCCCGAGGCGGAAAGCACGGGCCTGGGCCTCGCTGCGGACTTCGCGTTCACCCGCGAGCAGACGCAGCGGCCGATCAAGTTCTCCTTCACCGGCCCGTTCTCGTTGTCACGCCGGATCCGCAACTCGGCGTACGACGATCCCGCCGACCTGGTACGGGCCCTCGCGCGGTGGCTCAATGCCGCGGCCCGGGAATTGGTGGATGCCGGCGCCGATCTGCTGCAGATCGACGAGCCCTTCCTGGCGGGCTATCCCGAGGCGGTGGAGCTGGCGATCGAAGCCGTCAACGTCGTCACCGCTGGCGTCGCCGCGACCTGGGCACTGCACGTGTGCTACGGCAACCGCTACGCCAGGCCACTGTGGGAAGGCCACTATGACTTTCTCTTCCCCGCGGTCCTGTCCGCGCGAGTCGATCTCCTCGTGCTCGAGTTCGCCCGCAAGGGCCTCGGCGACCTGCGGCTGTTCGAACAGTACGCGTGGGATCGGTCGGTCGGGCTCGGCGTAGTCGACGTGAAGACCGCCGAGGTGGAGCCTGCTGACCTGGTCGCGTCGCGGATCCGCCGGGCGCTGGATTTCGTCCCCGCGGACCGCCTGGTTATCAACCCCGACTGCGGATTGCGTCATCTGCCTGCCGACGTGGCCCGGGCGAAGCTGCGCGCCATGGTAGCCGGAGCTAGACAGGTACGGGAGGAACTAGCGCAAGTAAGGACGGACCGATGACCCCGCTGCCTATGGCGAGCCTGCGGCCGCGGATGTGGCGCTGCACCTGCCGGACGGCTCAGGGAGAAACACGGACCGGGGTTTCAGGTAGGCGTCGAGGCATTCGGGTCCGTAGGTGCTCCCCTGGCCGCTGGCTCCGTCGCCCCAGGGAGAGCCCAGGTCCGGGACGTATAGGTTGACGCCGAAGGTCCCGGCATGAATGCGGCGTGCGATGTCCAGCCCATGGCCCCGGTCCGAGGTCCACACGCTGCCGGCCAGGCCGCAGCCGCAGTCGTTGGCGATCGCCAGCGCCTCGGACTCGCGGGCATACGGGATTACCGTGACAACCGGGCCGAAGACCTCACGGGTCGTGGACATCGCACCGGCTGGTCCGGCGAGAACAGTGGGCTCGTAGTAGTAACCGCGAACCGGCGCGGCAGGCCGCCGCCCGCCCGCGAGCACGAGCGCGCCTTCACTGGCGCTGGCCGCCACGTACGACTCGACCCCGGCCCGGTGGCGCGGGCTGACCAGTGGTCCCATGGTTGTCTCCGCTGCCATCGGGTCGCCGATAACCCTGGCCGCCGCCTCATCCGTCAGGCCTGCCAGCGCCTCCTCATAACGAGACCAGGGCGCGAGCACGCGGGAGGCTGCGAAGCACGTTTGCCCGGCATTGCCGAAGGCCAGATGGCCCAGCGCCGCGGACGTCGCGGCCAGATCGGCGTCCTCAAGTACGATCGCCGCGGATTTTCCGCCGAGTTCCAGGTTCACCGACTTGAGCGTCTCACCGCATGCCACGGCGATCCGGCGGCCAATGGACGCCGGCCCGGCAAAGGCGACCTTGTCGACACCCGGGTGCCGGGCGAGCATCTCGGCCACCTCGTGCGGGCCGGTGACAAGGTTGAAGACGCCCGGCGGGAAGTCCGCCGCCTCGAATGCCTCGGCGAGGATGTACGCGCTGAGCGAGGTCTGCAGAGCCGGCTTGAGCACAACCGTGCAACCAGCCGCCAGCGCGGGAGCCAACTGGGAGAAGGCGATCGCCAGCGGGTAGTTCCACGGCGCTACCACGGCTGACACGCCCACGGGTTCCCGCCGGACCATCGTGTGGCCGCGGAAGTTGACCGCCATCCGGATCTCCTCCGGCTGGAACCCGCGGGCCAGCACGGCGTAGTACCGGAGGATGGTGACGGGGACCTCCGCGTTGTGCACGCGGGACGCAGTGATAGGCATGCCCATCTCTGCGGTCACCAGCGTGGCGGTGTCCTGCGCCCGGGCTTCGAGGGCTATGGCCAGGCGGTCCATGGCCGCGGCCCGCTCGGCCTGGTCAGCGCGGGGCCAGGGGCCGGTATCGAACGCCTGCCGGGCCGCACAAACGGCGGTGTCGACGTCGGCCGCGATGGCGGCCGGGGCCGTGCCCACGATTTCTTCGGTAGCGGGGTTGGCCACCGTGATCGCGTCGAGAGACGCGGCAGGCAACAGGCGGCCACCTGCGTAGATATCCCGGTATTCGGGCATCCAGGCCGCCTTCCCGGAACCTGCCGGTGGACCCACGGGGCGGCGTCCAACTGGTGACCAGGTTTTGTGTTAACTCCCCTGAAATGTGCGCGGCATCTATCTTGATTGTCAAGGTGCCACCCGGCGGACACGCCGAACACTCGGGGATATCTGCGGAGTTTGTCGCTTGAGAACAAGGTCAGATCTGTGCAACGGCCATATGCTGAATAATCATGACAGACAGGCTTCCGGCCGCCGTCAGACGTGCCGTCAATACTGGTCGCCAGCGAGATCTGGGCCGGGAGAACACGGTGCTCCGCGAGCTGGTGACGGTCTACCGCCAGCTGTCGGGCCTGGCGCTGCAGGACGCGGACCTGGCGAGCGTCACGCAACTGATCGCCGACCGCACGGCGGCCACGGTGGCCGTGGTGAGCCCGGTCATGGACGTTATCGCCGCGGCATCCCCGGGCACGCCGCCAGAAAAGGCGGCCGACATGGTCCGCGAGGCCGTGGTCCACCCGCGCCTGGGCCAGGTGCTGCGAGCATCACGGCAAGGTCACCGGCCGCTGTGGCTGCCGAGCGTGGGCGAGATGCCCGCCATCATTGTCGCGCCCATCCTCGTCGGCGACGAGGTGCCAGCCCACCTGATCACCATGGATCCGGCGGAAAAGGACGCGGAGGAGGACATGCGCCTCCTGGTCACTGAGCACGCGGCCACGATCTGCGGGGTGATACTCGGCCGCGAGCACGTGGTCGCGGCGGCCGCCCGGCGGGTGCGCGACGACCTGGTTGAAGGCCTGCTACTGGGGCGCGGCCGCGACGACACCGAGACCGGGCGCTGGGCCGCACACCTCGGATATGACGCCGCCCGCGACCACAACGTCGTGGCGATCGCCTTCGATATCCCGCCGCCGCGCGCAGCCCAGGACGCGGAGGCGCTGCGGCAACGCGTCCAGGATGTCATCGAGCATTTCTTCGCCACCCGCGCACCGGATGTGATCATCTCGGCGCGGGAGTCGGAGGTGGTGCTCGTGACGGCGACCGCCGACGAGCAGCACGCTGGTGGCACGGATCCACGCCGGCTCGGGACCACGTGCATCAGCCGCCTGGCGGAGCTATTTCCGGACACGAAAGCGGTCATCGGGATCGGCGGGACATGCCGGAACCCGCGGGAGATCGCCCGGTCATACGAAGAGGCGCACCGGACGCTTGAGACCCTGCGCCGCCTCGGCAGGACATCCGCGGTCACCGCTTTCGAGGATCTCGGCATCCACCGGCTCCTGCTGCAGGTGCCCGACTTGTCCGAGCTGAGGTCTTTCGCGGACGACGTGCTCGGCAAGCTCTCCCGTTCTGAGCGCGACCGGCGTTCCGAGTACCTGACGACGCTCGCCTGCTATCTCCGCGAGAACAGCAGCCCGCAACGAGCCGCGCGTTTCCTGCACGTCCATCCCAACACCGTCGCCTACCGGGTCAAGCGGATCGAGGAGATCACCGGACTGTCCCTGGACAACTACCGGGACCGGCTCACGACGCAGGTGGCGCTGGAGATCCTCGACGCACTGGGTGATGAAGCACGGGGGATGCGCGATGACCGGATTCACCGATGTGCTCGGACAGCGGCTGCTCATCTGCGACGGCGCGATGGGCACGATGCTGCACGCTTCGGGCTGCGCCCTGGACCGTGCGCTGCCCGAGGTCAACCTCTCCGACCCCCAGCTTGTCGCCACGATCCACGAGAGCTATGTGGCCGCGGGCGCCGACATCATCCAGACCAACACCTTCGGGGCGAACCGGCTGTGGCTCGCCGACCATGGGTACCCGGACAAGGTTGATGAGATCAACCAGGCCGCGGTGCGGATCGCCCGTGAGGCGAGCAAGCGCGGCAACCGTGAGGTCTTCGTCGCCGGGGCGGTCTCCCCCGCCGTGACTGCGAGGCAGCGGCGCCAGATAGGGGCCGCCGAGCGGATCGACGTGATCATGGAACAGGTGCAGGCCCTCGCCGCCGGCGGCGTCGACCTGCTCATCCTGGAGACGTTCGGCTATCTCGACGAACTCGCCGAGGCCGTGGCCGTGGCCAGCGACGTCTGCGACGTCCCGATCGTCGCGCAGGCCACATTCGCGGACGACGGGCGCACCCTGGGTGGGGAGACACCGCACGAGGTCGCCTCGGTGCTCGGTGAGTTGCCGATCGCCGCGCTCGGGAGCAACTGCACCACCGGTCCGCAGCGCATGCTCGCCGTCGTGGAGAACCTTGTTCAGTACAGCTCGCTCCCGGTGAGCGCCCAGCCGAACGCGGGTCAGCCGCGCAGGGTCGGCCATCGCCGTTTCGAGTTCAGCATCGACGGCAGCTACTTCGCCCGCTACCTGCGCCGCTTCGCGGAAGCGGGAGCGGCCCTGGTCGGAGGGTGCTGTGGCACGACCCCCACCCATATCGAGGCTGCCGTGACGGGCCTGGCTGACCTGCGGGCGTCGGGCATCCGGGCCACCGCGCAGCCGCATACACCAAGAACGCAGACGCGGGATCAGCCGGACGCCGCCACGGGCGTCCTGGCCGCCCGGCTCGCCCGGCGCAGTTTCGTCATCGTGGCCGAGATCCCCGTCCCGGCCGACGGCGCCGTCGGCCAGACCACGGACGCCGTGATCGCCCTGCGTGACCAGGGCGTGGGGCTGTTCGCGGTTACCGCGCCAGAGAACCCGCGCGCCCACCGCGACTCCCTCGGCATGGCGCTCCACCTGCAGCAGCACGCCGGGGTCGAGGCGATCGTCACGATGACGACGTGGGACAAGACCATCATGACGCTCCAGGCGGACGTGCTCGGTGCCCACGCCCTCGGCGTCCGTGGCGTTATCTGCGAGGCGGGGAACCCGCCGGTGCTTGGCGATTACCCGGCTGTGGACGGGATCTGGGAGGTCGACTCGCTCGGCCTCGTCGCTCTGCTCGCGGGCCTGAACGCCGGCCGTGACTTTGACGGTTTGCCGCTGACCACGAAAACATCCTTCTGCATCGGGGCCCGTATCAACCCGGGTGCGCAGGACGCCAAGGCGGAGATCGCCCGGGCCAGGGGCGACGTGCAGGCGGGAGCGAACTTCCTCGTCACCCGGCCGGTCTATGAACTGGACACGCTGCGCCTCATGGTCGAGGCGCTCGCGGACACCCGAGTGCCGGTCCTGCTGTCGGTTTCGCCGCTGCGCAGTTTCGAGGAGGCCGACTACCTGGCGCATGAGGTGCCGGAGGTGAGCATTCCCGCGGGTACGCTCCGCGCGATGGAACGTGCTGGCCGGCGCGCGGCGCGCGAGACGGGCCTCGACCTTTCCCTGGGCCTGCTGCGGGAGAGCCGCCCGCTGGTCAACGGCGTCGTACTGACCGCGGCGCGCGGTGACGCGGCCGCGCTGGGCCCGCTCCTGGCCGCCGTGAGCTGACCGGGCGCGTCTGGTCGTGGCCGTGACACAACGGCATACCGGGGAGCTTGTGACATATGCCGATGCCAACTACAGGCCGCTGCTGGATGCTGAGCGCACCGCGGGAACTGCGAGAAGATCGCATTGCGGGTCGTCGACGGGTACGGTCGGGTGAGGTCGGGGGATCGAAGTCAAGGGAGACCATGTGAGCATCCTCGGCACCCGGGTGGTGCGCACCGAAGACCCGCGGTTGCTGACCGCGGGCGGCACCTACGTCGACGACGTGCGGGTGCCGGAACTGGCCGGGGCGGCGCGGGTCACGTTCGTGCGCAGTCCCATGGCCCACGCACGGATCACCGGCATCGACGCCTCCGCGGCGCGTGACGCGCCGGGCGTGGTCGCCGTGCTGACCTACCGGGACATCAACGACATACCGCCGCCGCCGCCACCACCGGAGGGCGGCCCGCCCCCGGGCAGCGAAGCCGCTCCCCTGCCGCTCGGCGGACTGTGGCAGGAGCCACTGCTGGCGGTGGACAAGGTGCGGTTCGTGGGCGAGCCAGTGGCCATCGTGCTCACCGATGGCAGCTACCAGGGCGAGGACGCCGCAGAACTGGTCACGGTGGACTATGAGCCATTGCCCGCGGTCGTGGGCATCGATGCCGCGCTGGCGGGCGGGACACTGCTGTTCCCCGACGCGGGCTCGAACGTCCCCGTGGCTCATCCCGCGAGCGACTTGGCGTTCGGCGGCTGTGACGTCGTGGTCGAGCGGGAGATCGTGAACCAGCGGGTCGCGCCGGTGCCGCTGGAGGGCCGGGCCACCGCCGCAAGCTGGGTGGACGGCAAGCTGACGGTATGGGTGAGCACCCAGAACGCGCAGATCAGCCGGTTCATCCTGGCCGGTGCGTTCGGCCTCGACCCACGCACCATCCGGGTGGTCGCCCCGGACGTGGGCGGCGGGTTCGGGGCCAAGGTCGGCCTCGACCGGGACGCCATCATCGTCGCCTGGGCGGCCAGGCACACCGGACGGGCCCTGCGCTGGGTGGAGACACGCAGCGAGAACCTGACCGGGATGACGCACGGGCGCGCCCAGCGGCAAGCCGTCAGGATCGGCGGGACCAGGGACGGGCGGGTGCTCGCCTACCGGCTCGATGTCGTTCAGGACACCGGGGCCTACTCACGGATGGGCGGCTTCCTGCCCACCCTCACCAATCTGATGGCGGCCGGGCCCTACGACATCGCTCACGTCGAGGCCGGGTACCGGGTGGTGGTGACCAACACGACGCCGATCTCCGCCTACCGCGGCGCCGGGCGGCCCGAGGCCACGGCCGCGATCGAGCGGGCGATGGACCTGTTCGCGGCCGAGATCGGCATGGACCCGGCCGACGTGCGGCGCAAGAACCTGGTGCCGTCGGACAAATTCCCGTACCACACCCCCACCGGGGCGGTCTACGACACCGGGGACTACGTCGGCGGGCTGGACAAGGTGCTGGCCGGCGCGGGCTACGCTGACCTGCGGGCCGAGCAGGCACGCCGCCGCGGGCGCGGCGACGTGGTCCAGCTCGGCATCGGGGTGTCCAGTTACGTGGAGATCACCGCGGCGGACGCGGAGGGCGGTGAGACGGCGCGGGTGGAGGTGCACGATGACGGCACTGCCATGGTCTATACGGGCAGTTCCGCGCACGGGCAGGGCCACCACACGGCGTGGGCCATGATCGTCGAGGCCGACCTGGGTATCCCGATGGACAAGGTCACCGTGAAGCACGGTGACACCGACGAGATCCCGCTGGGCACCGGCACGTACGCGTCACGGTCACTGCAGCTCGGCGGGGTTGCCGTGCACCGGGCCAATCTGGAGGTTAAGGAGCAGGCCCGCAAGCTGGCGGCGGACCTGATGGAGGCCAGCGAGGCCGACCTGGAACTCGACACCGACACCGGGCGCTGGCAGGTCCGCGGCGACCCGGGCTCCAGCCGGACCTGGGCTGATGTGGCCAGCCACGCCGGGGCCGAGGGCCTGACCGCCTTCGTCCACTACACCGACGGGGCGCCGACGTTCCCGTTCGGCTCCCACGTGGCGGTCGCCGAGGTCGACACCGAGACCGGCAAGGTCACCCTGGTCCGGCATGTGACGGTGGACGACGCGGGAACGGTGCTCAACCCGGTACTGACCGAGGGCCAGCGGCACGGCGGCATCGCCCAGGGAGTGGCGCAGGCGCTGCTGGAGGAGATGGTGTACGACGCCGACGGCAACCCGCTGACCGGCACACTGGTGGATTACGCCGCCATCACCGCCGCAGAACTGCCGAGCTTCGAACTGCTGGTGAGCGAGACGCCGGCCACCGTCAACCCGCTGGGGGCCAAGGGGATCGGCGAGGCCGGGACGATCGGCGCCACCCCGGCCATGCAGAGTGCCGTCATCGACGCGCTCAGCCACCTCGGCGTCCGGCACATCGACATGCCGGCCACACCGATGCGGGTTTGGACCGCGATCAGCGAAGCGAGGGCGAGCCAGTGAAGCTCACCGTGACGGTCAACGGCAGGCAGGTCGCGGCCGAGGTGGAGGACCGGACCCTGCTCGTGCATTTCGTGCGCGACGTGGCCGGCCTCACCGCGACCAACATCGGCTGCGACACGAGTTCCTGCGGGGCATGCACGGTCCTGCTCGATGGGCAGTCGGTGAAATCGTGCACCGTGCTCGCCGCCCAGGCGGACGGCTGTGAAGTCGTGACGGTCGAGGGGCTGGCCGGCTCCGACGGCGAACTGCATCCCATGCAGCGCGCTTTCCACGCCGAGCACGGGCTGCAATGCGGGTTCTGCACCCCGGGCATGGTGATGGCGGCCGTCTCGCTGCTGCGGGAGAACCCGGCGCCCACCGAGGAACAGGTCAGGTCCGGCCTGGAGGGCAACCTGTGCCGGTGCACCGGCTACCACAACATCGTCCGCGCCGTGCTCGCCGCGGCCGAGGCGGGTGCGGAGGTGACGCGGTGATCCCCGCATCTTTCAGCTACAAGCGGGCCTGGTCGGTGGATGAGGCCCTGGACCTGGCGGCCCAGCATGGTGATGACGCGAAGTTCCTGGCGGGCGGGCATTCGCTGCTCCCGCTCATGAAGCTGCGTCTGGCCGTGCCCGAGATCCTGGTGGACATCGGCCGGCTCCCGGAGTTTTCCTACATCCGCGACGATGACGGCCACATCGCGGTGGGGCCGCTCACGACCTATCATGACCTGGCCCGGTCCAGCCTGCTGGCCAGCGAACTGCCGCTGCTCGCCCATGCTGCCGGGCAAGTCGGCGACCCGCAGGTCCGCCACCGCGGCACGATCGGCGGTTCGCTGGCCCACGCCGACCCCGCGGCCGACCTGCCCGCGGTGATCCTGGCCCTGGACGCGACGCTGGTTGCCCGCGGGCCGGCCGGCCGCCGCGACATCGGGGCCGGGGAGTTCTTCCGAGGGCTGTTCGAAACCGCCTTGGAGCCGGGCGAGCTGCTGACCGAGATCCGCTTCCCCAAGCCGCAGGCGGCCGGGTGGTCGTTCCAGAAGTTCACCAAACGCGCCATCGACTGGGCGATCGTCGGCGTCGCGGTGCAAGGCGACCGCGTGGCACTCGTGAATATGGGGCAGCGTCCGTTGCGGGCCAGTGGGGTCGAGCGAGCGCTGTCCGGCGGCGCCGGACCGCGGGACGCGGCGGCCCACGCCGCCGAGGGGACGAGGCCACCTCAGGACATCAACGCGGATTCTGGCTACCGCGAGCATCTGGCCCGGGTCCTCGTCGCGCGCGCCTTGGAAGAGTCACGTTCGCGGGCCTGAGCGGTCGCGGTCCCCAACGACACCAGAGCCGCTCCGGGCTCATCCCAACGACACCAGAGCCGCTCCGGGCTCATCCCAACGACACCAGAGCCGCTCCGGGCTCATCCCAACAACACCAGAGCCGCTCCGGGGCTCATGCCCCGTGATCAGTGATCAGTGATCCAGGATCATGACGCCGCGGATGTTCTTCCCGTCCACCAGGTCCTGGTAACCCTGGTTGACGTCCTCCAGCTGGTACCGGCTGGTAATCAGCTCATCCAGCTTCAGCCGGCCGGACCGGTACAGGTCGACCATCAGCGGGATGTCATCGAACGGGTTGCCTCCGCCGAATAGCGCGCCCTCGATGCGCTTCTGGAACAGGGTGAGCTCGAAGCTGGGGATCTGGATGTTCTTCTGCCCTGGCCCGGCCAGCCCGGTCACGATCACAGCACCACCCTTGCGGATGGCCGCGAAGGCAGCGGTGATGACGTCTTCGGTTACCTGGCCCACGGTGACGAGGGCCTCGTCAGCACCGACCCCCTGGGTGAGCTCGGTGATGAGCTGCTGTGCCCCGTCGGCGTCCGCCGCGCAGTGCGTGGCGCCGAGCCGCTCCGCCATCTCCCGCTTGTTGGGCAGCGGATCCACCGCGATGATGTGCTGCGCGCCAGCGAACGCCGCGCCCTGCACGGCATTGATGCCAACGCCGCCGATCCCATACACCACCACGGCATCGCCTGGCCGCACGCCTCCCGCGTTGACCGCGGTACCCCAGCCGGTCGGCACGCCGCAGCCGACGAGCGCCAGCGTCTCGAGCGGCAGGTCCTCGGCGACCTTGACGCAGGAGTGCTCGGAGAGGGTGCCCCACTGCGAGAACGTGCCGAGCAGGCACATCTGGCCAAAGTCCAGGCCCTCGGCGTGGAACCGGAACGTGCCGTCAGGCAGGCAATTGTCGTAGAGCAGCGCGCCGAGGTCGCACAGGTTCGTCAGGCCGCGGGAGCAGAACCGGCAGTGGCCGCAGACGGGCAGAAACGAGGCGACGATGTGGTCGCCTGGCTTAAGCCGGGTGACGCCCACGCCGACTTCCTCAACGATCCCCGCGCCCTCATGGCCGCCGACGATGGGGTACCGGACGGGGATGTCGCCGGTCTGCAGGTGCTCGTCAGAGTGGCACAGGCCGGCCGCGACCCAGCGCACCAGCACCTCGCCGGCCTTTGGCCCGTCCAGGTCGAGCTCAGTGATCTTCCAGTCCTGGCCGACATCGCGGAGGACCGCCGCCTTGGTCTTCATTGACTCTCCCCACTGGCCGTGCCACCGCGGGGACGGCGGCCACCGTGGCGATCGGATGCCGCGCGGGCGTGTCAGCCCTTGCGCCAGTCGCCTTTGCCCCTGTCATCCTGCGCGGCAACCGTCCGGCGGTCATTGTGGGATGGGCCCAAGAATGCGGTCCCCCGATTGTGGGCGGACCGGCGGCACCGCCCCCGCCTGGGGCCAGCACCTACGTCAGCGGCACCGCGCCGACCGGTTCGGCGGTGGCGGCTGGAGCGGTCTGCAGCTCGGAGCTGTGGTGGGTCGCGTGCACGGCGAGTTCCGGGCTGTAGCGGGCGATGATCTGCCGGACGCGGTGCGAGGCGAGCGGGCCGAGCAGGTCGTAGGTGGTGGTGAACAGCTCACGGGCACGGCCGCGTGGCCACGCGTCGGGCAGCAGCTCTTCGGGGAGATCGGGGTCCAGCTCGGGGAAAGCCCGCCACTCATCCATGACACGGGTCCGGGTGACGAGCGCCGCTACCGGCGACACCCGTCCCGCGAGCGTGCGTTCCCGCAAGCCCTCCGTATGGCCGATGAACCGGTCGTATCTGGCCCGGAGGTGGTCCAGGTCCCACGCGCGCTGCGGCAGGCCGTCCGGGCTGACGCCAGGGACGATGCTGGCCCGGAACGCTGTGGCGGTGGCGATGCCCAGTTCAGCTAGCTGGCTGATGACCTCGATCGCCCGGTCCCGAGGTGCGACCCAGAGCCCATCGTAGAGCGGGGCGAAGCCGAGCCACCGGAGCTGCTTGCGCAGGGAGTCGCGGGCCGCCCGGTTCTGCTCAGGAACGGAAAAAGCCACCAGGCTCCACATGCCATCCCACGGCTGCGAGCTCCTGCCGAACGAGAAGATCTGCTTGCCCCCGTCGTCCAGTATCCGCGCGGCTCGCTCGCTGAGCCGGACCACGGTACGCCGCCCGCTCTTGGATGTGACCAGAAGCTGGCTGCGGGTGAGGCGGCTGAGCGCCGCGCGAGCGGCTGAGTCGCTGACGCCGAACTCCGCGAGGAGCGCCACCAGCGCAGCCGAGGGCAATGGTTCCGCGCGCCGCCACCAGTAGTCTCCGAGCAGGGTGAGCAGGAGCCGTGGCGGCCGCTGCACGACGCCTCCCGCCCAGACAGCCGGCACGTCGTCGCTGGCGTACCCGGCCTCCGCCGACTCGGGCAGGCTGGCGAGGGGTGGCGTGGTTCCGGGCATGATCCCAGCGTAGCGAACGTCCTCGCAAGGTCGCCATGAGGACAGCTCTCTTCCTTGCACACGCTGAACGTGGATCTCGTCATATGATTTTGACGTAGGCCACACTGGACATCGTCATACGTTCCTGGGCGGTGAGCCGCCTGTTCCTGGGCGGTGAGCCCGCCTCGCCTAGGTCGCGCATCCACCCCGTCGGCCCCCACCACGGTGACGGCCTGTTGATGATCTGGCGGAAGCGAGCGGACCGGCCCGCTTTGTGGCCGGACCCAGGAAGCCGCCGGGTGAGTTTGGGGGCATCTGTCATTGTCCTGTTGACCAGGCAGTGCGACTCTCCACTTGACATCCTCCCCGCCGTGAATGGCAGGGATTCCAGCCTCTACACGGGAAGGGGCAGAGGTTGAGGTTCGCGGTTCACCCGCCCGCCCAGCGGCGAGCGTCCCCGCGCAGTCACCGCATGCCCTGCGGCGATGTTCCTGGCCGCGTTCACATCAGCGTTGCGGGTGTATCCGCAGGCCGTGCAGCGGAAGAGAGCTTGGCTCTCGCGGCTCTCCGCTGCGACGTGCCCGCACGCCGAGCATTGCTGGCTCGTGTACGCGGGATTGACTTTCTCGACCCGGCCGGGGGCCTTGTCTTCCAGGCGGCGCACCAGCAGGCCCCACCCGCTGGCCAGGATGCCCCGGTTGAGCCCGGCTTTCTGCCGGACGTTGCGGCCGGGCGCCTCGATGGTGCCTTTGGCCGAGCGGGTCATGTTGGTGATCCGCAAGTCCTCGACACAGACCAGGTCGAACCTGCGAGCCAGGCCGGTGGAGGTCTTCTCGGCCCAGTCCTTGCGCCGGCTAGCCTCCTGGGCCTTCAGCCAGGCGATGGCCAGCCGCACCCGCGCGCGGCGCTGCGATCCACGCTTGGCGCGGGCCAGCCTCCGCTGCAACCGCACGAGCCGCGCCCGTTCGGCCTCTCCCAGGCCCGGACAGTGCAGCAGTTCACCGTTGGACAAGGCAGCGGACACGGTGACGCCCCGATCGATACCTGCCACCTCGCCCGTGCCGGGTGCGGGAATGGGGTCAGGAACGGCCGCGAATGCGATGTGCCAGCGGCCAACCCGGTCCAGGGTCATCCGGTAGGACTTCGCCGGGGGCACGGCGCGCGACCAGCGGAACCGCACCCAGCCGGCCTTGGGCACCCACACCTCGCCGGTTTTCCGGCTCAGCCTACGGACATGCTCCGGCTTGACCGCGACGATCCGGAACCCCTCGTGCCGTCCCGCCTTGCGCCACGTGGGCATGCCGTGCGTCCCGCGGAAGAAGCCCATCATGGCCTGGGAGAAGTCCCGCAATGCTTGCTGCTGAACGATATGGCTCCCGGCACGCAGCCAGTCAGACCCAGCGCGGGCCTCGGTCAGTTGCGCTGCCTGCGCGCAGTACCCCGGCACGCTGCTACGGCCGGGACGCCACCACGACTGCTGCTCGACGGCCAGGTTCCATACATACCGGGCATGCCTGCAATGCTCGGCCAGGATGGTCTCCTGCGCTGGCGTCGGCAACAGCCGGTAACGGGACACAAATCGAATCTACTAACGACCACCGACATTCTGGAGGAGGTGAAGCGGCGTCTGCCGCCCGGCCCGAAGGCCGGGCCTCCACGCCGCGAATCCAATGAGTGACCAGAGCAGCCTCGACCGCGTCGTCCGGGAATACCAGCGACCCGACCTTTTCATTCCCGGGGATGAAGAGGCGTCCCCGTGGGTTCCGTTCGGGGATAAGGCCTACATCCGCCACCTCGCCTTCGACGTCCGCAACAACTCCTTCACCAACATGCTCTGGGTCGAGGGCGGCGGGATGCTCGGCCGACACAAGCACCGCGGCCCTGTCTCGGGGTTCGTGCTCGAGGGCAGCTGGCGTTACCTGGAATACGACTGGGTCGCGAGGCCGGGTGGCTACGTGCACGAAAGCCCGGGTGTCATCCACACGCTGGTGTGCGACGACCCGAATGGGATGAAGACCGTGTTCTGGCTGAATGGCTCGCTTGAGTTCTACGACGACGACGGCAATCTCACCCAAACGTTCGACGTCTTCTGGTACATCGACCACTACCTGAGTTACTGCAAGGAGCACGGGCTGCCGGTCAATAACGCTCTCTTCGTCTGACCGGCCACCAGTGGTCTGTAAGGGGGGTCCTTTGAGCCAAAAGAAGACTCCCCTTACAGACCACTTTGGGCTCAAATCTGGTCATCGTCATCGGGGACCGCGGCCTGCGGCGCGGCGGGAGCGCCCGTGCTTCCGCGCAGCAGGTAGGCCGACCGGAGCAGCGCTGGCTTCTCGCGCAGTTCGCTGGCCAGTCCGGAGAACCGCAGCCGGCCGCCCTCCATGATGTGGGCGTGGTTGGCCAGCCCCGGTGCGACGGTCGCGAACTGCTCGATCAGCAACACGCCGATCCCGGATTCCGCGACCGCGCGGATCACCGGAATCAGGCGGTTGACCACCACCGGCGCCAAGCCCAGCGAGAGTTCGTCGATCAGCATGAAGCGCGGCTGGGAGACGAGGGCCTGGGCCAGCACGACCATCTGCTGCTCGCCGCCGGATAGCGCCCGGGCCGGAGCCGACAGACGCCTCTCGATCTCGGGGAACAGCTCCAGCGCCCGCTTGCGGCCGGCCCGGGCCTGCTCGCGGGAGAGGGCGTAGGTGGCGACGCGGATGTTGTCTTCGACGCTCAGGTCTGAGAGCAGCCGCCGGCCCTCCGGCACGATCGCGATTCCCGCGTGGCGGATCCGCTCCGGCCGGCGGCCCGCGAACTCGCGGCCGCCGGTGAGCACAGATCCCGCCCGGAGCCGGAGCACGCCGCCGACGGCCAGCACGAGGCTCGACTTCCCGGCCCCGTTTGGCCCGAGCAGGGCAGTCACTTCTCCGGCCGGTATCTCAAGGGAGACGTCGCGGACCACGGCACGCCCGCCACGCTCGACGGTGAGGCCGCGCAGGCTGAGCGCGGTGTCTCCCGCGCTCTGCTCCCCGCTCGCCCTCCGGGACCCCGCCCGCCTCCCCATTTCCCCTTCACTGCGCCCCGGCGGCTCGCTCACTGGAACTCCGCCGTACCCAGGTAGGCGCGGATCACGCGCTCGTCCCGGAGCACCTCGGCGGTCGGGCCGGACGCGATCAGCTTGCCGAAGTCGAGCACGGCGGTCGTCTCGCAGCAGGCAGACACGAGGCTCATGTCGTGGTCGACAAGGATCGTCAGCGCTCCGGTCTGCTCAGGAATTCGCCGGATCACCTCGCCCAAGTGCTCGGTCTCCTCATCGGGCAGCCCGGCGGCGGGCTCGTCGAGCAGCACCAGCTTCGGCCATCCGACGACGGCACGGGCGACCTCGACCAGCCGGCGCTCGCCGGCCCCCAGTGTGCGCACCGTGGCATAAGGATCGACCTCGAGCCCGGCGAACGAAATCGCGCCGAGCACGTCCTGGCGCCGCGAGGCGCCGCTCAGCTTGGCGTGCTCATAGACCAGCGCGACGTTGTCGAACACCGACAGCTCCTCGATCGCCTGCTCGGTCTGGAACGTCCGCCGCACCCCCCACCGCGCGCGGCGGAAGTGGACGATCGACAACAGGTCTTCGCCGAACGCACGTACTGTCCCCCCGGCCGGCCGGACGAAACCGCTCAGAACGTTGAAGAACGTCGTCTTGCCGGCACCGTTGGGGCCGATCAGCCCGCAGGTACCGTCCTCGAAGGTCAGACTCATGCCATCGAGCGAGGTGACGCCGCCGAAGCGGACAGTCAGGCCGTCAACTTCGATCGCCCGGGGCCCGCTCAACCTGCGCCACCCCCGGACTGCGAGGGCCCGCGCAGGCGCTTGCGCGGCACACGGCCGGGCAGCAGACGGCCGGGCAGCAGACGGCCGGGCAGCACACGGCGGCGCAGCAGGCGCCCGAGGCGCCCGAGATCCTTGGGCACCTGATCCGCCAGCCCGGCCGGTGCGGTCGTCAGCACCTGGAGCACGCCGATGCCGAACAGGATCGTCAGCCAGTCGGACGACACGCCCCAGTTGTTGAGCAGGGCCGGCAGCAGCTGGTACAGCAGCGCAGCCACGACCGCACCCCACAGGCTGTAGGCGCCACCCATCAGCACCACGGCCAGCAGCGTGATCGAATCCTGGGTCGGGAAGTCGATCGAGTACAGGTAGTGGATGGCACCCGCGAGCACCCCGCCGGCGACGCCCGTGATGAACGACGCCAGCGCGAACGCCCACAGCTTATAGAGCGTGGTGTTGATCCCCGCGGCCAGCGCCGTCAGCTCGCTCTGCCGGATCGCCGCCCAGGCCCGGCCAGGGCGCGTCCTGATGTGCGCGAGCACAAGCAGGAACATCAGCGCCGCGACCAGCACGGAGTAGCGGAAGTAGGCGGGGTCACTGGCCGCGATGCTCGGGCGTCGGATCGGCGGGATGTGTACCGAGCTGCCGTTGTAGCCGAGGAAGCCGCTGCCACCGTTGGGGAAGTTCGTCGTAGCGAGCGCGACCGTGATCCCGCCCGCCAGCATCAGCGTGATCAGCGCCAGGTACAGCCCCCGCAGCCGCAGCGCTGGCAGCCCGATCAGCGTACCGAGCACCATCGTGATCACGCCCGCCCCCAGCAGTACCACCGGATACGGCAGCGACGTGGCGAACAGGAGCCTGGCGGCCACCCACGCGCCGATAGCGAGCACCGCAACCTGGCCGAACGAGACCAGGCCGACCCGGCCGACCAGCACCCCCAGTCCGAGCGCAACAATGGCGTACACCGCCACCTGTGTCATCGCGCCGATGTAGTACAGACTCAGCAGTTGCGGCAGCGCGAACAGCACGAAGAGCAACAGCGCCCCGATTACGGCCGGGCGTACCAGCGACCTGGCGTCCGGCCGCGTCCGGGGCCCCGCCCGCCTCCCCATTCCCCCTTCACTGCGCCGCCTTCCCTCGTCGCTCGTGCTCTGCCTTCCGCTCGCCTCCGGGGCGCCTTTGAGGCGCCGCCTTCCCTCGTCGCTCGTTCCTCGCTCCTCAGTCCAGGCGGCACCGCGCCCCTCCGGCTCGCTCATGGCTCCTCAGTCCAGGCGGCACCGCGCCCCGGCGGCTCGCTCACTAGGCCTCCTCGCGAGACAGTGATATGACGCTGCGCCGGGACAGCACCAGCAGCGCCACGGCAGCCAGCACGAACGGGGTCATGTCGCGGTAGTTGCTGAGTGCCTGGATGGGGGTCAGCAGGTCGTGGATGAGGCCGATCGCGATCGCGGCCACGAACGTGAGCGCGATCGAGCGCAGCCGGGCGATCAGCGCCGCAGCCAGCGACGAGATCACCAGGAAGGTAAGCGTCATCGCGTCGAGCGCGACCAGGTCGGCGAGCAGCAACCCGGCCACGCCGCCGAGCACCCCGCAGCCGAGCCAGGCCGCCGCCTCTACCCGCCGGACGGGCACCCCGAGCGTCGCGGTGATGTCGCGGTCGTTGGCCATCGCCCGCATCGCCGTCCCGAGCTTGGTGTAGCGCAGGAACGCTCCGGTCACCACCGTGATCGCGATGCCGGCCCCCAGCCCGATGACCTGCGTCCAGTTCACCTGTAGCTGGCCGACCACGAACCCGCCGTTGTCGGTCGGCAGCGCGATCGCGCGGGATTGCCCACCGCCGCTGGTCCACAGCAGATCCATCACCCCGAACAGGACGAGCGTCAGCCCGAGGGTGGCCACCGCCTTGATGAGCGGATCTCGCTTGGCCAGCGCCGGGCCGAACACCATCCCGTAGGCCAGTGTCACGGCCCCGGCGAACAGCACGCAGACCAGCCACCCGACCCAGCCGGGCACGCCCGTGTCCTTGATCAGCGACCACGCGATCAGCGCACCCATCGCACCGACGGCACCGAACGCCAGGTAAACCACGCCGGTGGCCCGGTAGAGGACGACCAGCCCCACCCCGGAGAGGGCGTAAACCCCTCCCAGGGCGAGACCGCTCACAACGAACGGCTGAAAGTATGTCCAGCTCGGCATCGTCAGCCTGACCCGGACGTTCCGGTCGCCTTCCTCCTCAGGCACTTCATGGCGCGGACTGCGCTACGCCCGCGACTTTGCGGTACGCCGCGATCTGCGGGTGAACCGACGAGATCTGCGTGCAGCCCTGCGCCACGACCATCTTGCCGTTGTTGGGCGTGACCGTGTAGTCCTCGTTGTTCGGGATGTGCATCGGGTAGCTGCCGTACGACCAGACCTGGCACAGCATCCCGGTGTTGTAGCCCTGCACCGCCTTGATCGCGGCGTTGACGCTCGCCACCGTGTACGGGCCCTGGACCGACTCCAGCGCGTGGACGACGATCTCCGCCTCGGCGAAGCCAAACTCGCTGAAGCTGCCGACACCGCCAGAGACGGACTTGCCGTACTGGCTGAGGATGGCCTTGTAGAGGTTGATAGTCGGCGTGTTGGCTGTCGTCGCCGGGGTCATCTCGGCGTTGACGAACAGCTTGTTGTTCCATTTCGGGCCGAGCGCCTGGGAGAGGAAGTCGGTGTCGCACGGCGTCGAGCATCCCCACAGCTTGACCCGGTTCTCCAGGCCGAGCTTCTGCGCGGCCTGGAGGATCACCAGCGCTTGCGGCGGGGTGAAGTTGAGGACCACGGCGCCGTTCGGCCCCGCGTCGTTGACCTCTTTGATCGCCACCGAGTTGGCGTCCGTGATCGGCACATTCTCGGTCAACTGCACGATCGGCACGTGCGCGTTGGCCGCGAGCGCCGCAGGGCCAGCCGCGATGTACCCGGTGCCCGGGACGTTCGACTGGTCGAACACGATCTTGGAGGCGTGCTGCGCGAGCGCGTACTGCACGGCGCCGTCGGAGCTGTACCGCGGCCCCATGTTGACCGCTGCGCTGTTCGGGGTTGAATAGCACTCGGGCGCGATCCCGGAGTCGATGATGAAGAAACCGAGGCTCTCCCAGTAGCTGTGGTTGATCGAGCACTCGATGATGCTCGTGTTCCCGATGATCCCGACCACGTGATCTGTCTGGACGAGCTGCTTCGCGTCGGCCGCGACCTGGGCCGGCTGGGTCTGTTCGGTCGCTAGGTAGTACTTGATCGGGTGGCCGTTGATCCCGCCGTTGTGGTTGACGCAGGCGAAATAGGCATTTGCCATGTTCCCGATATCGGTGAACGACGTCCCCGGCTGGTTGGTGTCGATCCCGCCCAGCGCGATCGGCGTGCCGGTCGCCTTCACGCCCGGCTTGGTGCCGCACTGCGATGTGCTAACCGCCGCGGCGTTTGACGAACTCGGCGAGCTCGGCGCGCTGGTGGCCGGGCTGCTGGCCGACTTGCTGCTACATCCGGCCACGGCGGTCATTCCGATTGCCGCGACGAGTGCAACAGTTGCCCGTATCCCCGACGCGCGCCCGTATATCCTCACCTGTCTCCACCTCCTGGTGGTGACGGAATAAAACCCGCCCGGTTTGGCGAGGTGAGCCGATGTTAGAGGTCAGCCGTTACCGGCACAAGGTCTCCTAAGGCGCTCCCAGCGGCAATTAACTGAAGTTGTGGCGCGCCCCAAAAAATGTGGCATTACGGCTGTGCGATTTCACAAACGTGTTTCCGCCGGCATTGCCTGAGCTGCCGGTCTGTGCGACTGTCGCCTGTGTGCGCGAAGGTGACCTGCTATGGACGCCCAGCCCGCAGGACGTGGCCAGGGCGAACCTGACGGCGTTCACCGACCGGCTCGGCCGCGAGCGCGGCCTGCGGTTCAGCGACTATGACGCGCTCTGGCGCTGGTCGGTCGAGGATCTGGCTGGTTTCTGGCAGGCGGTGTGGGACACCTTTGACGTCATGTCGTCGGCGCCGTACACCAGCGTGCTCGGCAGCCGCGTGATGCCGGGCGCGCGCTGGTTTCCCGGCGTGCGGCTCAACTACGCGGAGCATGTGCTGCGCAGCGAGCGGCCTGGCGTGGACGCGTTGCTGTACCGCAGCGAGACCACCCCGCTGGCCGGCGTGCCCTGGGAAACACTGGCCGGCCAGGTGCGCATTCTCGCCACCCGGCTGCGCGCGATGGGTGTCCGGCCCGGAGACCGGGTCGTGTCCTGCATGCCGAACATCCCGCACACGGTCATCGCGATGCTCGCCACCACCAGCATCGGCGCCATCTGGGCCAGCTGTTCCCCGGACTTCGGCTGGCGCGGGGTGATCGACCGGTTCACCCAGCTCGCCCCGAAGGTGCTGTTCTGCGTGGACGGCTACCGCTACGGCGGCCAGGAGTTCGACCGCACGGCGGAGATGCGGCAGATCATCGATGCGCTCGGCAGCCTCGAGCACGTGATCTACCTGCCGTACCTGTACCCGCAACAGGCCGATCCCACCACTCCCGGCGCGCTGACCTGGGCGGCGGCTCTCGACCACCCGCCGGTCCCGGCCGCGGAGTTCGGATTCGAACAGGTACCGTTCGACCATCCGTTGTGGATCCTGTTCTCGTCCGGTACCACCGGACTGCCCAAGCCGATCATGCATGGGCACGGCGGGATCCTGCTGGAGCAGCTGAAGCTGCAGAGCCTCCACATGAACCTGCGGGCCGGGATGAGGATGTTCTTTTTCACCACCACCGGCTGGATGATGTGGAACTTCCTGGTCAGCTCGCTGATCCTCGGGGTGTGCCCGGTGCTGTTCGACGGCAGCCCCGCGCATCCCCGGCCCGATGTGCTGTGGCAGGTGGCCCAGGACGCGGGCGTGAGCTTCTTCGGCGCCAGCCCGGCCTACGTCGACCTCATGGCGAGAGCCGGCATCGTGCCGGGCGAGCGGTTTGACCTCTCCCGGCTGCGGGCGGTGATGCTCGCCGGCTCGCCAGTCTCCGCCGCCTGCGGCGCCTGGTTCTACCGCAACGTCAAAGCCGACCTGTGGCTGTGCACCGGCAGCGGCGGCACGGACGTCTGCACCGGGTTCGTCGGGGGCGTGCCGACGCTTCCCGTCTATGCAGGCGAGATCCAGGCTCGCCACCTCGGCGTGGCGGCGCACGCGTTCAACGAGCGCGGCGAGAAGGTCATCGATGAGGTGGGCGAGTTCGTCATCACCGAGCCGATGCCGTCGATGCCGGTCGGCTTCTGGGGAGACCCGGATGGCACCCGGTACCGCCAGTCGTATTTCGCGGATTTCCCCGGGATCTGGCGCCAGGGTGATTTCTTCCGCATCAACTCCCGCGGCGGCTGTTTCGTGCTCGGCCGCTCGGACGCCACCCTCAACCGGCACGGCGTGCGGATCGGGACCGCGGAGATCTACGCGGTGCTGGCGTCGGTGGAGGAGGTCACCGACGCCCTCATCGTCAACCTCGACCTGCCCGGGGGCGGGTTCTTCATGCCTTTGTTCGTCACGCTGTCGGGCGGCCGGCTGCTCGACGACGCGCTCCGGCGCAAGATACGTGATCGGCTGCGCCAGGAGTACACGCCGCGCCACGTGCCGGACCAGATCATCCAGGTGCGCGAGATCCCGGCCACTCTCACCGGCAAGAAGATGGAGGTACCGGTGCGCCGGATCCTGCTCGGGACGCCCCCGCAGGACGCGGCCAACGTCAACGCGATGGCGAATCCGGGCTCGCTGGATGAGTTCGTCAGTTACGCCCGGGCCCAGCAGGACTATTCGCTCAGCCCGCCTCCAGGCGGCTAAGGCCACCAGGGCAGGAAATGGCATCCGGCAGGCCCCGGCAATGTCCCGCCCTTGTGCTCAGAGGGAGCCGGAGATGAGGCTGACCGACGAGGAGAAGGGGATGCTCGACGGCATCGAGGGCCCCGCGGTCGCCGCCGCGATGGACCTGCTCGTGCGGTACGGCGAGGCGCTGGGCTGCGGGCACCTGTGTGACGTCCGCAACGTCGCGGGCACGATGACCCAGCTGTCCCCGGTGAGGGCACGGCTGGTCGCCGAGGTCGGGTGGGACAGGGCATTCGCGGTCATCAACCTGGACTGTGACGATGACTTCGAGATCCCGCCCATGCGGGTGGCGACATGCGGCACTATCCCGGTGCGCGGCGAGCACTGCGCGTGGATGGAGTCATCCGCGGTGATCTATGCCAACTCCGTGCTGGGCGCCAGGACCAACTGTGAGGGAGCGGCGTCCACCGG
>WNFG01000924.1_pt1 | contig 24624 bp, 24 predicted proteins | sample 5400431 | NCBI WGS metagenome assembly WNFG01 (sample SAMN13153346, study PRJNA577476) | soil metagenome | isolation source: 120 cm saprolite under Douglas fir tree site 2 hole 3 replicate 2 | place: USA:California | collected 2015-04-18 | reverse complement strand
AGCGCGTTCCGTCCCCGCTCGTCCTTCGCCCACTTCAGCTCGGGGTCGGCCTCGAGAAGCGCGGCGGCCCCTTCCCGATTCAACGACTTGATGGATTGAAAGAGCCTCGACTTGCTCATGGCCTCACTCCCCATCGGGCACGCCGGCCCGCCGAAGGACGTCCTGCACTGCATCGCCGCCGCCGACATGGTCCGGAAGCCGGGCCCCGGCGGCGATGAGCATACGCGCGCCCGCAAGCCCTCCGCTACGGTATGCTCTGCGCCATGCCCGAGCTCCCCGAGGTCGAGCGCGGCCGGCGCATCGCCATGAAGGTGGTGCTCGGCCGGCGCATCACCGAGGCCCGCTGCACCGACGACCCCATCGTGTTCGAGGGAGTGCCCGCCTCGCGATTCCGCAAGGCCCTCCTGGGCCGTCGCGTGCTTGCCGTGAAGCGTCACGGCAAGCATCTCTGGTTCGAGCTGGACCGCCGGCCGTGGCCCTGCCTGCACTTCGGCATGACGGGCGGCTTCCACACGTCGCCCGGAGGCCCGCGCGTGAAGCTCAAGTCCAGCGCGAAGAGCCCGGACCGCGCGTGGCCGCCGCGCTTCACGAAGCTCCAGCTCGTCTTCGACGACGGCGGCGAGCTCATCGTCGCCGACGCGCGCCGTCTCGGTCGCATCCGCCTGCGCCACGATCCGGCCCACGAGCCGCCCATAAGCCTGCTCGGCTTCGACGCGCATCGGGCCCTGCCGCCCTTCTCCGCCTTTCGCGATCTCGTGCGGCAGCGGGGGGCGCCTCTCAAGGCGTTGCTCCTCGATCAGAGCTTCGCGGCCGGGGTCGGCAACTGGATCGCCGACGAAGTGCTGTACCAGGCGCGCCTCGATCCCCGGCGGCGCGCGAACACGCTGGCGGACCCCGAGATCGCGCGAATGCGGGGCGCCCTCAAGCGTGTGATCGACACCTCGGTCCGCCTGTCGAACGACAGCGATCGCTATCCGAGCGGCTGGCTCTTCCATCGCCGCTGGGGGAAAAATCCGCGCGCGGTGACGAGGACCGGCGAGCGCATCCGCCACATCACGCTGGGCGGCCGCACCACCGCGTGGGTGCCGACGCGCCAGCGCTAGGGCGGGCCCATGGCATGAAACTGGTCCATCGCGCGCTGGTCGCCGTCCTCGCTCTCTTCTGGGCCCTGCCCTCCGAGTCATCCGCGCAGATCTTCCTCGCCTCGAAGCCCCATCCCGATTTCGCGGTCGGACCCCTGTTCGTGATCGCCACCGTGCGCCCCGACCTCAGCGTCAGCGTCAACATCTCCTTCAGCCTCACGCTCCGCCCGGGAGCCGCCCACGCCGCCATGGAGCAGGACCTGTTCCTCCTGTGGCCGGCCGAAGTCGCGGAGCCCACCGTGGCGGGGCCGGCCGATCCCACGCTCGCGCGCGACCTCCAGGACCACCTCGTGGTGCTGAGCAGCGGTCGGCTCACGCTGCGGAGCCGCGATCGCACGCTCGTCGGCACCGGGCAGCTGGGCGAGGCGCTGCCGGAGGTCGCGTCATACGTGACGGTGACGCGTCAGGGTCCGCTGGGCAGTCAGGTCAGCCCCGTCACTTACATCAAGATCCCGTGGACGCCGAAGCTGACCGACCCGCTCACCGTGACCACGCTCGTCATGCCGGTCCGGGGCCTGGTGACGCCGAAGCGCGCGAGCTGGGTGTCGGAGACGTTCTGGGGCCGGCGATGGATCCTGACGGTGGGGTTCGGAGACCTCGGTCCTCCCGTCATGCCGCTCTACTCGATCTACTTCGATCACCGCGACCGCGTGGTGCGCCTCGCCCGCGAATTCTCGCAGGTCATGGCGACCTTCGCCGACTCGGATCATCTCCTGATCGACGAGGTGGAGCCGGCCGCGGCCACCCGTCGCCCGAGCCGGGTCAGGGCGGGCAGCGAGGTCGTGGCCCTCGTCCTCACCCCCGTGGACGGCATCGCCCCGCAGAACATGAAGGTGCAGTTCAGCTACTTCGCCGGCCGGATCGCCTGGCGCCCCATCCTCGTGTCGCTCGCGCTCCTCCTTCTCACCAACATCGGGGGCGCCGTCATGTTTGGCCGCGAGATGTTCGGCGTCGCCCGCGCGCGCCGGCGCGCGCGGGCGACCGCGGGGCGCCTGCGCGCGGAATGGCTGACGGGCGACGAGCAGGCGGCCACGCTGGTGGGCGCCGCCACCTATGAGGACATCCTCGAGCGCTGGGGTCCGCCAGACGAGAACCGTGAGCGCCTCTCCACGCCGGGCCGGCGCACGCTGATCTACCGGGCGCAGAGCAACGGCCAGGCCCACGAGGTCGAGATCGAGATCACGAACGGACGGGTCACGGAGATCGAGCGCCGGGTCCACCGGCTCGCCCCCTGATTTCGTTCGCGGACGCTAGGACGACGCCGCGGCGAGCATGTCGCGGACGGCCACCAGGGCGGACTCGAGTGCCCCCTGCATCCACGTGTGGGTCAGCGAGGCGTGCTCGCCCGCGAAGTAGATCCGGCCCTCGGGGGCGACGACGTGGCGGTGGAGCGCGACGTGCTGCCCGGGCGTGAACCAGGCGAAGGCGCCGCCGGACCACGGGTAGGTGTCCCAGCTCCAGCCCGCCGTGCGGGTCACGACGCCGGGGCTGACCAGCTGAGGATGCACGCGAGCGAGGTGACGGAGCGCCGACTGGCTCCGCTCGCGCTGCGGCATCGACGCCCAGCGCCGCGCCGTCTGCCCCCAGCTGTACGAGGCCAGGAAGACGCCCGGCGCCGCCGACACCTTGGGGTCGCGCGCCGTTGCGTTGTCGCTGGGATACCAGGTCGTTCCCGTGGGCAGGTCCGTGAAGGTCCCGCCGCCGTAGATGCCGTCGTCCTGCTCCCAGAACCGCCGCGCCGTCGTGGCGAGGATCTTGGTCGACGAGTCGTAGTGGAGCTCGCGGATGGCGCGGCGCTTGGCCCCGGAGAATCCGGGCTCGACCGCCACGCGAGTGAGCACGGGAAAGGGCAGCGTGCAGAGGAGGAAATCCCCTTCCACGCGACGCAGCCGTCCCGCCTCGCGGTAGACGGCGGCGGCCTTGCCGCGGAGCGGGTCCTGCTCGAGGCGGACCACCTCGCAGCTCATGCGCGGCTTGTCCCGCAGCTGGGCGGCCATGGCCGCGGGTAGGCGGTCGGTGCCGCCCACGATCTCGTCGAAGGTCTGGGACCACACGCCCTGGCTCTCCTCCCGCAGGGCTTCGGTGGCCGCGTCGTCGAGGAGCGTGTCGACCCCGAGGGCCACCGAGAGAAACTCGATGGCCTCAGCGGACAGGCTCTCGGACTCGAGCACGCGGCGGACGGAGAGGCGATCGAGCGCTCGCACAGTCTCCGTGCGCGGCTCCACCGCGAGGAGGTCCTGGCGCTCCACGCTCGACAGCCCTTGCAGGCGCTTGACGAACGAGGCGGCCCACAGATCCTCGGGCGACTTGCCTTGCTCCGCCGGCGTCAGGCTGTACTCGGCGCCGAGCCGCGTCACGTCGCGCACGCGCTCCCGCCGTCCGCGCATGAACATGAAGGCGTCGGGGTTCGACTGCACGAAGGGCCGGAGGGTCAGCCCCAGCTCGGCGACGTAGTGACGGGTGAGGGTGTGGCTCTTCGGCACGCGCATGGCCCCCGCCTCACCGTAGAGGCCGCCCTCGAAGCGCAGGGTGCGCGCGCGGCCTCCGACATGGCGCGACTCCGCTTCGAGGATGGTGCAGGTGTGGCCGCGGCGCTCCAGCTCGAGGGCCGCGCAGAGGCCGGCCAGCCCCGCCCCGGCGATCACCACGTGCACGGGCGCGGGCGCGGCGACCGCCGCCAGCTCCGCCAGCGGCGAGGTCCCGAGGGTGGCGCCCGCGGCCACGCCGAGCCGGCGGAGAAAATGTCTCCGGGTCAGCGGGCCATCGAGAAACCCGGCCACCGGTCAGTCGGTGATGGAGCGGTAGATCTCCACTTCGGGCGGGCCCTCCGTGAGTCCTTCCTTCTCGCGGCGCTCGCGATAGGCGGCGAGGTGGGGTGCCTTGCGGTGGAGATCGAAGGCGGCGTCGTCCTTGTACTGCTCGTAGAAGATGAAGACATCGGGGTCCTTCGAGGACCGGTGCGGGCGATAGATGAGGCAGCCCGGCTCTGCTTTCTTGACCGCGGCCACCTGCTCCTTGAGCAGCGCGGCCAGCGCGTCGCCCTTGCCCTTCGCCGCCCGGATCTTCGCGACTACCGTGAGCACGTCAGCCATCACTGACTCCTCTCCGCGGGTGTGAGGTCAGGCGCCGGCGCCGCGCGCGGCGCGACACGCCTGACGAGGTCATCATGGGCACGACGATCATAGCATCGGCCACTTGGGCCGCGCGGCCAGACCCGCGCGCGCCAGGTAGGGCCCCGACAGCCGCTCGGCCCGCGCGAGGACCTCGCTCTCGTCCACCGTGGTCACCCGGCGCTCGTCCAGCACGACGCGCCCGTCCACCATCACCGCCCGCACGCTGGCCGCGCTGGCGCTGTAGACAAGGGTGTTGACGGGATCGAGCAGGGGCCGCCACTCCGGCAGATCGAGGTCGAAGATCACGAGATCGGCGCGCTTGCCCGGTTCGAGGGAGCCGATCTCGTGCTCGAGCCCGAGAGCACGCGCGCCGTGGATGGTCGCCATCTCCAGTACGCGCTCCGGCGGCATCACGCCGGGATCCAACCGCGCGTCCTTGGGAACGAGCGCGGCCAGGTACATGAGCCGCAGCATGTCAAAGTGATTCGACCCGTTCGCGCTGTCGCCGCCCAGCGAGACGCAGACGCCGGCGTCGAGCATGTCCGCGAACCGGCCGTGCGCGGACAGGCCCTTGACGTGCTTGAGGGCGGCGGAGGGGCAGTGCGCGATCTTCACGTCGCGGCGGGCGAGAAGGGCGATGTCAGCAAAGTCCACGTGGACCATGTGGGCGAGCTTGGTACGCGGCCCGAGCACGCCCCAGGCGTCCAGCGTGGCCAGGGGCAGCGTGTCCGCCGTCTTGCGCGATGGATGCGAGGCGAACTGCATCATTCCCCACCCGGTTCCCTGCCGTTCGGCCAGGGCATGCGCGCCGCGGATGAGGCTCTCCGAGCAGGTGCCGAAGCCGATGAGCAGGGGCCACGCGGTCACGCGCGAGCCCGGCTTCCCGTTCACCTCGGCGAGAACCGTCTCGGTGCGCCGCAGCGCCTCGTCGGTGGACTGCTTCAGCGGGCCGGGCCCGCTGGCGAGATCCCAGGTCCAGCGGCCGAGGATGGCGCGGAGCCCCACCGCGTCCACCGCCCGCGCCACCGCGGGCACGTCGAAGAGCGTGCCCGCCTCGCAGAACGTCGTCGTGCCCGTGCGCAGCATCTCGAGGCAGGCGAGCTGGGCAGCGGCCGCCTCCTCCTCCGGCGTGATGCTGCCGTAGAGCGGGGTGTACCAGTCGGGTACGTAGCGATCGACGGGAACCTCGTCCGGCATGAGCCCGCGAGAGAGATGCTCCGAGAGATGCGCGTGCGTGTCGATGAAGCCGGGAAGCACGAGCGTGCCGCGCCCATCGATCACGCGATCCGGCGGCCGTGGCGGCCGGACATCGGCGGCGCGCCCGACCTGCACGATGCGCTCGCCGTCGATGAGCACGGAGCCGTCCCCGTAGATGCGGCGCGCGGGATCCATGGAGATGACGACGGCGTGCTCGATGAGGATCATGGGGTGTCCGTCCGCGGAGTATGATACACGCCTGAACTTGGCCAGGGTCCTCCATGAGTGCGCCATTTTCGTCGTGCCCCCTCACCCTGCCCTCTCCCCCAATGGGGGAGAGGGCAGGGTGAGGGGGAGCCCGCGCGCGTGATGAGTCGCGATGACGTGTCCATAGCCGTCGTCGGAGGCGGCATCGGCGGCCTGGCCGCGGCCGTGTCGATGCTACGCGCGGGAGTCGACGTGCATGTGTTCGAGCAGGCACCAGCCCTCGTGGAGGTCGGCGCGGGCATCCAGATCAGTCCGAACGCATCGAGGCTGCTGCACCGCTGGGGCCTGCGCGCCGCGCTGGACCGGACCGGCGTGCGCCCGGTAGCCGTCCATCAGCGCCGCTGGGACAACGGGCGCACGTTGCAGCGGGCCCCGCTCGGGGAGGCGGCGGAAGCCGCTTTCGGCGCGCCCTACTACCATTTCCACCGCGGCGATCTGCTCGAGGCGCTCGCCGACGCCCTGCCACCCGAGCGTCTGCACCTCGGCCATCGCCTCGCCGGCTTCACCGACCACGGCGATCGCGTCGAGCTGCGGTTCGCCAACGGCGCCACGGTCTCGGCCGACGTCCTCGTCGGCGCCGACGGCATCCATTCCACGGTGCGCGGCGAGCTCTTCGGGCCGGAGAAGCCGCGCTTCACCGGCTGCATCGCCTATCGCGGACTCGTCCCCGCGGATCGGCTCGGCCATCTCGAGCTCGAAGTGCTGGCCAACAACTGGATGGGCCCGGGTGGGCACTTCGTGCACTACTTCGTCGCGGGCGGCCGGCTCGTCAACTTCGTCGCCATCAACGAGCGCGAGACCTGGACCCGGGAGTCCTGGACCGACCGGGGGGAGGTCGCCGACGCGCTGGCCGCCTTCAAGGGGTGGCATCCGCAGGTAGGCGCGATCATCGGCGCGGTGGACGAGACCTTCATCTGGGCCCTCTTCGACCGCGCCCCCCTCGACCACTGGTCGGTGGGCCGCGTCACCCTCCTCGGCGACGCCTGCCATGCCATGCTGCCCTTCATGGCGCAAGGCGCCGCGCAGTCCATCGAGGACGGCGCAACACTGACGGCCTGTCTGGTCCGGCGCGGCGGGGCCGACATCGCCTCGGCCTTGCGGCGCTACGAGGCGCTCCGGCTACCCCGGGCGACCCGCTTGCAGGAGATGTCTCGCGCGAACAAGACGCGCTTCCACCTGCCCGACGGCCCCGCGCAGCAGGAGCGCGACGCGCTGCTCGCCACGAGAGGCGACCGGTCGATTGCCGCCCTCGGCTGGCTCTACAGCCACGACGCCTCCGTCATCGACGGGAATCACGCGCACCCCTGACCGATTCACAAGGAGGAAGGCCATGAGCAACGCGGCATCGAGCGACAGTGCCCAGCGGGCGGACGCTCTCATCGCGCGGATGAAGGAGGCGCGGGGCTACATCTACCCGGAGTGGGAGTTCGCGGCCCGGCAAGACCCGGAATTCGTCGAGACCTACAACCACATCTACGAGCTGGGGCTGGGCGACGGCAAGCACGTCTCCGCGAAGGTGCGCGAGTTCGTGGCCATCGCGCTCCTCGCCTTCCGGGGGGCGGAGCGCGCGGGTCTCGTCGCGCACATGCAGCGCGCCATTCGCCTCGGCGCCACGCGCGAGGAGATCTTCGAGGTGCTCGAGACGTGCATGGTGCCGGGGGGCGCTCCCGCCTTCCACCGGGGGCTGAGCGCCCTCATGGAAGTGAAGGCCTGAGGGGCGCGCGACTTCCTCAGCGGCCCGGCTCCACGAGCGGATCGTGGTAGGCTTGCTCGCGTAACGCAGACCAAAGGAGACTCCTTCATGCTCATGCGCAAGCTGGGTCGTACCGGGCTTCGAGTGTCCGCCCTCTGCCTCGGGGGCAATACCTTCGGGTGGACGACGGACCAGAAAGCCTCGGAGACCGTCCTCGACGCCTACCTCGAGGCCGGCGGCAACTTCATCGACACTGCCGACGTCTATTCCCGCTGGGCCCCCGGCAATTCCGGCGGCGAGTCCGAGATCGTGCTCGGGAAATGGACGGCCGCGCGCAAGAATCGTCACGCCGCGCTCATCGCCACCAAGGTGATGGGACCGATGGGGCCGGGAGCGAACGACACGGGGCTTTCGCGCCAGCACATCGTGGAGGGCGTCGAGGACTCGCTGCGCCGGCTGCAGACGGACTACATCGATCTCTACCAGGCGCACTGGGACGATCGCGAGACCCCGCTCGAGGAGACGCTGCGCGCCTTCGACGACCTCGTGAGCCAGGGCAAGGTGCGCTACATCGGCGCCTCGAACTACCCCGCGTGGCGGCTCACGCGCGCCCTCTGGGAGAGCGACAAGCGCGGCTACGTCCGCTACGAGTCGATCCAGCCCAAGTACAACCTCCTCGCCCGCGACGAGTACGAGCGCGAGCTCGAGCCGCTCTGTGTCGAGCAGAGCATCGGCGTCATTCCGTATTCCTCGCTCGCGAGCGGCTTCCTCTCCGGCAAGTATCGCGCCGGGGCCGAGCTGCCCAAGACGGCGCGCGCGGCCGGCATCCAGAAGAGCCACATGAACGACCGCGGCTTTGCCATCCTCGCGGCGGTGGAGAAGGTGGCGGAGAAGGTGAACGCGACGCCGGCCCAGGTCGCCATCTCGTGGCTGGCCCACCGCCCGAGCATCACCGCCCCCATCGCCAGCGCCACCTCCGTGCCCCAGCTCAAGGAGCTTCTGGGCGGCATCGAGCTCCGCCTGGACCAGGAGGCGACGGCCACTCTCGACGACGCAAGCGCCTGGCGCGCCGCCTGACGTTTGAGATCACATTCTGTGATCTCAAACCTCCGTTCTTGTATCCCTCTCCCCCATCTGGGGAGAGGGGAGGGTGAGGGGGCCCGATGGTGAGGGGGCCCGATGAGCCAATACAGGAGGTACTGAGATGACGGTCGAATTCGGCGTACTGCTCCCGACCCGCGAAGCCGTCATGTCCGACCGCATGGAGACGGCGCCGCTCCTGACCATGGCCGAGCGCGCGGAGGCCGCGGGCTTCGACTCTGTGTGGATCGGCGATTCGCTGATCGCGCGGCCGCGCCATGAGCCGCTGACCCTGATGGCCGCCGTCGCCGCGCGCACGCGACGGGTGCGCATCGGCACGGGCGTGCTCCTCCCCGCCCTCCGCAACCCCGTCGTGCTCGCCCACGTCGTGGGCACCCTCGATCGCGTGGCCGAGGGCCGCATCATCCTCGGCGTCGGCATCGCCGGAGACATGCCCGCCATCCGCAAGGAGTTCGCGGCCGCCGGCGTGCCGTGGGACCGTCGCGTGGGGCGCTTTCTCGAGATCCTCGCGATCTGTCAGGCCCTCTGGACCCGCGACGGCGTCAGCTTCAGCGGCAAGCACTTCACGCTGGACAACGTCACCATGGAGCCCAAGCCGCATCGTCCGGGCGGCCCGCCCATCTGGATCGGCGGCAGCGGGCCCACCGCGCTGCGCGAGGCGGCGCGCTTCGACGCGTGGTTCCCCACCGGGCCCAGCGTGGAGTTCTTCGCCGAGCACTTCCCGAAGATCCAGGCGGCCGCCCGCGCGGCGGGCCGCAAGCCCGACGCGGTGACGGGCGCGGCCTACGTCACGCTTGCTTTCGACCCGAATCCGGCCGCCGCCGAACAGCGGCTCCACAGCTTCCTCGAGACCTACTACTCCTCTCCGGCCCGCACCGTCATGGCCCGCCAGGCGACCTACGCCGGCCCCCTCGAGGGCGGCGCCGAATGGCTCCAGCGCTGGATCGACGCGGGCGCCCGCCACATCTCCCTGCGCTTCGCGGGGGGCGACCAGCTCGCCCAGGTGGACGAGGCGGCCTCCCGTCTTCTGCCGAGGCTCAAGCGCGGCTGAGGCTTCTCTGCTGGACTACCTGACACCGTCAATCGCTGGGCGGAGGCTCAAATGAATCGGACGAGATTGATCGCGCTGACGGCCATCGTGGCAGCTCTCGCGTGGACGGCGGTGCTGGCGGGCGCCGCGGGCGGGCTCGAGCGCCTCTACGTGCTCGACTGCGGACAGAATATCGGCAAGGACCAGTCGCGGTGGTCGCCGGGGGTCAACGAAGGCAAGTCGATCGAGTTCTCGGACAACTGCTATCTCATCCGTCACGCCAAGGGATGGCTGCTCTGGGACACCGGCATTCCCGACGCCGTTGCCGCGATGCCCGACGGCATGGTCGTGGCGAACGGCGCCATCACGCAGCGTCGGGCCAAGACGCTGGCGGCGCAGCTCGCCGAGATCGGGGTCAAGCCGGCCGATATCACGTACGTCGCCGTGTCGCATACGCATGGCGACCACGTCGGCAACGTCGCGCTCTTCCCCTCCTCCACAATCTTCATCCAGGGCGCCGAGTACGAGTGGGCCATGACGCAGCCCGTGAAGCCGGCCTTCGCGGCGACGCAGCCGATCGAGAAGCTGACCGGCGATCGCGATGTGTTCGGTGACGGGAGCGTCATGATTCTCTCCACCCCCGGCCACACCCCAGGGCATCAGTCGCTCCTCGTGGTCCTCGCGAAGAGCGGGCCGGTCCTGCTCTCGGGCGATGCCGTCCACTTCCGGGACAACTGGGAGAACCGACGTGTCCCCTCCATGAACTTCAACCGCGAGCAGACGGTGGCCTCGATGCAGCGGATCGCGAGCGTGCTGGAAACGCGCAAGGCCCAGCTGTGGATCAATCACGACAAGGCCCAGAGCGCCCAGCTCCGCTACACTCCCGCGTTCTACGAATAGGGAGGTGCCTCATGCCCAAGCTCAAGCACATCGCGCTCTCCACCCAGGACGTGGAGGGGACGGCCCGGTTCTACATGGAGGCGTTCGGCATGAAGAAGCTGGGCACGATCGATGATCCGGGCACGGTCGGCTGCTTCCTGAGCGACGGCGACATCAACCTCGCCATCCTCAATTTCAAGAACGATCAGGCCGCCGGCGTCGAGCGCGGTCGGGGCTTCAGCGGCACCCACCACATCGGCTTCGAGGTCGAGAGTCTGGTAGCGATCTTCGACAAGCTCGCCGCGGCCGGCGCCGAGCGGCGCCACGACGTCGAGCAGGCCCTCGGCGTGGGCCACGACCATCGCCCCAACGTCGAGGTGAAGTTCCGGGGCCCGGACGGCATCATGCTCGACGTCTCCGAGACAGGCTGGGTCGGCACGTCGGGAGGCGGACCCTAGCGGCCGACGGCCGCGAACTCTCCCGGATCCCCTGACACCGTCGTCCGCTGCAGCAGCCGCTTGTAGCGCGCGCTGTCGTAGGGCGTGGCGCGGTGCAGGACGCAGCGGTTGTCCCACACGACCAGGTCGCCTTCCTTCCACTCGTGGCGATAGCGGAACTGCGGCTGGGTGACGTGATCCAGCAGCGCCTTCAGCAGCGCGAGGCCGTCCTCGACCGGCATGCTCTCGATGTGGGAGGCATGCGCGCCGAGAAAGAGCCCCTGGCGGCCATTGACGGGGTTCGTCCGGACCAGCGGATGTCGCACGGGCGGGTACGTCGCGCGCTCCTCGGCGGTGAAGAAGCCCGGCCTGATCTGATCGCGTGACCAGGAGAAGTCGTGGACGGCGATGGCTCCCGCCACCCGCCGCTTCATGTCCTCCGGCAAGGCTGGATAGGCGCAGCGCGTGCTCGCGAACTCGGTGGCGCCGCCTTCGGGCGGAATGATGCGGGCGGAGAGCAGCGAGCAGAGCGCGGGCACGGGTTTGAAGGAGCTGTCGCTGTGCCAGAGCATGTTGGCGAGCTGGTAGATCATTCGCCGGTCGTCCGTGGGGATGAACTCCCCCGTCTTGATGTCCAGGTTCGACTGGCGGGCGAAGGGCGTGCCCGCCGCCGGGTTCATGCTGCGGGTGACCTCTAGCGAGCCGAAGCGATGGCTGAAGGCGATCTGCGCCTCGTCGTCCAGCGTCCGACCGCGGAAGACGAGGACGGAGTGCTCCTCGAAGGCCGCGCGGATATCCGCCCACGTGGCATCGTCCAGGGGGCGCGAGATGTCGGCGCCGTCGATCTGTGCGGCGAAGTGCGGCGTGAGACGGGTCGCGGTGATGGCCATTGCGGGCTACTCCTTCGAGGTCAGCGCGTAGCCGGCATCGTGCCAGGCCCGGCAGCCGCCGTCGATGACCCAGACATCCGTGAAGCCCATCTCTTGCAGCACGACCGCGCACAGCGTGGCCTTGCCGCCCGCCCCGCACGTGAGGAGAATTCTCTGCCCGCGATCCTGGAGGGCGGGGTCGCGGCGAGGAAGCTCGAGGTCCGCCTTGATGTCGAGCTCGCCGCGCGTGATGTTGCGCGCGCCTGGAACAGTCCCGTGCTCGGCGACCTCCCAGGCCTCGCGCACATCGATGACCATGGCGTCACCCCCGTCGATGATCCGCTTGGCCTCGACCGGGCTCAGCAGCTTGACGTGCGCCCGGGCGTCATGCACCCGCTGCCGGAACGTCTTGCCCATGCCTCGACTTTACCTCAGCCGGGCGCCCCGCTGCGTCACGATGTCCAGGATGCGCTCGACCTCGCCGTTGATCTGATCGACGTCCGCGGGCAAGAACCCGCCCGCCGCGAAGTGCCCGGTGACGGAGTCGGGGTTGATCGTCACCGTGCGCACGTCGCGGATGTACTTGGCGGCCTCGAGCGGCTCCCACTCCGGATTCAGGAGGTCCTTCACGCCGGTCATGATCAGGGTCTTGGCCTTGATGGATCGGAGGGCCTTGATGTAGTCGCCGTTCATCCCCGGGGTCGTGCCCACGTCGTGGCTCTCGTACGCCCAGGTCTGATAGATGTAGTCGTTGGCGTCGAAGATGGTGAGGGCCGCGTCCTCCTGGGTCTTGAGCCAGGGCAGCACGTCGAGCGGCTTGCCGAACTGATAACGGTACAGCTCCGGTGAGCGGGCAGCGGCGAACCCGACGATGTCGCGGAAGAGTCGGAGGCCTTCGAGGGGCGGGCTCGTGTACTCGCCTCCCTTCCACGCGGGGTCGAGCATGATCGCCTTGCGGCTCGCATCAACGATGACCACGCTCCACGCCGGCGTGCGCGCGAGAGGCACGAGGGCCACCAGGCTGTCCATGAACTCCGGGTAGCTGACGCCCCACTGCAGGGCCTGCATGCCACCCATCGACGGCCCGATCACCGTCACCACGTGGTCGATGCCCAGCTTGTCCTTGAGCAGCTTGTACTGCGACTGGACCATGTCCCGCATGGCGAAGCGCGGGAACTTCATGCGCGGCTGCGCCTTGCTGTTGCTGGGCGACGTGGTCAGGCCGTTGCCGATTGCGTCCGTGGCCACGATGAAATACTTCGTGGTGTCCAGGGCCTTGCCGGGCCCGATCAGGAAGTCGAGCCGATGGTGGTTCCCGGTCAGCGCCGTGACCATCAGGATGGCGTTCGACTTCTTGGCGTTGAGCGTGCCGTGCGTCACGTAGGAGATGGCGAAGTCCTTGATGACCTCTCCGCTCTCCAGCTTGAAGTCGCCGATCTGGTAAAGCTGATGGGGCGGATCGCCCGGACGGTGGGCGGCAACCGCAGCCGGGAGCGAGCCGATCAGGAGCAGGCAGGCGATCGCGGACAGGGCGGCATGGCGCATCGGCGAACCTCCGCGTTGAGGGTGCACAGCGCGAGCGCGCCGAGTGTAGGCCGGCGGTCGGATCTTCGTCAACGCACCTCCATGGTCAGGGCTCCGTTGCGTTTTGATCGCATGGACGCTATCTTCTCGGCAGCCAACCCTCCGAGGTGATCCATGGTCAAGGTGGTCACGTTCCTGAAGCGGAAGGCCGGGATGTCGGTGGAGGATTTCCAGCGCTACTGGCGGACGCGGCACCCGGAGGTCGTGGTGCGGCTGCCCGGCGTGCGGCGCTATGTCCAGTCCCACACCCTCGCGTCGGCCTACCGCAAGGGTGAGCCGGTCTACGACGGCATCGCCGAGGTGTGGGCGGAGGACACCGACGCGCTGCGGGCCATGACGAGGAGTCCCGAGAACGCGAAGGTGCAGGCGGACGAGGCGCAGTTCATCGACCGCGCGGCCATGGGCTTCCTCGTCACCGAAGAGCAGGTGGTGGTCGAGGGCGCCGGCGCGCCCGAGGCGGTGAAGGCCGTGGAGTTCCTCTCGCGCAAGGCGGGGGCGTCCGTGGACGAGTTCCAGCGTCACTGGCGCGAGAGCCACGCGAAGATCCTGGCGGGGATTCCCGGACTCCGCCGCTGCGTGCTGAGCGCGACCCGTCGCGCCGCCTACGAGGCCGGGCGAGCGCCCGCCTACGACGGAGTGACGAGCATGTGGTTCGCCTCTTCCGACGCCCTTCGCTCCGCGGCCTCGTCCCCCGCCTACGCGGCCGCGGTGGCCGACCGCGAGCGCTTCCTCGCGCCCGGGCAGCCTCCCTTCATCGTCACCCAGGAGCACGTCATCGTCGGCGGCGCGGGCAGCGAGTCGGCGGGCTGAGGACGAGACCTGTGAGCGAGGTCCGGGCCTGGATCGACGCGGCCCAGCGCATCGTGGTGCTGACGGGCGCGGGCATCTCCACCGATTCGGGCATCCCCGACTTTCGCGGCCCCCAGGGCGTCTGGACCAAGAATCCCGAGGCGGAGAAGCAGTCCACGCTGCAGAACTACGTCGCCGATCCCGAGGTGCGCAAGCGCGCCTGGCAGAGCCGCCTGGAGTCGCCGGCCTGGAAGGCGCAGCCCAATGCCGGCCATCGCGCCCTCGTCACCCTCGAGCGCCGCGGCAAGCTCGACACCCTCATCACCCAGAACATCGACGGGCTCCACCAGGCGGCGGGCTCCTCGCCCGACCGCGTGATCGAGATCCACGGCACCATGCGCGAGGTGGTGTGCCTCGACTGTGGCGAGCGCGCGCCCATGGAGCGGGCCCTCGCCCGCGTGCGCGCCGGCGAGGCCGATCCGCCCTGCCGCTCCTGCCGAGGCATCCTCAAGTCGGCCACGATCTCCTTCGGCCAGGGGCTCGTGCCCGAAGACCTGCAGCGCGCCCAGCAGGCCGCCGCGCGCTGCGATCTCATGCTCGCGGTGGGCACCAAGCTCTCTGTGTACCCGATTGCCGGGGTGGTCCCCGTGGCCAAGCGGGCCCGCGCGCGCATCGTCATCGTCAATGCCGAGCCCACGGAGATGGACGAGCTGGGGGATGCCGTCCTGCGCGGGTCCATCAGCACGCTCCTACCGTCCATCGTGGAATGATCAGCGCACGAGAGAGGACATAGCCCACATGCCAGCTCGTAGCGGCCAGGAATACGTGGAGTCCCTGAAGAAATGCGCCCCGAATGTCTACCTGGAAGGCCGCCGCGTCGTCGACGTCACCGCCGAGCCCATCTTCCAGGAGCCGATCCGCGCCATCGCGGAGCAGTACGACATGCAGCTCGATCCCGCCTACCGCGAGGTGATGACGTACCCGTCGCCCACCACCGGACATCCCGTGTCCACCTCGTTCCTGATCCCGCACACGCGCGAGGAGCTGGTGAAGAAGCGCAAGCACTTCAAGCTGCGCGCCGACCACAACTTCGGCTTCATGGGCCGGGCCCCCGACTTCATGAACCAGTTCGTCACGGGCTGGCATCTCATGGCCGGCCGGTTCGCGCGCGCGGGGGCCCGCTTCGGCGAGAACGCCACCCGTTACTACGAGCACGTGCGCGAGCGAGACCTCTTCCTCACGCACATGCTCATCAACCCGCAGATCGACCGCTCCAAGACCTCCGCCCAGCAAGAGGATCCGTTCCTTCACCTGGGCCGCGTGGGGGAGACCGGCGACGGCATCGTCGTGCGCGGCGCGAAGATGCTGGGCACCATGGCCCCCGTCACGGAGGAAGTGGCGGTGATTCCCTTCGGCGGGGTGCCCCCGGGCGACGACGCCTACGCCCTCGCCTTCGCCATTCCCACGAGCACACCCGGCCTCACCTTCATCTGCCGCGAGACGGTGTCGCCGCTGCCGCGGTCGCGCTTCGACCACCCGCTCTCCAGCCGCTTCGAGGAGATGGACTGCATCGCCGTCTTCGAGGACGTGCTCGTCCCCTGGGACCGCGTCATGGTCGACGGCAGCCTGGGCAGCGGGGAGATCATCAACACGCTGGGGGCGGACTTCAACGCCCTCCTCAACATGCAGACGTCCGCCCGCATGTTGAGTCAACTGGAATTCTTCTGCGGCCTCGCCATGAGGCTGGCGGACGCCATCGGCATCACGGGCTTCCTGCACGTGCAGGAGAAGCTGGGCGAGATGCTGAGCCAGATGGAGATCGCCCGCGCCGTCTTCTACGGGGCCGAGGCCATGGCGCAGCGCCTCGACAACGGGGTGTGGGTGCCGGGCGGGCACGGCCTGCGCGCCTTTCACCTGCAGTCGGGCAAGATCTACAGCCGCTTCGTCGAGATCGTGCAGACGCTGGCCGCCGGCGGATTCTTCTATGCGCCGAGCGAGGCCGACCTCGCCAATCCTGAGGTGCGGCCCATGATCGACAAATTCGTGCGCGGGCGCGCGGGCATCTCCGCCGAGGAGCGCATCGCGCTCTTCAAGCTGGCGTGGGACGCGACGGGGGAGACCTTCGGCCAGCGCATGGCCCAGTACGTGCGCTTCTACTCCGGCGACCCTATCCGCCTCACCGCGGGCTTCTACATGCAGTACGACAAGGCGCCGCTCCTCGAGATCGTCGAGCGGGCGCTGGGACGGCGCGAGGGCGAGCGCATCCCCGTGTCGCCGGACGATCCGGCCGGAGCCATCCCCTACCAGCCGGACACGCGTGGGATGGCGGGGACGTACGCGACCGGGTCCCTGCCCACGAGGCAAGATCAGCGGGGCTGAAGGGCGTGCTCGAGCTGGGCCAGGTCGTCCTCGGGGTGCGGGACCTCGAGGCGGCCACGCGCCACATGGAGGCCGAGGGATTCGCGGTGCAGGACGGCGGCGTGCATCCCGGTCTGGGCACCGCCAATCGCATCATCCCGCTGGGTGGCCAGTACCTCGAGCTGCTCGGGGTGGTGGACGAGCCGCTCGCGAGCTCGAACTGGTACGGTCGCGCCCTCCTGGATCGCATCGCCGATGGAGACCGCCTCGTCCGCTGGTCCCTCCGCACCGATCGGATCGAGGAGATCGCGGGCCCGCTCGGGCTGATTCCCGAGCGGCGCTCGCGAATGCGGCCCGACGGCCGACCGCTTCACTGGCGCGCCGCGGGGCTCCAGACCGCCGCCGAGCATGGCTGGCTTCCCTTCTTCATGCAGTGGGAGGACGCGGCGGACTTTCCCGGTGCCCTCCCCGCCCGCCACCCGAACGGGGCCCATGCCATCGCCTGGCTCGAGCTGTCGACTCCCGATCCCGAGCGCCTCCATCGCTGGCTCTCGGGCGGAGAGGCGCCCCTGCGGCTCACGGAAGGCGCGCCCGGGCTTCACCGCGTCGGCGTGGCGACGCGGGAGGGCGAGCTCGTGTTGGGCTGACCTAACGAAACTAAGTAGGTCTGGATCTCTGGGCCAGGGGGTGCAGGATGTCAATCGCCCACCCGACGTTCAGTCCCTCCCCGAGCCAGCTGGCGCACGCCGTTCGCGCGTCGATGCGCAGGCCTTGCGAGTCGTGACACGCGCGGAGCGCCTTGGTCGGATCGGCGGGCACTTTGGCAGGCGCCGGCACCTCAGGTAGCGGGCGGCCGTCCGGCCGCCGGAATTGGAGCGCCCCGTCGGGTGAGCGCGCGACCTGGTAGCCCTCCTCGTGCACCGCCCGATGATGCCGGCGGCAGAGCAGGGCGAGGTTCGAGAGCGTGGTCGGGCCCCCGTGAGCCCAGTGGCGGAGGTGATGCCCCTGGGTGAAGCGCAGGCCGCACCCCGGGAAGCGGCAGCCTTGGTCCCGATGGTCGAGGGCACGGCGTAGAGCGGGAGGAATCGTCCGCGTCCGGGCCCCGATCTCCAGCAGGCGCCCCTCGCCGTCGTGGCGCATGACCACCCGACGTCGCACGCCAGGCGCCGGGACGTTTCCGCGGAAACGTGAGTACCCCCTTCGAGGACGGACTGGCCCGGCTGCTCCGGATCGGCCAGCACCTGGGCGTCAACGTGGACCACCACCTGGTAGCGCTCGCCCGGGGCGCCGGGATCGAGCCCGTGATGAAGGGCCGTTTCCGCGAGCAGGGCCAGCGCATCCGCCTGCTGCTGGGAGACCGGGGGCGTTTCCGCGGAGACGTCCCCGAAACCTGCCGAGGCCTTGGCGCGCTCCCGGGCCCGCTGATAGAGGCTCTCGCGGGCCGCGGCCAGGGCTTGCATGAGCAGCGCTCCCACCTCCGGCTCGAGCCGCCCGCGGAGGATCACCATGCCGTCCTCGTCGTGATACACGTGCAGGGCTCGGCTCGCGTGCCGCCGCTTCGTCTCCCGAGCCTCGGCACGCCGGTCCACGCACCGCCACCCGCGCACGATCCGCTCGACGTGGGCCGCCGTGCCCGCGCGCCCCACCGCCAGGAGCCGAGCTTCGGTCTCCGGCGTGGCCACGCGGGTCAGGCCACGGACCTTGGAGTAGGACAGCTCCCCGCGGCCCAGGGCCTGGGGGGGAAGTGGCAGTGTACCCAGAGCGCGGGCCATTCGGACCCGCTCCCGGGCCGCGCCCAGGTCGAGCCCCACGCGCCAGGAGAGCCAGGCGGCGCAGGAACGGAAACCCGTGTTCCATCCCCCGCGGGCGTCGAACTCACGAATCAGATCGAGCAGGCGCGCGGTGGCCGCGTCGAGGTGGGCGGACAGCTCGGCGATCTCGTCACCGAGCCGGTCCAGCTCTGTGACGGGATGCCGAGGAGCAAGGACAGATGACGAGTGAATGTGCATGGCGAGAGCCCTCCTTTTGCCAAGGCGACTCTACACCCTGGTTTTTGCGCCTTCGGGAAGCGTCAGGAACGGCTGATCTTGGGACGAGTGATGATTTTTGATCCGGTCGCGTCGGGCCGTAGACCGACGAGTCCGTGCGTGCCGCTGGGCAGGCACTGACCGAAGGCTGCCAGCGCACCACCGAACCACCCCGACGAAGCTGTCAAGCGGAAACGCGCGGGTCTGTGACTCTTGGTGTATCCATCCGCGCACAGGGTAAGCGACAAGAGCGCTTTAGTTCATCGGCGGCGCTATCTCGCTCACGAGCACGGCGCGCTCCGTGAGCCCGCGGCTCGAGCGGTCGGCCTCGCCTGCTCAGGCCTTGGCGGGCGGGCGGGGCGTCACGTGCCCGCACTTTCCACAGGTGCGGTGGGTCTCGCTCCCGTAGAACTCCTCGTAGGCGCGCGAGACGGGGTCCTCTCGATAGTCCCCGACGTGCTTGACGCTCTGGTGGAGCTGGGTGCCACACTTCTCGCAGTACCAGGTGAAGCGATCCTGCTCCTCCTCGCGCCGCTTGCGCTCGAGGACCAGCACGAAGGAATCGGGTGAGAACCGCGGCGAATGCGGCGTCCCCGCCGGGCAGTAGATGATCTCACCCTCGCGGACCACGGCCACCTTCTCCTCGCCTTCGCGCGTGCGGTAGTGGAGGTTCATGTCGCCCTTGATCATGAACATGACCTCGTCGCTGGGGTCGCTGTGGAACTCGCTGCGGTGCTCGCGGCCCCGCGCCACGAAGGCGATGCTGTCGGGCGCCTGCCAGAGGACGGAGTTGGGCCGGGAGGAGCTGCGGATGGTGGTCATGACCTGACCGAGGTCGACGGCTCGCATCTCGTCCATGGACGGCCTCCTCCTGTGGCTCTGGCGCGGTGCCCGCGCTTCAGAACCCGCGCCGGTGAGAGAACGTGATCTCCTCGCTGGTGATGAATTCGATCAGCACGGCTTTCCCTTCCGCGTTCATCTTCCGGGCGCGCTCGATGGCCGCGGCGATCTCTGCGGGCTTCTCCACGCGCTCGGCCTGACCGCCCATCGCGCGGCCCATGTCCGCGTAGCTCCCGCCGATGTCCCGCGTGCGGTAGCGGTCGTGCGAGACGACCAGCGCGTGTCGCTCGATCGCCATCGCGGAGTTGTTCAGGACGATGGTGGTGATGGGGATGCCGCAGCGGACGGCCGTCTCGAAATCGAGCCCGGTCATGCCGAACGCGGCGTCACCCATGAAATTCACGCAGAACTTGTCGGGCGCCGCGAGCTTGGCGCCCATGATCAGGCCCAGCCCCGTGCCGAGGGCGTGCGACTTGCCCCAGCCCATGTAGCCCCGTGGCGTCGTGGCGCAGTAGAACGGGACGAGCTGGTTCCGTGGGCTGCCGGAATCGTGCGTCACGATCGCGGCGCTCGGGTCGATCGCCTGCATGAACTCCCAGATCACGCGATACGGGGTGATGGGGACCTCGTCAGACGTGAGCTTCGGCATCCACTCCTGGAGCCACGCCGCTCGGGCCGCTTGCACCTCGCTCGCCACCGCGCCCGCGCGCTCCCGTCGGGCGCCGAGGACATCGGTGACGGCGTCGATGAACTGGCGCAGGACGAGCTTTGCGTCCCCCAGGATCGGATGGTCCGCCGCGTAGTTCTTGTTGAGGTCACGCTCGTCGTTGGTGGCATGGATGAGGACCTTGCCGGCCGGAATGTTGGTGGCCATGCCGTGGCGCGTGAAGCTGCACCCGATGCCGAAGACGACGTCCGCCCGCGGCAGGAGCTGGAAGACGGGCCCCGACATGACGCCGCCACCTCCCGTCCCGAGCGACAGCGGGTGGTTCTCCGGAAACGCGCTCTTGCCCTCCAGCGTCGTCATCACCGGCGCCTGCAGCAGCTCCGCCAGCTCCAGCAGCTCGTCGCACGCCTGGGCGTAGAGCACGCCCTGGCCCGCGTGGATCACGGGCCGGCGCGCCTCCGCCAGAACGCGGGCGGCCGCGGCGACATCACTCGGGTTGCCCGCCGGGCACGTCGCCTTCACCCGCTTGTACTGGAGCGCCCCCTCCGGCACCTCCGCGACGGCCACGTCGGCAGGGATCTCGACCATGACCGGGCCCGGGCGGCCCATCCGCAAGAGGTTGAACGCCCGCCGCATGACCTCGGACACCTGCTCCGCCTGGTTCAGCGTCTCGACCCACTTGGTCACCGAGGCATACGTCCGCGCCGAGCTGAAGAGGGGAAAGACCTGCGCTCGATCCCTCTGGTGCCCGAGCGGCAATATCAGCACCGGCGTCGAATCCGAGAACGCCGTGGCAACTCCGGGAAAGGCGTTCTCCGCGCCGGGGCCGTACTGCATGGCGAACACGCCGAGGCGCCGTCCATTGGTGGTGCGGCTGTAGCCGTCCGCGATGCCGACGCCGACCCGCTCCTGGCGGCACACCACGGGCTGGATCCCCGCGGCCGCCGCCGCGTCGATCACCGGCGTGGTGGGATAGGCGCTCAGAAATTCCACGCCCTCGCGCTTCAGGATCTCCGCGATCGCGTCGACGATCTTCACCGCTCCCCTCCTCCCGTTGAAGTCTTTTCAGGAGCCCGACGGCACTGCGGTATGACCTTCTCGACGATGTCTGCCATCGAAGAGTGGCCTAGCGTGCGGCGAGCAGGGCCAGCATGACCGTGAGCGGCTCCGGCGAGGAGCTCACGAGGGTCTTGATGGGCTTCCCGTCGCCTCCAGAACCGCCTCGCGCCACTCCCGCTTCAGGGGAAGGATGGGCGGCATGGGCACCATCTCGGGCTCCGCGCTTGGCGGCGCGACGGCGTCCTTGCGATCGGTGGCGGCGCCCTTCTTCATGAACAGATTGTAGATGGCCCACTGGATCCGGCGTCGCGAGCCGCGAATCGGAAAGCGGCGCGCCATGGAGGACGGCGAGTAGAACGTCTCGTAGGCTTCGGTCTGGCCGAGCCGCAGCTGGTCGCCGGTCATGCGGGCCGGCCGATAGACGACATTGGCCTGGTCGTACCTCTCCCAGTCGTACGAGACGATGCGGCCCGCCTTCTTCAGCTCGTACCAGGTCAAGGTGCCCGGATAGGGAGTGAGCACCGAGTACGCGCAGGCATCGTAGTCGGCGTCGATGTTGAAGCGCGACGTCTCCTTGAACACGGTGGTATCGTCGCCGTCGAAGCCGAACATGAACAGGCCGAAGACCATGATGCCGTAGCCGTGGACCTTCTCCACGAGGGACGCGAAGGTCTCGGGCCGGTTCACGTGCTTGTGCACGCTCGTGAGGGTGGAGCGCGTGATCGATTCGAAGCCGATGCTCAGCATGGTGCAGCCGCTCGCGGCCGCCAGCTCGAGCATGCGATCGTCCTGGGCGAGCTTCGAGGTGACGCCCGCCTGCCAGGTGATCCCCCGTCCCTTGAGGGCCCGCATGACCTCCTTCGGGCGCTCCGGCGTGCCGAAGAAGTCGGCGTCATTGATCGAGATCATGCGCGAGCCGCAGCTCTCGACCTCGCGAACCACCTCGTCGACCGGGCGGTAGCGGAACTTGAGCCCGTTCATGAGAGGCTCGGCGCAGAACGTACAGCCCTGGTGACAGCCGCGCGAGGTTTGCACGAACGTGGTGTTCACGTAGCGGTGTCGCTTGAGCAGGTCGTATCGCGGAGACGCCAGGCCTTCCATCGGATGGAGGCGGTCCGACTTGTAGGCGCCGCGCATCTGGCCCTTCTCGAGATCGTCGAGAAGCTTGCCCAGCACGAGCTCGACCTCGCCGATCACGACCGCGTCGCAATGCGTGAGCGCTTCCTGCGGCATGAAGCTCGGGTGCACGCCGCCCATCGCCACCGGCACTCCGCGCGCCCGGAAGGCATCGGCGATCTCGTAGCCGCGGTTCACATAGCTCGTCATGGCGGAGATGCCGACGAGGTCCGCCTTCAGGTCGAAGTCGATGGACTCGATGTTCTCATCGGTGAGCACCACCTCGTAGCGGTCGCGAGGAATCCCCGCGGCTACGGCCAGCAAGCCCGCCAGAGGCGAGTACAGCGCCCGGTTGAGATACAACGGACGAGTGGTGAGCGAATCGGTCTTCGGATTGATGAGGTGAATGACCCGGTGGCGCATATGGCGGCTCCTATCGCTACTTCATGAACCCGTAGAGCTTGCCGGCGTTCTCGCAGATGATCTTCCGGCGGACGCCCGCGGGCAGAGGCCCGAGCTCGCGGTCTATGTATTCCACGGAATCCGGCCAGATGCCGTCGGGATGCGGGAAATCCGAGGCCCACATGACATTGTCGATCCCGAGCTCGTCGAGGAGCTTCATGCCGACCTTGTCGGACTGGAAGGTGGCCTTGCACTGCCGCCGCCAGTACTCGCTCGGAGCCATGCGCAGGCCGAGGTCCTTGAACTGGTCCTCCCACTCGAGGTCCATGCGGTCGAGGATGTAGGGGATCCAGCCGATCCCGCCCTCGCCGAGCACCAGGGTGATCCGCGGATGGCGCTCGAGCACGCCTCCGTAGATCATGCCCATGAGCACCATGGACATGAACATCTGGAACGAGGTGATATGGACGGCGAAGCCGGCCCGGGCCACCCGGAAGTTCATGGGGGCCTCGGTTTTCTCCGAGCTGGGAGCGCTCCACAGGGTCTTGCGGATCGCGTCGGGGATGCGGGTGCCCACGGTGTGAAAGTGCATCGGCAGCCCGCAGTCGTTGATGACCTCCCAGAGCGGCTCCCAGTACGGGTCGTAGGTCGGCGGCATGTCGAAGGTGTTGGCCACGTCGAGGCCCCTCACGCCGCCGCGCTTCACGACCTGCTTCACCGTCTCCACGGCCTTGTCGATGGGCTGGCTCGGGATGCAGGCGAGCCCCGCATAGCGATCGGGATGACGCTCGCAGAACCACGCCAGCCACTCGTTGTAGATGCGGATCATCTCGACGGCGGCCTCGGGGTCGTTGATCCGGGTCGTGGAGCCCAGGATCCCGTAGAGCACCTCGGCCTGCACGCCGTCGCGATTCTGGTCCTCCAGGCGAAGCTCCGGGTCGCTCAGACGGTAGATGCCTTTCTTGCCGTCCTCGTAGAGGCCGGTGGAGGCCATGCGGTCGGAGCGGTGGATCTGGCCCGGGACGTACTCGCGGCCGGCCGAGCCCATGCCCCCCGCCAGGCCGAAGAAGCCGCCGTTCCTGCTCACCCACGTCTTGCCCTTCGGGCTGTCGGTGACGTAGGGCATGCGGTCCCTCAGCGCTGCCGACGCATTGGACGTGAACAGGTCGGGCGGCAGCTGGCAGAGGTCGATGTGGCAGTCGGCGGAGATTCTCTCGTAGCGCATCGTAGCCTCCGGTCTCTTCGCAGCGGTTGCGGGCGTCAGGCGGCCCGGTTCCATCGACTGCGATTCTGCGCTTTCACGTACGGGATGGTCAAGCGTGCTCGCCTCCGTCACTCGTCGCGGGGCCGCGCGCGCGAGCGCTTGACCGTCGCCCGCCGCTTCTTCGCGTCCAGCCGGGTCTCCCGGGCGCGCGCCGGCGGTCGTGACCTCCGACGCCGTCTCGGCGGCGCGAGCGCGGCGCGGATCAAAGAGGCGACTTTCGCCTGCGCGTCCTCGACGTTGCGCCCCTGAGCGCGCGTCGCCTGGCTCGTCACGAACAGACGTCCGTCGGCGTCGAGGCGATGCTGTGCCAGCGTCACGAGGCGGCTCCTCGCGCCGGCATCGAGCCCTTCGATCGCGTCGAGATCCACGCGCAGCTCGACCTTCGTCGCGACCTTGTTCACGTTCTGACCGCCCGGACCGGATGCGCGAATCGCGCGCACGGTCATCGCGTGCGCGGGAACGCGGATGGAGTCGGTGACGGCGATCGCGTCCGGCATGTTGTCGAATCCTTGCTCATGCCCGACGGCTACTTGTCCAGCCACACGTTGTAGAAGCGCGGGAAGGCCATCTTCTCGTTGTAGCCCTTGACGGAGGCCTGCATCGCGCGGAGACCGAACAGGTCGCCGTAGCGGATCACGGGGACCCGCTCGTAGAAGACCCGGTGGACTTCCTCCCAGAGCGCCATGCGCTTCTTCGGGTCTGGCTCCTTCCGGATCGCGTCCATGCGGCTGGTGATGGCCTCGTCGCAGGTCCAGCCCGGCCAGTCGCAGCGGAGGTAGGGATGCTGGGT
>WNFG01003254.1_pt1 | contig 24678 bp, 30 predicted proteins | sample 5400431 | NCBI WGS metagenome assembly WNFG01 (sample SAMN13153346, study PRJNA577476) | soil metagenome | isolation source: 120 cm saprolite under Douglas fir tree site 2 hole 3 replicate 2 | place: USA:California | collected 2015-04-18 | reverse complement strand
TGGTCGACGCCATCGAGCCTGGTCTTGACGATGCCCGGATAGGAACCGGCCATGATCCGCTTGTTCAGCGCATCGCCCTTATCTCCGCCGGCGATGTTGACAAGCGTGGGCAGCCAGTCGAGCGACGCGAAGATGTCGTTCTTGACAGTCCCGGGCTTGATGACGCCCGGCCAGCGGACGACCATCGGCGCGCGCATGCCGCCTTCCCAGGTGGTCATCTTCGAGCCCTTGAACGGCGTTACGCCGCCGTCCGGGAAGGTGAACGTCTCGGCGCCGTTGTCGGTGGTGAAGACCACGATGGTGTTCTCGAGCTGGCCCATGTCCCCGAGCTTCTTCAGCACGTAGCCGATGTTGTCATCCATCTGCTTCATGCCGGCTTCGTTGACGCCCCAGTCCTTGCCGCCGGTTTCGCCGACCATGGCCATGTACTTGTCGTTCAGCACGGTCGTGACGTGCATGCGCGCCGGGTTGTACCAGACGAAGAACGGCTTGTTGGTCCTCTTCGGATCGTTGCGGTCCAGGAAGTCGATGACCTTGGCCGAGATTTCTTCGTCGACACCCTTCGATCGCTCGAGCGTCAGCGGGCCCTGGTCGCTGCACGTCTGGGTCTTGGATGAACCATCGGACTTGCAGAACAGGACGTTGCGCGGAGGCGTCAGGCAAACCGTCGTTGTCGGATCCACCGCGCCCGGCACCTCAGGAATGCCGGGGATCGGCGTATTGCGGCACGGTGGTGCGACCGTCTGCTGGGTCGGGGTCTTGTTGATGTCCGGGAAGCTCACGCCCTGCATCGCATCGAGGTGATACAGGTAGCCCCAGAATTCCTGGAAGCCGTGCGCGGTCGGCAGCGCGTCGGTGTGGTCGCCGAGATGGTTCTTGCCGAACTCGCCGGTGTTGTAACCGAGATCGAGCAGGAATTTGGCGAGCGCCGGGGTGCCGGGCCGCAGATAGGACGGGCTGCCGGGCAGTTGCGGGGGGATCATGCCGGTGCGCAGCGGATTCATACCGGTGAAGAAAGCATTGCGGCCGGCCGTGCAGCTCTGCTCGGCATAATAAGTCATGAAGATCGCACCTTCGTTACCGATACGATCGATGTTGGGCGTTTCCCCGACCATCAGGCCGCGATGGTAGATGCCCGGCTGCATCCAGCCGATGTCGTCGCCCATGATGAAGAGGATGTTGGGCTTGCTGGCTGGTGCCAGCGCGATTGCAGGCAAGCTTAACGCCACCAAGGCAATGCCTGAAACTAGCAGGCTCCCTATCTGTCGACTGATCTTCATGTTCGAGATCCTCCGTTGCTAATTTTGATCGGCTACTAGGCAGTGTTTTCGGATTGCCCATGCAGAGTGCGGCAACAGATCGTCGCTGTTCGCCACCGCCCAGGCTGTCTGCTTCCTTATCGATCCGGCGATTTTGCGCAGGTTGTATTGCACGCGCTATGCGATTTCGGCAGGAATGTTTTGATCAAGCCGTTTTGATCAACGAACGTCGCAGCGTAGTTGATGGCATTTCTCCGAAGACGGTACGATAAGTCACGGCGAAGCGCCCCGGCTCGTGAAACTGATAGGCTCGGGCAATCTCTGCGACACTCGCGTTAGCTGGATTCGCACGGCGTAACGCCGAGCGCGCCATATTCAGCCTTCGCAGCAGTAAATAACGGGTCGGACTCATGCCCAGGAATTCGGCGCAGCACATCCGCAACGTTCGCTCTGGCACGCCGATAGCCGCGCAAAGCGCGGGCATGTTTAGCTGTGGGCCACTATGTGTGGTCAACGCATCCTCGAACCGAACCATGATATCGGCGTGATGCTGCGTCGTTTTCAGATTGCTGCCAGCATTGTCGGCCGTCAGGCAATTGGCAAGCGCGTGAAGCAATTCCTGCTCGAGTGCTCGCGCGATTTCCGGATTCGCGATTAATTTATGCGTCGTTTCGGCGAGACGACAGGCCTTTGAAAAAAGTCTCAGCAACCGCGTCCCTGCCATCCGTGTTGGTCGCAGCACTCGCCCAACCGGCGGCGACGTTATCTCCAGCCCAGTCAGGGCCTTACTACAGGTGGTGAGCTGCTCGGGCGGCAACGATATAAGGCCCCATTGGCTTTCTGCATTGGTGCGCTGATGCATTCGCTCGCCGCGGCTGTGAAACACGACGTCGCCGAACTGCAAGCCAAATCCACCATACGTTAAGGACGAACATTCGCTCGCTGGAAACGAAACAAACACCTGCGCCGGCGACAACGAGAAAAAGCCAATGCGCGGCAGATTTTCACAAGCACGAAGCACATAGAGACGGCGCAAATTCAACCACGTCAGGCGCGCATTGAAATCTCCGCTACTGGTGACGATGAGATTGACGCTCGCGTCTCCCATACCGGCCTGGTAGTCGTCCGGATTGTCAAACCTGGCTGTGCCATTCTCCGCCATCCGCTTCATCTCATGCGACGCGCGACGCCATTGCGAACCGCGATCGCTAAACGCGCAGGATGGAGGACCGGCTCCGACTTCGCTATGCGACTTCGGAAGCTGACAAATTATTTTGGATTCAGTACATTGGGCCGCGTTGATGGACGTGGATTCCGCTCGGCCGGACCATCCTGGAAGGCGATGGATCGCGCAACACGACCGACGCTTTAGCCTTCAGATATGCAGAAATCGGGCTCTCAAGCGGGCGAAATAGAAGCATGGACCGGTCATCCGACGGTCGCTGCAATGTCGTCGAAGGTTTTTCCCTCCACATTGCGCGGTAACTCACCGAGAAGCGACCCAACTCCCAAACCCGTGGTCGGTAGCAATTTTTGACAACACCGAAGCGATAGCTGATCGCGCATCTTCAAATTCTGCTTATTCGGTCCCACCAGCCCTCAATGGCGCGCAGGATCTGCCGAATTCGCATAGGCGAGCAGCACGAAATTTCAGTAGCATTGCGGGGGCCGAACGCATGATAACCCAGATCGATCTGTGGTGCGCCCGGATGCACGAGAGAAGAGAAGTCGACGTTGGTCGTGACCAAGTCGCTTCACCGACACAAACAGATCAGGCGACAAAATCATGAAAAGAATCCAATTTGCCGTCATGAGCCTCGCTATCGCTCTTCCCCAGGCCCAGCAGCCGTCCACCACAACGACTGCCCCGACTTCGACTGGGTCGGACTCTCAGACGGCTTTCAACGCGCTGCCCGGCCGCTGGGTGCGGGTAGAGGGAGGCTATGTGATCACGATCAGGGCAGTCGATGCCGATGGCCGGCTAGACGCCAGTTATGCAAATCCGAGTCCGCTGCCGTTTTACAGCGCGCAGGCCACCAAAGACGGCAACGCGCTCAGATTATTCTTCGAGCTGCGGGCTGGTGGATACGGTGGGTCAACCTACACACTAAAATACGATGCGACGAGCGACAGGCTCACGGGCGTTTACAACCAAGTCGTTGCAAAGCAGAGGTTCGAGGTGACCTTCGTCCGTGCAAAGCCCCTATAATCGCCAATAATGTCAGCATCGATCGCGCCCCGTTCAGGGGATAGGAGAGCAACGGAATTCTTCTGTTTTCTACACTCAAAAACCGAGCGGGGCAGATCTCTTTTGCGAAGAGACAGTTGTCCTTCGACTGTCTTGCACTTCGTTTGTCGCACCTTGCTCGGTTCAATCTACGCGGGGACGGACGAAAAAATTGCGCAACGTTCGTCCATGCGAAACCTGCAGGATCCTCACGCTAGGCTGCTTTGAAGCAGCACTGGCGATAGGCATCCTGTCCCATGGCGTTCTTATCGCCGATATTAGCACCAACGCCCTGAGCAGCCACAGCTTCATTGGCTTGCCTAAAACATTCAGCACGTGCCGCAGTGGAGTTGGACTTTGTCGCCTTCGCCGCCTCTGCTGGTATTGCAGCGCCTAGAAGTGGAACAAGAACAGCAAAGGCGAATAGAGACTTTGCATTCAACATGATGATCCTCCCTTATCGACGAGTCTGGATTTTGACGGCGCAGCAAATGTGCCGTTAAGCCCGTCAGGGACAACGCTAGTAGTGTTTAGGAGGGCCGCCTATGCGGAAACGGCAGATCGTACGCTTCAGATTGCGGTTTGAAAGTTGGGCCGGCCTTATAGGGCAGTACGACACAGGATAGCGAGCTTTGCCCAAAGGAACGAACGCCCACAAGTCATCTTTGAAATGATCGGCCTCTTCCGTCATTTCATATCAACGCCAGATTTGACTCTTTCGTCTCTAAATATAATAGCCATCGCTTCAATGACACGTACCTCGGGGTGTGCCTTGCAATACTCGATCACCTCGTGCTCGACTGCCTTACCCCTCTTGAAATCAAGGAAATGCTTTTTGGCCAAGCCGTTGTACCAACCACTGTACCAGGTGGCTAGGTAGTCGGCGTCTTCCTGAAACGTATTTCGAAGCTGGTCGCATGTCAGGGCCTGGACATCGAGGAACCCTTTGGCATCGACATAAGCGCCAAGATCAACAGGTTGAGCTTTGATTTGAGCAGAAGTCATCACCAGTGCGAACGCCGTTGCGATAAACATCCTGTACATCTTGATTCCTGTTCATTTCTGATTTCGCGTGCTTCGCATTGGTCTGTCTAAATTCCGGTGAGCGCAGGTTGGCGCAGCAGCGATCGCACGCTATTGGCCCACGACATGATTCTAAGTCAGCTCGGCATATATCAGGCCGCTTGATCCCAGAAACATTTTGACCGACTTCGTCTGTCTGTCTCTATAGAACGATCGCTGACAAAGGATGCCAAACTGCATCCGCGCTTGTTCTACTTCGAGGGCACATGGCTTTCACCACGGCTGGTCGTTTTTTTGTTTCGAAACCGCATTAGAACTAGGTGGAGTCGGACTGGTGATAATATTGATAATACCGGGCTGCGTGACCGGTTGCCCCTGTTCAGCAGCTCTCACGATGCTGCCGGGAATGGATGCAATGGCACCGGTGCCGCCGGACGGGCCTTGCGCTGCGGCAAACAGCGTCGATGCAGCCAAAGTAGCAGCGGCGAGCGCGGAATAAGCTAGTTTCAGTTTCACGTGGCTCTCCTTCGAAATCGCGCCGATACTGGAAAATGGCCGGCTTTTGCAGGAATGCTATTCGGCCTCGAACGCCTGCGCTATGCGAAAGCGGCACGTTCCGCCCCATAAGCAAAAGACCGGCCGAAGGCGGTCGCTATGTCTACGATCGCGCGGCAGACGTTGTTGTACTACGCCAAATCAGTACCTTGCGAAAACGATGGTCCACGCGCGCGGGGACCACCTCGGCATCTTAACCGGCAGCCGGTGACCGACGTCTACGCCAATGCGGCAGCCCGATTCTTGCGTGATCCATTTCCCCGCACCACACGCAAATCGGCATCTGCAAACGAGGACGAGCGATTTGGAAAGGACCGCCCATCATCTGGTGGCCGATACAGGGATGCCGAGGGTGTTTCCCCAAACAGCATTCGGTACGCGACCGCGAACCGCCCTAGTTCCCAGAAACCATGATCGGTCGCAACTCGTGTCACTGTTGTTGATGAGTCTCCTCGCAAGAGTGCACGGCGTACAAGGTGCATCCTCCGCAACGCAAGATAGCGGATCGGGCCTATTCCAAGATGCTCCGCGCAGGCGATACGGAGTGTCCGCTCCGGTGCGCCCACAGCGGCGCAAATTTCCGTCAAATACAACGGTTCGCCCGGATGCGCTTCCAAATAGGCTTCGAACCGCGCCACTATCTTATCGTGGCGGTAGCTTCCGTTAGTCATTGTCGAAACGGTGCCTTCGGTTAAACATCTGACCATCAAGTAGGCTAACTGCTGCTCAAGTGCTCGGACCACCTCGGGTCGCTCAAGAAGATCTGGCATAGTCCTGGCGATTTCCCCAACCGTCTCGTGCGACTTCAACAGCCGCGACATCAGAGCAGCACTTGGCCGAACAAGATGCTTGAATGGTGCCACCGAGAACTCGCGGCCGGTTATGGCCTTGCAGGCGGCATCCAGGTCATCGATCGTCAGAGACATCGATCCCATACGGAACCCAGCCTCGGTCCGTTGGTGCATCTCGTCGAAATTGTTGACGATGATGTCACCCGATAGGACCTCCATTCCGCAATGTCGCATCGCTGCCGGTTCTGATGAGGCGAGGAAGGTAAGCACTCTGCGTCCCGGCTTCATTGTCCCGGTGTTGATCAGCGGCAGGTTTTGGTAAAAACGCTTTATCCAGAGTTGATTCATGCAAACTCTGATCAACTCGGCGCTGAATTGCCCACGCGCAGTGGGAACCAGCTCCAAATCCGCGGTGCTGATAGCCGTCTGAAAAGAAAACGGATCGGCGAAAGCGAGAACCTTGCTCCGGAGCATTTCCCTCCTCCACGCCTGTGATGCTGTCGTCGCACTCAGCGTCAGAGATCGTCCCCCATGTTACGATTGAGACGGCAGAAGGCTATGCGAATTCGGCACAACAGCCACAATTCCGCTTTCAGGCGTCCGCAGCAATTCGCTCTTAGGTAGACGTGACAAATGTGTGACGGAGCCGGGCAAAACGTCCATGCCACGGTGTTGCATCGCGGGCTGGTTTGCCCTGGGTAAGAAAGCCGATCGCTGCTCGACGCGGCTTGACCACGCCGATGTAGACACGCGGTAGATCTTCGTGAGCGCCGTGGACCCATAGGGTGTTCATGCAGACTTGGGTCAACTCGGCGCAGAACTTCCCCTTCGCGGTGGGGAAAAGCTCTACTTCGACGGAACGAAAGGCCGACTGATAGGAAAACGGTTCGGTAAAGCTGAGTACTTTACACCAAGGCATCTCCGTACTCCTGGACTTGCCTAAACCAAACAGATCGCTTGGACCGCGCTTGTATGGGTACGAAGCGATAACGGGCATCCTACTTGCCGGTGATCGCCAGGAATTAGTTACGGGTCGGATTAGGTCCGCCACCGAAATGGGCCATCGCAATCGGCCATAACGACAATCAACATAGGCGCTATGCAGCTAGTAGGTACGGAACATGACATAAAATCAGAGGATGCACAATGCAAAAAACGATCTCTTCAATTTATAGGACGTCTGTCGAAGTTTGGAGGAGCGGAAAGTTCGCTGTCTATGCAAATTCGGCAGATTCCTCTTGCCGCTTAGATGGCACTATACAGAAGCCGTCCGGTCTGACTCGGCTCGAGAACGTTCGATCGTGGGTCGGCTTGAGCCATGACACGGGGCAACTCACCCATCATATCGAACCGAACATCGACGCCGAGCGCGACCTGCTGATGCGTGATTTACGCCAAGCGAGAATGGTCGAACGCCTTCTTCCAGATTTCCTGGCATAGGACCGACCTGCGCGCCCGGAATGGCGAGAGTGTTCCTATTTCACAGACGGAGAAATCGACGTCGCGCGTTGTCCTTGATGGCGTCAAGAGAACGGAGCCGCCGACGACGTTGCCGCCCCGGTGCTGGCCCAAGCGACGAGATCGGCCTATGATACCCGATCCATGACGATGCTAAGTTGAGCAATTGAGAGGGCGAGGTCGAATGTCAAAACTTCGAGGAACAGCCGGTCCAATCATTTGCGCGGCTCTCTGCTTGAGCGCTACGGTTGCGCAGGCCGGTCCTTGCAGCAAAGATATTGCTCAATTCGAAGCAGCCATGCGCCAGTCCGCGGGAAATCCGAACGCGGGATTGACAGCACCACAGTCGGTTGGCGCGCAACTTGATCGACAGCCAACACCCGATTCTTTGAAACAAGCCAAAGAGCGCCTGCAATCAAAGTTCGCGGCGACAATGGCCCGCGCCAAATGGCTTGACGCTAAGGGTGATCTCGCAGGTTGCACTCGCGCACTTTCCGCGGCAAAGCGAATGTATATTCTTTGAAATGAGGGTTAAAATTCCAAGTGTATTGGCGGAGAGGAGCTTAAGGTGACGATTTCCGCTGCGATCCTTGCCGGATTAACACTCCCGCTTGCTCTTACACCTGCTCGGGCCGCAGTGCTTTACCCGACGTTACCGTGTCGTGTGTTTGTGGACACCGACTACACCCAGATTCCGGATCAATGCGGAACGTTATGGCGCTCCTATCCGCGCAGATTGCAAGGAAGTCATCCTACTACTACTACGATCCATAGAGAACTGATTACTATAGTCCGTAGAGGGCTCACGCTACTCCGCAAGGTTCTGATCGCGGACAAGAGCCGCGCAATCGCCGGATTTCAGCCGTTTCTGCATAGTCGATGCGATGAGGCTTTGATAAACGCGAACTGTTTAATCTTCCGTGCCGGGAGCGATTTAAGTGAAGCTGCTCGCAAGAAACCGGCGATGGCCGTTCATTCTCGCGGCTGTTCCCCTCGTCTATCTCGTACTGGCTTACCTCGTCTTGCCTGCGCTATGGACGCACCACGAGCATGAGCCGGGCTTGGCTGCTCTGCCGATGGTGACACGCACCGGCACCGGCATTCCGGGAGATGCGCTCAATGTCGGACTCGTTGGGAGCAAGGAAGATATCGCCCGCGCCATGCATGCGGCCGAATGGTTTCCGGCCGACCCGATCACGCTGCGCACAAGTATCGACATCGTCGGCAGCGTGGTGCTAGACCGGCCGTACCACGACGCACCCGTCAGCCCGCTCTACTATGAAGGAAAAAAAGAACAGCTCGCCTTCGAAAAGCCCGATGGCCGGAGCGCCGATCAGCGACATCACGTCCGCCTGTGGCTGGTCCTTGAAAAAGGAACGGATGGCCGTCCGGTCTGGCTCGGCTCGATAACGTTCGATCGTGGAGTAGGCTTAAGCCACGATACAGGGCAAGTCACCCACCACATCGCACCAAATATCGATGCCGAACGCGACCTGCTGATGGGTGATTTGCGCCGAGCGAAAATGGTCGACGCCTTCTTCCAGATTTCCGGAATGGGACCGACCCTTTTCGCCTGGAATGGCGAAGGTGATCCCTATTATACAGACGGAGAAATCGACGTCGCCCGTCTTGTCGTCGACGGCGTCAAGAGCTCGGAACCACCGGCGACGTTGCCGCCCCCGGCGCTGATTGCCCTTAAGGATCAGGTCTGGCACGGCGTCAGCCGACGTGTCGCTCAATAAAGTTAGCGAACCGCGATCTCGGAAGCATCCAACGTTTGCAACGCTTACAAAGAGTAGACGAATAAACAACCGGCCGAATTTCGTCGGCGCAACTTTCCCTGGATAAAGTGGCCGGCCCCTATGTGCAGTATCACGAGGAAGAGCGCGATACAGTACTCTTCGGCCATCAATAGGATAGTTTCGGCATTCTGGTTGAGCGGGCAGCCCCATGGAAAATCTGACGCACTATCCTGCGCTGGTGTTCGTGGCGGCCTTTGTGTCGCTGTCACTCGCTTCAGCGGCGGGTGCCAGGTTGCGCAGACGTTACCCAAGCGCCAGCGACGAGCGGAATGAGCAGTTGAGCGTCATCCTTGCGGCTACCCTGACGCTGCTCGCATTGATTATTGGTTTCAGCTTTTCGATGGCCACCAACCGCTACGATCAGCGTAAGAATTTCGAGGAAGCGGAAGCCAACGCGATTGGGACCGAAATCTTGCGCGCCGACCTTCTACCTCCGGCAGATGCGGCAAGCGTGCGCAAGCTTCTCGGCGACTACCTCGACCAGCGCATCGTGTTCTACGTCAACAAGGACGATGCGCGGCGAACCCGGATCGACGAGCGGATCAGCAAATTGGAGGTCGATCTCTGGGCTGCGGTCCGCGGACCGGCCGCTGCACAACCAACGCCTGTTGCTGCGCTGGTGCTTGCGGGCATGAACGACGTGATCAATTCTCAGGGCTACACTCAAGCGGCGTACTGGAATCGGATTCCTATCGCCGCGTGGTGTCTAATGGCGGCTATTGCGCTTGGAAAGCTTGCTCTCGTGCTGCCGCTTGTCGTCTCGATTTCCTTTCTCTTGATCGCCGATATCGATGCTCCGCGGCATGGCCTGATTCACGTCAGTCCGCAGAACCTGGAAAGTTTGGCGAGGTCACTTGGGCACTCAAGTTCATCGTGACGAACCCGCCGCAGCCAGCGTCCGCCAAAGGCAGGCATGACGCAGTAGCTTGACCGGTCTCCGCCATCCGAACACCGATAGATTTCTTGCAGGACCAATGCCTGTCCGCGCTGCCGGACGGAAGGTTCGTCCCTGCAGATGATCAAAGATATCTGCATTGCTACATTCGGCGCGTAAGGCGCCACGAGGAGAGCAAGTCCTCCAAGAGAGATCGCAATCCACAGAATATTGCGCGAGCCACCCGACTGCTTTACTACTCCGCATCCGACGGCGGGCGCATGCTGATGACGGCCTCACCCTGCTGGATCCATCACGGAGTGGGCACACAGCGGCCGTAGCGAACATAGTAGTAGTAGCCATATGGGCACACCACGCGCGGCGCGACCACAACGGGCGCCGCATAAGGCGCTACGACCACAGGGGCTACATACCCGTAAGGCACGCCGTTAGGTACACAGGCGCCGTAAGGGCCGCGATGAAAGCCGAGTCCGCAAAAGTCGCGCACCTTTATGGTATCAGACGTCGCCACTTGTGGGGCGGATGAGCCGGGAAAAGCCTGGGCATTGAACGAAAATATCGAGGCCACCAGACCGCAAGCCAAAATCGAAGCTATCTTTGACATGGTTATATTTCCTCTCGCGAAGCCTTGGAGCAATCGCGTACTGGCATTAATGGCGGTGACGGCGGGTTTGCTGGATTAACCCGACGCCTGCGGTACCACTAGCGTCGAACATACGCGACCGACCCGACATAACGGCAACCGGAGACTGGCGTCTATGCGAAAACGGCAGGTAACTTTGAACGACATTTCTTTCGGAGGTCAGTTCTGCAGGCTTGCCGGTCACCGCATGATGCCGACTTCATGCTGGCCGACTTGAAAAGCGCAGAACCAAAGCTCGTAATTGACGCTCATCCAGAAGAGCCGCGGCAACAACCGGACGCTTGCTCTAACGGATAGTTCGGCAACGCAATAGAACTTTTTGTTATCCGCAGTTTTTGCATAGCGGGAACCTGGTAACGCGGAGCAAAATCATTAGTCCAGAAGCGACGCAATGATTGCAGGTACAAAATGCTGCTTACCACGATTGTCGCAGCGACAGCAATTTCCGTGGGTGTCGTTGCCGCGGCAACACCGGTGCGAGGCAAACAATTGACGCGCCTTGTGTTCGATCTCCTTCGGCCTTACCGGGGCTGGCTGGTCATCGTCTTTGTCGCCATGCTGGTTGAAATTGCCACCAGCCTTGCGGCGCCTTGGCCGCTCAAGCTCGTACTCGACGACGCGCTTGGTCACCACAGGCTTCCGGACTGGCTCGCTTGGGCCCACAATTACGGCTTTGGACGCCATACACTCGGTGTCGCGTTGTTCGCGGGGGTGGCGACGCTATTGATCGCCATCTTCGGTGCAATCGCAACGTACATCGACAATTACTACACCACCAGCATCGGACAATGGGTAGCCAACGACCTCCGTATTCGCAATTTACGAGCATCTGCACCGGCTTTCGCTGGCTTACTACAACAACGTCAAGACCGGCGCGCTGATGTCCACCATCACCAGTGATGTTGCGACAGTACAAAGTTTTGCGTCGTCCTCAACCCTCGGCATTGTCGTGGACTTCTTCACCATCGTTTTCATGGTGGGATTGATGTTCTGGCTTGATTGGGACTTCACGCTAATCGCCGTCGGTTCCACACCTTTCTTGGTGGTGTTCCTTTTCCACTTCAAGAAAGCGGTGAAGGAAGTGACGCGCAGCGTGCGTGCGAGGCAGAGCGAAATCGTCGCTGTTGTTCAAGAGGGACTAGGATCTGTGCGGGCGGTCAAGGCATTCGCAACGCTGACGAATTTATCAGTCGTATGCCGCACGGGTACGATTCAGCGGTCGGTGAACGTGGCGATTCGCTTTCCGGGGGCCAGCGGCAACGCATCGGGATCGCACGTGCGATTATTCGCAACAGTCCGATTATGATCCTCGATGAGCCAACCGCAGCACTCGACACAGAATCGGAACACCTCGTCATCGAGGGTTTGAAACGCCTGATGAAGGGCCGCACTGTCATCATGATCGCGCACCGTTTGAGCACCATAAGCGACGCCGACAAAATCGTCGTATTGAAGGACGGCGTCGTCGCGGAGGAAGGGTCAAACGATGAACTGATCGCACGAAATGGCGTCTACGCTGAGCTGCACCGCATCCAGTACGACACGTCCGGCAATAAGCCGGCGGTGGCTGGTGTGGCTTGAGCGTCAAGACATGCGTGCAAAGCTTTTTTGGTCAATCCTCCGGGGTTTAACATGTCACATGCGCTGATTGTTCTCCCAGATGACACCGCCAAAGCCATCCTCGATCCGATCAACGCCGCCAAACATACGCTCAACATCCGCATGTTTCTTTTCACGGATCCAACGCTGCTCAAGGCGGTGATTGCGGCAAAGCACCGTGGCGTCAACGTCCGCGTAATGCTGAATCCGGCGCGACGCGATGGAAAGAGCGATAACGAGAAGGCACGTAAGACGCTCGTGGCCGGGGGAGTTGAAGTGCGCGACAGCAGCGCTGCCTTCGCCCTCACCCACCAGAAGTCCATGGTGATTGATCACACATCTGGATTCGTGGAGTCGTTAAATTGGGAAATGCGAGACCTCACAGAAACGCGTGACTATGCCGTCGTGACCACCAAGAAGGTCGAAATCACCGAAATGGTCAAATGTTTCGACGCCGACTGGGCGCATGCTCCCTTTCACTCACACCCGGAATCAGAACTCATCTGGTGCCCAAACAACGGTCGTGAACGTATCGCAGCCTTTATCGACTCGGCCAAAGAAACGCTCTGGCTGCAAACGAGCGTTATCAGGACACCGTGATCATCGAACGGCTGGTCCGCGCCGTAAATCGCGGGGTCAGCGTCCACATCATGGCGCGGCCCGCACATAAGCTGAAAATGAACAAGTTGGTCGAGGGGATCGGCGGACTTCGTATCATGCATGACGTCGGCGCGAAGGTTCACACGCTCAAGCACCTGAAGCTGCATGGCAAGATGCTCCTCGCAGACGAGAAGCGGGCGATCATAGGATCAATCAATCTCACCCCCGGTAGTTTCGACGCAAGACGTGAGCTTGCCATCGAGACCGACGCCAGGCATGTCATAGAGCGCCTCGTTAAGGTGTCGCACCACGACTGGAAGCATTCACGTGAGCTCGACTTGTCTGACGAAGGGATCTTGGCCGACTTCGAAAAACACGGGACCGAGGGAGCAGACAAACTTGCCATCAAGGCTCGTCGCGAGAAGCATCCAACGAAGTAGATTTCTTCGCACCACGTAGCAGCCGCGGGGGGATCTTAATAGACCGCGGGCAGGCGCTCGAGCCTTGGCAGAATCCGTCGTCAATGCACAAAACGCGGAGATAACCAACACCGTCGACACTAATGCTTTAAGATGTCTCGTCATCACCCACTCCATGCGTGCGTCTGATCCGACACAACGATATGATTACGGTTGAATATCCACTCGGAAATACGGAGATGGCCGATGCGCTGCGTATTTTTGGGGTTCCTTGCCGTTGGTGGTTTTCTGATGGCAGACCCTGCTTCCGCCCAGACAACGACCCAATATCCATTTTGTATCCAGGGCGTTGATAGGTTGGAGCGGCTGTTCGTTCAGCAGTTTCCAGGAACGCCAAGCCACGGCATCCGGCACGGAGGCCGAATGCCTATCTGACCCATGGTGCAAAGCCGGCGGGAACGGAGCATCAGCCCCTGGTGGATTCCAGCCGCTTCCGGCTCCCCCGATAAACCCGAATAGCAAATGGAGCCGGTGTCAATTCGTCGGCTGCGCTCATCGTATAGTGAGCGCGATCCCTCCATACCTCGCGCATCAATTCTCCTACGCTGCAGCCGGCCAGCATACCCAACGTCTCTCATCAACAGGGTCCGGATACTCGTGTTTATATCACCAAGCGTTTATGGCTTGATGCTGGCACCGAGGTGCTTCCAGGTGACCGAAAGTTTATGGACTACGCTTCACAAGGTGTCCACTTCGGCGATAAAAAAATGCCAAAGCCGCGGCTCTCCGCCGCGCAAATGCAAATTCTATTTATGATCCAGACACTCGATTAGCAAATCGAAGCCAGACTTATTTTTGCGGCTGGTCTTCAGCGTTCGAATAAATCCCCGTCGTGCTGTCACTCGATTAAAATTCTGTACTGCCTCGGCCCCCCGCTTTCCAAGCCATCGAACATCATCAAAAGGTCGATGATTTTTCCACGATGCGACAAAACGGAGATCGCCTCCGCCTTCCCATCCGGCGTCTCCTCTAGTTCACTCAGCGTCCCCAATAACGTAGAGGTTTCATCCGCAGTATCGAGAACATGAATTTCAAAGGGTATCCGCTCATCTTGGGCCGGGCCGCTCAGAACCAGCAATTTTCCGTCGCCTAGCGGAGCAAGGTCACGGATTCCGCGGCCGATTCCGAGCGGCACCGGAATAACGCGTACGTCACCCTCGCTTATCAGCGTGCCCTCGAAGAGCTTGTCGATGCTAACGGCAATAACGAACGCTTTCGCGTCGAGCGTCGGCGCACGAAGCCCCGCCAACAGTTTCCCGCCGGCGACCACCAATCCTTCAATGTTGAGTCCGTTTGCGGTCATCAAATCCTGCGTGAAATACGGTCGAATTTGTGGAACGGAAGTCAAGGCCTCGGAAAGGCGATAGGTCGTTGTTACACTTGACGGATCGAAAACAAATTTTTGGTCCGACGATGCGCCAATCACCTGCGCCTCCGGAATTCGAGCGAGGATAAAAGCGGAACTGCGAAACTTATTGCTGTAACGAGTGCATCCATGCCCGCCAACGACATAGAAAAACGGTGACGAATATGCGACCGCTTCGCCGTCGATGTCTTTGAACTTCGCTTTTCCGCCGGAGCAGCCGATTTGAGCCGGGGGCCGACCGACCGTGTCGTTCGACGCCTTTTTTCCGACGAGTGGTAGCCTCGCGCCAGCGGCGACCTGTCCATCTCCAACAATGGCGATCTGCGCAAACCGACCCTGGTCGTCGATTACCAGACATTTTGACCGTCCGCCATCGGCCGGCATGCAGGCTAGTCCGGTGATATTCATGGCTACCCGGCCTCCATCATCAGTAAACGGCCTGGTAACCCGATAAGTTCGCGTCGGCGACAGCACGTTCGGTTCGGAATTCGCACTGGGAACGGTCCCGTGAAACAGAACCGACGCCGCAAGAATCGCACGCCAGCGTGCAATACGGGCGATCGGACCGCGCAGCAACAAGTGCGGGAAAAAGGCGATCGCGATCGCAACAACGACCGCCTCTCCAGGATAGAATGTCTTGAGCACGATCAATTGATAGATCACGTCCATGCACAGCCTCAGCAAAATGACCCGCGCCGTGGAGATCAGTCCTTCGCGCAGGCGACCACCGCGCTCCAATAGATTGGTGAGCAGCGTCCAGCAATAGGCAGAGCGCCGCGACTTTGCATCCTCGATGCCGTCATGCAGCGCGGCAATCCCCGCCATCACGGGCTGGAGGACGAAGCGGAACGCCATCGGCCCAGTCGGACGCGCAATCAATTGTTGCCGCGCGCGGTGGCGAACCTCGTCCGAAAAGCCATACAAGACTACACCAAAAACCGTGACGACGCACTGCTCGGTTGATGCAGTACGATGTCAACCATAGCCTTTGCGATCCTTGCCGCGAAAAATATAATAGACACAAATCGAGTATAGGAAGATCACCGGCAGAACAATGACGCCTCCATAGAAGATGAAACCAAGCGAAGCATCTGGCGCAGCGGCGTCAGCCACGGTGATGGAATAGGGCACCATATACGGCCAGAACATCACCCCAAGCGTCACGTATGACGCAAGAAAAAACAGCGCGGTCAACGGAAACGGCAATTCGTCACGCCGTGCTCGTGCGCTCGCAACGACGCCGACTAGTGCCGCTACGGCGAGAATCGGGAAAGCAAATCCCCAATGACGATCTTGCAGATTGCTTTGAGCAATCGCGCCTGCGTCGACCGTAACGGAAACAAAGAACGCAAGGCCCAGCGCGATGAACACTCCTCCGACAAGCCAGGGTATACGCGCGTATGCCCAGGCGCGCAGTGTCCCCTCGCTCTTTAAGACAAGCCACCCGGCGCCAAGCAGGGCATAACCGAGCACCAGGCCGATCCCGGTCAACACCGAAAATGGATGTAGCCAACCGAACGCGTCGCCTGCGTATTGGCTGTTCACGACCGGAACGCCTCGCATCATCGCGCCAATGGCCGCACCTTGAACAAACGCTACAACCACAGAGCCGAGAAAGAGGCCCCAATCCCAGAACCATTGCATGCTACCGGCGCGGTTGCGAAATTCAAAGGCGACGCCACGGAAGATCAGACCGAACAGCAGGAATAGCACCGGCAGGTAGAAAGCGCTGAGGAAAACGGCATAGACGACCGGGAAGGCAGCAAACAGGCTTGCTCCGACGATCACAAGCCAGGTCTCATTGCCGTCCCAGAACGGCGCGATCGCGTTCATCATCTGAACGCGCTTCAGTTCATCACTGGTCATGCCAAACAGCACGCCAACCCCCAGGTCGAAGCCATCCAGAATCACGTAGGCGAAAATTGAGAGGGCGATCACGTCGGCCCAGAATACGGCAAGGTTGCTCGGCTCCATGGCCATCATCCCCTGTTCGGAAGTTGATTGCCGGTTGCACTCGCAGCGTCGTCGGAAAACGCCATCGGCCGGCTGGCGGTCGCGTTATTGATTGCGGGGGTCTCGCCGCTCGGGCCCTTGAGCAGAAGCTTGAAGATGTAGGATATCCCGAAGCCGACGAAGAAAAAATACACCAACACATAGCTGCTGAGTGAGAACAGCGCTGTGCCGGTGGTAAGCGAAGGCGTTACAGCGTCAGCTGTGCGAAGCACGCCATAGACGACCCAGGGCTGACGCCCGACTTCAGCCGTGTACCAACCGGCGAGAACGGCAACGAAACCCGTTGGAAACGACAGGAAAGTGCACCACAGAAACCAGCGCGTTGTCTCAAGCCGGTCACGGAAGCGAAGCAGGTTTCCCAACCACGAGACGGCAAGCATGATCAGACCCATCCCGACCATGATGCGGAACGCGAAGAATGGAATGATTACAGGGGGCCGATCCCCTTTTGGAAACGATTCAAGGCCGACCTCGGGCGCGGTCCAGCTCCCGGATGCGATCATACTGCCGAGATGCGGGACTTCGAGCGCGAATAGATTACGCTCGCTCACCGGATCGGGAATCGCGATCAGGACTTCGCTTGCCGGTTGTTGGTTCTTCCAGCGCGCTTCGATCGCCGCAAATTTTGCCGGCTGGTGCTTGAGAACGTATAGACCGGTCAGGTGCCCGAAGAAGAGCTGGATTGGAATCAGTATTGCGACCAGTCCAAGGCTCCAGTGCAGCATTACCCGGCCCTCCTGGCGATGCACGCCGCGCAGCAAGTACCAAGCGCCAGTGGCGGCAATGCTCATCGCACTTGTCAGGAACGCGGCGAGTAGCATATGTGGCCAGCGCACCAGCTGGATGGGGCCCAGCACGATTTCTCGCCAATCCGCAGGGATAATCTTGCCATCGACGATCGTGTGGCCGATTGGAACCTGCATCCAGCTGTTGTTGGCTAGAATCCAGAACGACGAGAACATGGTTCCGAGCGCCACCATGCAGCAGGCGAAGAAGTAGACGCGCGGCGATACCCGGTCACGCCCAAGAAGCATAACGCCGAAAAATGTTGCCTCCAACATGAAGGCTGTGAACGCCTCATAGCCGAGAAGCGGTCCCTGGATCGACCCGGTGCGCTCCGCCAGGACGCTCCAATTCGTTCCGAACTGAAAGGCCATAACCACACCGGTGACCACGCCCATTCCGAACGATAAGGCAAACACTTTGAGCCAGAAGTCGAATACACGCCGATAGACAGGGTTTCCAGTCGCCAACCGCGCGCCCTCGATTGTCGCCAACCACGCACCGAGACCGATCGTGAACGAGGGAAATATGATGTGAAAAGTGATCACAAAGCCAAACTGCAACCGCGAAAGGAAAACCGGATCGAGGGCCATGGTCACCTCTTCGAATGAACTACAAGATTACAGTTTTGAAGTAGCGAACGTTGGCGCCGCAATAAAACACCTGCTTCTGAACCGGGACGAACAGCTTCAGGCCGAACAGGTCGCGTGTCATTGGCCCGCGGAGGCACCGCCATCAAGGCCCAGCACTACGACCTTGGCGGTCACGATCTTCGTTGGCCAGGCGAGCATCGTAAAGCCGGCCGCGACGGCGACCTTTTGCGCGCCGTTCGCGGTATAGGTGATCACGCCGCCGCCGATCGCTCCGCCGAGATCCTGGGCCCACAGTTTCTGGCCGTTGGCGGAATCGAGCGCATAGAAGTTGCCCCCGATATCGCCGAAGAACACGACGCCGCCGGCCGTCGGAGTCATGGCGCCGACGATCGGGTAGTTGGACTTCACGCGCCACTTCCAGACGCCGGTGTCGGCGTCGGCGGCGTAGAGCCATCCCGCCCAATGTCCCTCGGTACGGCTTTCTTTGCCGAACATGTTGAATGGGTTGAATGTCGCCATTCCGACCCAAGGCTGCCCGATCGATATCGACCGAAGCTTTTCGACACTCTGCAACGTCACCGTGTCGCACCAATCGACCTCGCCGATCATGATAAGATTCGTCCTGGGATCGTAGGCCGGGCTGTTCCATTCCGCGCCTCCCGTCGGGCCCGGACAAAAATGGACATCGGTGCCGGGCGAAAAAGGTGCGACGACATCCTCGACCTGGGTCACCGGTACGCGATACAGCAAACCGTTGGTAGCAAGATCGAAGCCATAGAGGTGTCCATCTTTCGGCGCGACCGCCATAAGCTGCTTGCCGCCCATGGTTTGAATCAGGATGGGCGGGTTGGAGACGTCGTAGTCGTGCCAGTCCTTCTTCACGACCTGGAAATGATTTTTATAGGTTCCAGTTTTGGCGTCGAGCACGACGACCGAGTCGGAATAGGAATTGTCTCCCTCACGCACGCCTATTACGAAGTCGGGGGCCGGATTGCCGCCGGGGACGTAGAGCTGCCCGGTTTTCGGGTCGAGGGTGTAGGATGTCCAGGTCCCGCCACCGCTGATGGGGATGCCGGGCGCACTTTTCCAATTCGATGCGTCGAGCCGTGTCGCGCCCAGCGGTCCCCGGACGGTGTCGCCGTCGACTTTGGGAACCAGAAAGAACTCCCAGACGATCTTGCCGCTCTTCGCCTCGAGCGCGTACATGTGCCCTTTTCCGCCTTTGAAGTCGCCGCCAGCGTTGCCGACGTAGACGAGGCCGTCGGAGGCGATCGGCGCCGATGGAACCGACTCGCCATGTTTCGGGTCCGCGATCGTCGTTTCCCAGATTCGTTTGCCGGTCTTGAAATCATAAGCCAGCACCCGCCCGTCCTGCGTGCCGCGAAACAGCATGCCGTCCAGGTAGGCGGCGCCTCGGTTGGCCGGCAGAAGGCTTGGGGGGTAGTCCTCGTGTGTTCGCCAATTCTCGGCGCAAGTCGCCGGGTTGAGGGAGAAAATATCGAATTGCGTGGTGCCGATCAGAGCGTTTTCCACCATGATCAACCCGGACTCAAAAGCAGCGAACTGATCGACGTCGTAAGTGCACAGAACTTTCAGCTTGCCTACATTCTTCGTATTGATCTGATTCAACTGCGAGTAACGATCGGAAGTAAGTGTTCTGTTATAGCTCGGCCAATCTCCAGCGGTCGTGTTGGGCGATGGGGCCTCGGCGGGAGGCGAAGACGCAACAGCCCCAGCGCCTTTGTAAGCCGCGTTCGATTCCGTCGTTATCGTGCCTAGAGGTGCGGACCAAGAAATAAGATAATTGCGTGTCATACCCCCAAGTGTAGAAATCTGGACTGGGTAAGCGAGGTACAAAGCGCCCGCTACGGCCGCGGCTGTCACGCCAAGCGCGGCAGCGATGAGTAAGAGCTTTTTCTTCATGATGGTCTCCAGTGCAAAAGATCTTACGCGTGTCCGTTTCCTTAGCGCCTCTGTCTGATTGGGAACTCAGGTCAATAACCTTAAGTGGGTCTTTGAATTGCCGGTTCGTTACCGGAGTTTCGTCGATCAAGAATGAGTTGACGGTGACGCGGTGAGCAGGTGCCTCTTCAGGATAGTGCTCATCCGATCTCATGCGGAAGGTGCCACCGGGACCCACAACCATCCACGGATGATGAGGATGTTCTCGTGCTTCAGCGTCAACCGGATCATTATCAATTTGGATCACACTCACAATTGCAAACTCCGTAAGGAGTAGAAAACGCTATCGCGACATTGCTAGCGCGTCCCAAGCGACCTTCCGATCGGCCGAGCAAATGTCGCCGATCAATTGCAAGACCTGACATTTGCAAGCTCGGATCGGGTTGGCTATGCATTTCCGGCAAATCACCATGACCGATTAGTGGTGGGCGCGCGTCAGGGTGGTCGAGGGCAGCTCGCCGAACGGCTTTGGAGTTCGAGCTCATACCCGACTCCGTTTTATAAATGGTCAATTATCCGAACCAGCATCATGGGCGGAGGCTATTACGCAGCGTTTCTTGGTGACTATGTATTTCCGGCAGATTTCCAAATTTTTTTAGTCGACTTGCGAAATCGTTCACGAACCGAGATCATACGGTCACATTGAGATGGTTCATGAAGGAAGGATATACCTCATGATAAAGACCTTACTTCTGCTAAGCCTCTCGCTGTTCAGCCTCACGAACGCCAGAGCCGCAACATTCGAATGCCCCCGTACTCTAAAACCTAATAATCCCGCAAAGCTCGAAGAGATCAAGGGTCTGCTTCCGAACGACAACGCGATGATTGATGGTAGCCGGCTTAATGCGGTCATCAACACCCTGCGACAAGAAGGTATGCAAAAGAGTCAGATCATAGACCATCTTGTCGGCGCTTACTGTCCGATGGTCGTGCAGCAAAGCACGCTTGCTGAAGCAGAGAAAGCCATGCGTGTTCGGCGCTTCACCGGTGAGGTCACGCGGCTAGTCTACAGCCTCGAAAGCGGATTGGACGTAATCATCAATGTACCGCTCACACCTGATGTCGTCGATGCGCTCAATACCACCGCACGCAAGCAGGGCCTTTCGGGTTCAGCTTGGATCGCCATGACTATAGAAAATGCGCTCCAGCGATAATAGCGCGCCGCGCGATGTCACGTATGTAGCTTGACGCAGGCGACGAGACCGGTGTCGCGCTGCTTTTGGTGCTATGGCGGCGATCAGACCGGCGCTGAACAACCAAATTTGGCACCGTATACTTCCGCGGTCCGCGCACTTCGGCCAATCGCTGATTCTGAGAGCTGGGAGCCGACCTGAATTTTCGTAATCATGGTCTGTTTATTTTTTCGTACCCGGCCGTCTCTGCATAGCCGACGCGACGGATTCTGCGGGATTCCGGTGCGAGCTCCCACGTCCGAATTAATGCAGTCACCGGTGAATTGAAAACGGATATGATTGTCAGAAAGCTAATTCGGATTGTTGGAAGGCTCACCACAGCAGGCTGGTACGTTATTTCAGGGGATACATTATGCCGGTTGAGCAACGCGGGTCAGTCGCAGCCGTCGATAGCTCCCTCATCACGGAATGCTCCACAACGCGCTGGATCTGCCGTATTCGCATAGGCGAACAGTACGGGGTCTAAATAGCATAGCTGTGGCCCGAGATACCAAGAGTCATCGGGATTGATATGGGAGATCATCATGCGAGGCACTATTGTAGTGACGGTTTTGGCCTTGACCGCAGCGACACTGAGCCTACCGGTTGATGCGCTCGCTGGCCTGATGCCAACCCCGACCCTTCAGAAGGGGCTATCCACAAATATAGAACAGGTCCGGGGCTTTGTTGCCCGCGGTCCGCGGGGCGGCTTCGTCGCCGGACGGTCCAGCTACCGCGGTGGATACCGTGGCGCTTATCGCGGTGGCGTTTATCGTGGTGCAGCGGTAGGCCGTGGAGTCGCGGTGGGCGTCGGTGCTGCTGCCGTCGGTGCCGCTGCTGCGGGAGCATATTACGCGCCGCGCTGCGGATATTATCCTTACCCTCCGTGCTACTAGCGGTTTAGTGGCGGTTATCGAGGGCTCGGTGAGCGCCGCGCCTGTCACCGCAGCCATGCTGGTCTCGGCTGCTAGGCAGCGACGCGCCGGAACTGCCAGGGCGCACCGGCTGGAAACTATCGTTCTCAACCCGCCACGAATGATCTCGGGTTGGGTAGAGTCGAGGATGGGCGCGGTAGCTTGGGCCTATGGCCAACGCCCCGTTTCCCATCCCCGCTCATCAGTAGGGTCGAGGGCTGGCGCGCCTGTGTGGCCCGGGGTCCCGACCCACACCACGTCTCCAGTCCCCTCCACGTCGCACGCAGCATGCGGATTTCCCGCACTGCGCGCCCCCATTTGCTTCACGCCAACGCTTATGGGACCTACCCTGCTGGGGCGACTTTCGGCCCGTCGCGTCGCACTCTGTAGCCGTTGAACAGCCCTAGAGTGTCGTACAGCCACCGCCTATTCCATCGTTCCCAGCCGAAGCCCTTTCGTTTCTGAGCATGCGCCAGATGGCGCCTGACCTTCTTCTCCACCCGGTCTTTGATGAAGCTGAAGCGCTCGCTGGAATGCCCCACCGCGAAATAGTTCGCCCACCCCCGGAGCATCGGATTGATCAAGTTTATCACCCGTTCAATCGGTTGCGACCGGTGTCGGCGGAACACCTCTTTGAGCGTCCGCACCAGCGCCGTCCGCTTTTTGAGCTTGGGCGTGTAATGCGGCCGCATCGCTCCGCTTAGACCGCGGAGGTAGCGGAACTCAAAACCCAGGAACCCGAAGCACTCACCGCGCTCAAGGTCCACCTGGGTCACCTTCTCTATCTCGCCGCCCGCGCCCGGAGCGCCTCCGACAACAAAACCCATCGTCAGAAAATATTAGCATCAACCAAGCTGCGGCTCGTCAGTTTATTGATCATTCATTGCAACACGCGGGGAACCGGTAGCACCGGGTCACCATCCGTGCTCGTTCCGGTGATGACCACCACCGAGGCCGTGGTGCCGGCGCGCAGTTTGATGTTGTCTGGAACCTTCTCGATGCGCACCATTACCGGTATGCGCTGCGCGAGTCGAATCCACTCGAAGGTCGGCTTGACGGAGGGCAACAGCTCGAATCCTGTGCTCCCGTTTTGCTGGGCAATGCCCCAGCCGATGCTGTCGACGCTGCCCTTCAAGGGAGTGTAGCTCATCAGCGTGACAACGGCCCGATCGCCTTTTTGGAAATTCCCCACGAAGGTTTCCCGGAAGAATGCTTGGACGTAGAAGCTATTGGCATCAATCACGGCCAGCATCGGTTGATGGGCAACCGCGGAATCCCCGACGCCCGATGGTGACCCAATCGCGTTGTGCGATTGAGGTGATGCGGCCGGTCTCGGCGAGAAGTTTTCGCCAAGCGTCCTGGCAGGCGTCGAGAATAGCGGTGTAGTCGGTGAACACGCGGTTGGCGAGATAGGTCTGGCGCAGATACTGCCAGATGTTCTCGGCTGCGTTGAGTTCGGGGCATGCTGGCGGTAGTGGGACAAGGGTGAGATTGCTGCTGGGTGGGTTGAGCTTGCGGGTGGTGTGCCACCCGGCCTTGTCGAGGATGAGCAGCGCATGCGCCGAGGGCGCGACGGCACGGCCGATCGTCTCGAGGTGCGCCTGCATGGCCTCGGTGTCGGCCTGCGGCATGATGAGGGCAACTCCGGTATCGCGGCTCGGGCAGACGGCGCCGAATACATAGGCGTTCTCGTAGCGCTGATCCTTGGGCTGACGTGGCCGCGATCCTTTCCTGGCCCACTGATAGACGAGACTGTTCTTCTGGCCGACCCGCATTTCGTCCTGGAACCAGACTTCGATCGGCGTCCCCGGGGCGAGCGTGCTCACGATCCGCGCGACCTGCGTTGGAAAGTTTTTTTAAAAGCTGCAATCGCCTCCGGATCCTGGACGGGGTGCTGCGGTCGGGCGCTGATGTGCGAAAAGCCGAGCTTCTTCAGAGCCCGCCCCAAGCTCACTTCCGACAGTTCGACGCCGAAGGGCTGACCCACAACACGCTTGTGGCCGACGCAGCGCCAGCGCACGACGCCGTCCGTCGCCGGGTCGGGACCGGTCTCGACGAGTTGCTTCAGCCCTTCCTTCTGCTCCTCGGAGAGCTTCGACGGCCGCCCGGGCGGTTTGATGTCGATCAGCCCCTCCGGACCGTACTGGTTAAAGCAGTGCACCCAGTCTCGCAGCGTCTGCCGGTCCATGCCGCCTCGGTGCGGTTCATCCCGTCATGAACCGCCGCCAGCGCCAACAGCCGACGGGCTTGCGCGCCGTCTTTGGCCCTTGCTGCAAAGCGCCGTAGCTCATCCGCCCCGAAATCCTGCCGTAGCCTGACCGCCCCGCCCATCGCCGATCTCCCGAATCACTCCGGTCAGGCAAAAGAGAATCACAGCGGCGGTCGCTTTACAAAACAGAGTCACCATTTCGGATAGCCCTGCGCGTTCTTTGGAATCGCATTTGTTGGCGGTATCGAATTCTTTTGGGAAGGGCTGAGATTGTTGCTTCCGGTTGTGGCTGTGTTCGTCGCTGCCCCGGGTTGCTGGGTCCAGCCGTTGCTTCG
>WNFG01003749.1_pt1 | contig 24680 bp, 17 predicted proteins | sample 5400431 | NCBI WGS metagenome assembly WNFG01 (sample SAMN13153346, study PRJNA577476) | soil metagenome | isolation source: 120 cm saprolite under Douglas fir tree site 2 hole 3 replicate 2 | place: USA:California | collected 2015-04-18 | reverse complement strand
CGATCTGATCGCGTAATCACCGCATCGACCACAAATCCAGCCCGATGCAGAGCGCGTGCCAGTGCACTTCCCAAATTTCCCGCTCCGACCATGGCGATGCGCGGCTTTGAGGCCATGCCGGGCAGAATAGCAGAGTTGGATTCCGGCCTTCGCTTGACGGGCCACATTGTTGGGGACGCATTACAACCTCAATTTAACGTCGCCGCCGGTCGAAGTACGCGGCGGCGACCCGTTGAGTCGTGCTTTATATTGAGTGCATGGCCAAATCTTTACGCCCCCAATCGCAGTCAGATAAAAACGGTTCAAATAAAAAGCGTCGCGTTGCGCGCCCTGTGGCCCGCCTGCTCTCTTCCCGCACGGTGTATCGCGGCCCGGTGTTCTGGGTCACAACCGATTACGTGCGAGAGCCCGGAGGTGTACGGACGCGGCGCGATGTAATCCACCACACCGGCTCGGTCGTTGTGCTTGCGGTGGATGACTCTCCTTCAACGCCGCGCGTCCTCCTGGAGCGGCAATATCGCCACGCCGCCAAGGACTACCTCTGGGAGCTTCCCGCGGGACGCATTGATCCCGGCGAACAGGAACTGAAGGCCGCGAAGCGTGAATTGCTGGAGGAGACCGGGTATACGGCCACGCACTGGCGGCGCATTCTGAAGTTCTATGCCAGCCCCGGATTTGTAGCCGAGACCATGGCTGTCTTCCTCGCTAGCGGTCTTCGGAAAGGTAGGGCGCAACCCGAGGAGGACGAAATAATCTACAAGCGACTGGTTCCGCTACCGGCTGCGGTCCGCATGGCGATGGGAGGCACGATTCGCGACGCCAAAACCATTGCCTCGGTGCTGTGGCTCCACCAGCATCTGGCCCAGGGTAAGACCCTACGCTCCATAAAGACCCGGAAGCAACCTTCGGTTTGAAACCAGCAACTTTGACGGAGGGGGTTATTCGGCATTCGGAAGGTGCGCATAGAGTCATGCAAACTCTTGACAGCTGTATGCAGTCGCTCCAAAATGCATCGTAGCTACTGCGGGCACGTCCTTGAGCCCCCCACAAAAGGGCGTGCAGAAAGCGGGGGGTACGTGGAACGTCTGAAAGGAACCGTGAAGTGGTTCAATAACGCGAAAGGCTATGGGTTCATCGGGCGTGCAGATGGCCCGGATGTTTTTGTTCACTACAGCGCGATCAGTTCTGAGGGATACAAGAGCCTGCAGGAAGGCGACCAGGTGGAGTTCGAAATCACCGAGGGTCAAAAAGGACCGCAGGCGGCGAATGTAAGCAAGGTGGCTTGAAGTCGTAAGTCAGGCCGGTTCAGTATTCCCCGCTCCTCGGCCGGCCTCAATTACAAACCGTAATGGGATCGGTGTGCAAGTTTGCGCGATTCACCGGAAGATCCCGCCTAAGTGGCGGAACTCAGTCTTCTTCTCACGGTTCGAAACTAGCTCTTCCGTTCGCTCTTAATTTACCCTTTAGTTCGTGGACAACAAGACGATTGCCGGCATCCTGTACGAAACCGCCAACATGCTGGAGATCGACGGCCAGGATTCCTTCCGCATCCGTTCTTATCGCAACGCAGCCCAAGCCGTCGAAAACCTGCCGCATCCGATAAAAGATATTATCTGCGAACCGAAGCAGGTGCTGGCCATCCCGGGAATCGGCAAGGGCATGCTGTTGAACTTGAAAGAGCTGTGCAATGAGGGGCGCCTCAAATTGCACGCCGAGCTTCTTCAGAAATACCACCCTTCGATGTTGCAGCTGCTGAAGATTCAGGGATTGGGACCGAAAACGATTGCCCTGATCTGGAGCGCTTATCAAATCTGCGATGTGGATGGCGTCGAGAAGCTGGCGCGCGAGGGGAAAATTCGTATCCTGCCGCGCATGGGGGAGAAGCATGAGCAGAAGCTGCTGAAAGCGATTGAGGATTACCGGCGCATCGGAGGACGCTTTCTGATTGACACGGCTGAGACAGAAGCCGCAAAGCTTACCGAGTATCTTGCCCGGTTCCCAGGCTTTGAAAAGATCACGCCTGCCGGATCGCTGCGGCGCGGGCGGGAGACGGTGGGAGATCTCGATATTCTAGTTACTGGCCAGGCCTGTTGTTCCGAGGCTCAACGGGCGGAGTCTGTTGCGTACGTGGCGAAGTATCCGCCGCTGATGAACATCATCGGGCAGGGTGACAACAAAATCAGTTTCCAGCTACGGAGCGGGATGCAAGTGGATGTCCGCCTGCTGCCCCCGAATTCTTTTGGAGCGGCCATGCAATATTTCACCGGCTCGAAGGCGCACAATGTGGCGCTGCGTCAGCGTGCGCTCAAAATGGGCTTCACTCTGAACGAGTACAGTCTGGCCACGCTCGATACCGAGACGCCGGTCGCGGGAAAGACTGAAGAAGAGATCTACGCCAAGCTCAAGCTCGAGTTTATACCGCCGGAGTTGCGCGAAAATCTGGGTGAGATTGATGCCGCCCAGGAGCACACGCTACCCGAGTTGATTACGCAGGCCGACATTCAGGGCGATGTCCACATGCACACCGTGGAAACCGATGGCCGTAACACTATCGAAGAGATGGCCGAAGCTGCCAAGGAACGCGGCTACAAGTACATGGCCATCACCGATCATTCGAAAAACCTCGCCTTCGCCAACGGGCTGGATGACAAACGCGCCCTGGCCCACATTCAGCGCATTCGGGAAGCTAACCAGCAGATCGGCGGGATCACGATCTTTGCTGGAATCGAGGTCGACATCCTCGCCGACGGCGACCTTGATCTGTCCAATGATGTGCTGGCGCAAATGGACCTGGTGATCGGCAGCGTGCACTCGGTATTTAACCAGGAACCCGCGAAGGTGACCGACCGCCTGCTGAGAGCAATCGAGAATCCGAATATCTCGATCGTCGGACATCCCACCGGACGCATTCAGTTGCGGCGCGAAGGCTACCAGTTCGATATGCACGCGGTGCTGGCTGCGGCTGCGAAGCGCAAAGTTGCGATGGAGCTGAATTCCTATCCTGACCGGCTCGATCTCAATGATGTGCACCTGCGCCAAGCCAAAAAGCAAGGCGTCAAGGTCGTGATTAACACCGACGCTCATCACACTTCGCACCTGGAAAAAATTCGCTACGGCATCCTGCAGGCGCGCCGGGCCTGGCTAACCAAAGATGATGTGCTCAATACTCTCCCAGTCCCAGCGTTTGCCAAAGCGATGAAGCACGCTTGGTAGGCGTAGAATCAGCAGTCGCGAGAGAAATCTATGCCAGAAGAGAGCTCCAGCACTCCGCGTAGCGTCCCGCCCGTCGTGCCTTCTACTTCCCCGCCCACCGCAGCTTCGGGCCCGGATACGACTCAGCCGAACGTCTCACCCGGCCCGACGATCAATATCGCCGACGAGTTTGGCACCGCGAAACGGAATCTTCCCCCGGCGAAGATCGTGCTTCTCGCCATTGCCGCCGTATTAGTCGTTGTGGGAGTAGGTTCATTCCTGCACCGCGCGCGGCCTCAAGCGTCTGGCTCGCTGGACAACGCAGCAGCTGCGGAAATTCCAGGCCAGAGCTCTACCCTTGTAGCCCTCACATTCACGCTGCGAAACACGGCTGACAACATTCTCTACGTTCACAATATTCAGGGCAAGCTCAACACCGCGAGCGGTGAGTTCAGCAGCGAGGCGGTTTCCGCCGTGGACTTCGGTCGCTACTTTCAAGCGTTTCCCGCGTTAAAAAATGGCGCTCAGCCTGCACTCAGTCCGGAGGCGAAGCTACAACCCGGCGAAAGCGTAACCCGTACGGTGATCGTGGCTTTTCCCGTAAACCTGGTCGCCTTCAATCAACGCCATTCGGTTAGCGTGATTATCGAACCTTACGACCAGCCATTGCCGGTAATATTGACGAAGTAATCGTCGAAATGGCATGGATTTGGAAACGTCCAGCTTTTTTCTGAGAAAATCCTTGTATACGCCGGCACGATGAAGTTCACCGTTGAATCCGCTTGCGTTTCTACCCGCCGATGAGCTTCCATAGTTGCATGAAGACAAACCGGCGCCTGTTCTGGATTATGCCGTCCGTCGTAGCACTGCTTCTGTTGACCATTTACGCCGCAGCTGTAGACACAGATGCAGCGAACGGAAAATATTTTATCTATGTGGGCACTTACACCGAGGAAGGAAGTAAGAGCAAGGGCATCTACGCTTACCGCTTCGATCCCGCTACGGCTGAGATCACGCCTGTGGGCTTGGCGGCGGAGACCATCAATCCATCCTTCCTCGCCGTCCATCCCAACCATCGCTTCCTATATGCGGTGAATGAGGTGGGCAAATACAAAGATCAGAACAGCGGAGCCATCAGCGCGTTCGCGATCGATCAGAGCACCGGCAAGCTGACCTTCCTGAATCAAGTTGCCTCGCGCGGCGCGGATCCCTGCTATATCACTTTGGACAAGACTGGAGAGTATGTTCTGGTTGCGAACTACACAGGCGGCAGCGTTGCAGTGTTTCCTGTGCTCGAAGACGGCCGCCTTGGAGAAGCCTCCGCGTTTGTGCAGCATCAAGGTCACGGCACAAATCCGGAGCGGCAAGAGCGACCGCACGCCCACTCCATCGATTTGTCACCTGACAACCATTTTGCCCTGGTCGATGACCTAGGGCTAGATCGTGTGATCGCCTACCGCTTTGACGGGGCGAAAGGATCACTGACGCCCAACGAGCCTGCGTTCGCAAAAGCGGATGCGGGAGCTGGACCACGCCATTTCGTCCTTCATCCCAACAGCAAATTTGCATATGTGATCAACGAAATGCAATCCACGGTTACGGCCTTTGCATATAACGCCGCGGGCGGCAAGTTGCGGCCGCTGCAGACGATATCCACTCTGCCCAAGGGCTTCAAGGGACAGAACGACGATGCCGAAGTGCAGGTACATCCTTCGGGCAAGTTCCTTTACGCATCGAACCGTGGCCATGACAGCATTGCCGTATTCGCCGTTGATCCCACGAAGGGAACACTTACGCTCGTCGAGGACGTTCCGACTCGAGGCAAGACCCCACGCAGTTTCGAAATCGATCCGACCGGTTCGCTTCTGTTCGCAGCTAATCAGAAGTCGGACAACATCGTTGTTTTTCGAATCGACGCGGGAACAGGCCGCCTGACACCGACCGGCAAGGTGCTTGAAGTAGGGGCGCCGGTGTGTGTGAAATTCGTAGGGGTCGAGTAAGCGTCGAGAGCTTCCGCTCTATTGCTTCTTCTGGATACCTTTTCGCCGCACCAGGTGAGTGTTGGCGTCGGGCTTGATCTCTTCATACTTCAGGCAGCTGATTGAGCCGTCGACTTCGAGCACCGCCAACGCCACGTCGTGGTAGGTGGAGATGCCATGCTCACGCAGGGCGCGCTGCAGCTCGTCCATGCTGACGTGCTCCTTGGCCATGTGCGCTTCGATGACTTGCCCATCGTGAATCAGTAAGCTGGGCTCGCCCTGAATAAAACGGCGGAATCGACGGTTCACACCGGAGAGGTCAGCCACCAGATAGTTCACCAACAACAATGTGCAGGCCGCCACCATTCCTCCGATCACCGACGTGTCGGGGCCGGTCATGGCATTTTGTACGGAGTTGGATAGGAGAAGGAGAAGAGTCAGATCGAACGGCGTCATCTGTCCGACCTCGCGCTTGCCGCTTAAGCGGACCCCAATCAACACGACGAGGTAAATAACACCTGTGCGCAGTGCGATCTGCAGCACGACGTGCCCACCGGCTGGAAAAAGAACACCGTTCAATTGGCTGTCACTGGCACGGGAGCGTTTTTCGGCGTGCTTAGATATCCCGTAGCTTTGTTTTTGTCTACGTTCCAAACCACCAGCTCAAACAACAGGTGATCGCGCCCTGAGTAAAATTGAATCGGCTCGGCAACGGTACGGTCCTTCTTCTCGATAGTTTTATCGTCGGCCGTCACGTTCATGGTGAACTTGCCGCGTTTGGCATCGGCTTTTTTGAGTTGGAGGCTTACCGTCGAGATCGGCTGAGGCTTGGCGCCCTTAAGGAGCGTGAACTCGTAGTAGTTGCGATCGCCCTTATGCTTGAGGATCTCGAGATCGTCGCGGGTATGGGCAATCAACCCGCTCTGCATTCCGAGATCTCCGATTGTTCCCTGCAACTTGGCCTTCGTAGCCTCGAGATCGGCTCTGGTAGAAGCGACGTCTGTTTTGACGCCACCCACGTCGGTCTTGACACCGGCCACCTCCCCGCTCACTTCACTTATCTGCTCTTTTTGTGCCTTTGCCAGCCGGGTTTCCGCCGCCTGTTGCTGCGCCTTTAGCTGCGACGTGCGTTCCGCCAGCTCTTTCTTCGTCATGCCAACCTGGCGCGCAATCGTCTCTTCGGAAGCTTCTGCGGTCTGCATACGATTCTGCAGTTCTCCCAGCTGTGCCTGGCTGGCGCTCAAATCTTTTGTCAGCTTTTCCACGTGTGCATGCATGACAAAATGCGCATAGACAGAAACCGCGACAAAAGCGATCGCGAGCAGCGTCAGAATCCACTTCCCTGCATTTGATTGATGTTCTACGGGTATTTGTTCGCCCTCTTCTGGCATCGACGTCTCCTTCCAGGATCTAAAGCTTTACTGTAGGTTTAACAGCAATTGTTCAGCAGAAAAACAACAGTGTCAACTGTTAGGATGCGGTGGTAGTGGACCAGTTACTGGTCCGCTACCGATGCACTGAACCATCGATTAGATGACGGCGAAGGACACTAAGAAAAAGAAACCTGTAACCAGAAGTATGCGGCTCAGGTGACGAAGGTAACGCGCACGGGAGCGCATCTTTACGTCTTCACCGATCAACTCGCTTCTGAATTGATGACCAAAAGCATCCTTCTTCTTTCACTCCTTTACAATGCGGGGGTGAGGAATTGGGACGTAATCATCATCGGAGGCGGGATTATAGGCCTCTCGCTCGCGATTGAACTGCATAAGCGGGACGAGAAGGTTCTGGTCGTCGAACGTGGAGCGCCCGGACGAGAAGCCTCCTCCGCCGCGGGTGGCATGCTGGTCGACTGTCCGCTAGAAACGCACGCCGCTCTACAGCCGCTGGCAACGGCAAGCGCTCGGATGTATCCGGAATTCGCCCACGAATTGGAAGTGGAATCAGGCACGAAGGTTGACCTCCGAGATCACGGAACGATTGTATTTTCACCGGAAGTATCGGCGCACAAACGCTCCGGATTCGCTCTTGAGAACCTGCTCCCGTCTCGTCTCGCCGAACTGGAGCCGGCACTCGCCGAGACCAACCTTCCGGCGTTCTATCTCAAGGAGCGCAGCGTCGACCCGAAAGGACTAACAGCGGCGGCCATCAAAGCGGCAAAGAATCGTGGTGTCGACTTCTCCTCGGGAGATCTGGTTACAGCGGTGAATGTGTCGGATGGGCGAGCCACTGGCGTCACCACGACAAAGACCTCGTTCCTCGCACCCAAAGTCGTGAACTGCGCAGGAGCGTGGTCAGGACAGATTGGGCCGCACCCTTTTCCGACTCGGCCAGTCAAAGGACACATGCTCTGTCTCGTCTCGCCTCACCGTGACCTGTTGAAACACGTGATCCGAACGCCCGAGGTCTATTTGATTCCGCGCAGCGATGGACGAATCGTGCTTGGGACCACGGTCGAAGAGGCGGGATTCGACAAGCACACTGAGATCGCGACTATTCAGCGTCTGCAGCGCGCCGCCATCGCGCTCGTTCCAGAACTCCGCAATGCGAAGATACTGGAAGACTGGACCGGGCTGCGTCCAGGAACACCAGATGCACTGCCCATCCTCGGTGGAACAGCCACCCCCGGCTATTACGTAGCCACAGGTCATTTTCGCGATGGCATCCTCCTCGCTCCGATCACGGCGAAGGTGATGGCGGATGTGATCGGTGGAATTGGAACCGAATACGATCTAAAACCGTTTTCACCGGCGCGCTTTGACTAAAGATATTCTGATCGGCGCTCCAGGCCGTCCCGATTCTTCGCGGTATACTGTGACGTTTTCCCGGTGTTACGAATTCCTAGACATCGAGCACCCCGAGAAAGGATGTACCCCATGGCTTCCTCCGCCGTTGAGTTCGCCCGCAGTAACCAGCAGCGATTTCTTAGTGAACTGAAGGATCTTCTCCGCATTCCCAGTGTCAGCACGCTGGAGGAACACAAATCCGACGTAAAAAAAGCCGCAGACTTCGTCGCCAACGAACTGCGCCGCATCGGCATGGAGAATGTCGAGGTCATCCCCACTAAGGGTCATCCGCTGATTTATGCCGACTGGTTGCACGCCGCCGGTAAGCCCACGGCGCTCTGCTATGCGCACTACGACGTGCAACCCGCTGAGCCGCTCGACGAGTGGATTTCCCCTCCCTTTGAACCCACAGAACGTCACAACAATCTTTATGCCCGAGGAGCGGTCGACGACAAAGGCCAGCTGTGGATGGAAGTGAAAGCGCTTGAAGCACTCATGAGAGCTGGAAACGGAACACTGCCCATCAACGTGAAGGTCATCATTGAAGGTGAGGAAGAAATCGGCGGAGAATCGATTGCCGAATACGTGCGCAAACAGAAAGCCAAGCTAAAAGCAGATTTCGCCCTCGTCTGCGACACCGAATTGTTCGCTCCTGAGATCCCAACCCTCTGCGTGGGCCTGCGCGGCCTGGTGTACACCGAAATTGAAGCCCAGGGCGCGAAGACTGACCTGCACTCCGGTGTCTATGGCGGAGCCGCGCCCAACCCGTTATTCGCATTAGTTGAAATCATCAGCAAACTGAAAGATGCAAAAGGAAAAATCCTGATCCCCGGGTTCTACAAGAACGTCAAAGCGCCCAGCAAAGACGAACTCAAAACCTGGAAGCGCCTGCCTTTCAATGAGGAACACTATCGCAAAACTGAAGTCGGCTCCAAAGTTCTAACCGGGGAACCTGGCTATTCGGTGCTGTACCGCACCTGGGCTCGACCGACGCTCGAAGTGCATGGCATGCCCGGAGGCTTCACAGCCCCGGGAGCAAAAACCGTAATTCCCGCTAAGGCGACAGCTAAAGTGTCCATGCGCCTGGTGCCCAACCAGGACGCGGATGACATCTTCAAGCGGTACAGCGCCTTCGTGAAGAAGCTGACACCTAAAGGAATCGAAACCAAGATCAAAGTTCACAGCAAAGGCCCGGCCTGCGTCGTCGGAACCGACAATCGCTATATCAGGGCCGCCACCGAGGCGCTGCACGACACGTTCAAGAAGGAAACAGTCTTTATCCGTAGCGGCGGGTCAATCCCCATCGTGACCGACTTCCAGGACGTGCTGAAGGTCCCCAGCGTGATGATGGGCTTCGGTCTTCCTGACGATAACCTGCACGCTCCCAACGAAAAGTTCCACATTCCGAACTTCTATCGTGGGATAGAAACGATCTGTCGGTTCTTCGAGAAGTTGGGAGAGAAGTAGTTTGCCTCCGTAAGCGGATGACTTAGACTGGCGCCGGACCGACGGGAACTCTCTATTGGCAAGGATCTCGATTCGTCGGTTACGACGTCTACATGCCAAATATGTAGCTCACATTGCCGTTGGAATCCATTAGGCTATACTGCGATCGTGCTCCCGCGGACACGCGGTTTAATTGTCGTGACCGGAGGCCTCACAGGTCAGGAGTTATCGAGTGACGCAGAGCAGTTCGGCAAGACCGAAGACGAACGGAAGCGGGATTATTAGCTCGGACGATGAGCGAAAACCCTGGCTTACGGCGCTGGAAGCCCGCTTTGCCCAAGCCGAGCCGAATCTTAGCGCCAGTCGTCAAGGGCTGGTTCGCGAGATTCTAGATCACGCGGAAGAGACTTATTTCCTTTCCTCGCGGGCATTGGCTAAGAGATACGATCTGGATCCGACCACGATTGTCCGTACCGTTCAGGCGCTGGGTTATAAGCGCTACGGAGAATTCGCAGCCGACTTGCGATCGCACTTTGTGGCGCGGATTACTCCTTACGCGCTGATGAAATCCGCGGTGCGCGACAAGCGCAGCGTTGCCAATCACATTGAGCACACGCTGGAGATGGACATACAGAATCTGAACGCCCTTCGCTCTCAATTGGATGTGAAGCGAGTTCTGGAAATTGCCAAGCGCATTGACCGGGCAGGCCGGATTATGGTGGTAGGCATTGATTTCGCCGCTTCGCTTTCGAATCTCCTGGCTTATGGACTAGTCTCGATCGGCTACGATGCGGAGGCGCCCGCAGGATCCGCGGGCAACTTGAACCAGAAAATTCTTTTGCTAGGCCCGAAGGATCTGCTCATTGCGATCAGTTTCGGGCGCTGTCTTCAAGACACTGTGGATTCAGTCATTCGAGCCCATGACAACGGCGTCCCGACTTTTGGGTTGACCGACAGCGAGAAGAGTCCCATTGCCCGCTTTGCTGACGCCTGCTGGATCACTTCGATCGCCAGTCCATCGTTCCATGGTTCCTACGTCGCCGTGGTTTCTGCTATCAATGCATTACTGGTGGCTTGCTCGCAGCTTCATCCTCAGCGGTCTCTGACGGTATTGAGGCGGAAGGAGCAGGAATTCAGGTCGCGATGGTATACGCCGATGGAGGGGAAATCAGGAAAGAGGAACTCAGACAAATATGAGTAGGAAACATCAGGCAGAGTGTCAAAAAACTTCATTCCTGGCGTGTCCAGCCGGGACCGCGTAGAATCCTGCCGGCCTTCACCCCCGTGAGCTTCCCATCTTCATATTCAACTTTTCCATTAACGAAAACATACTTCATCCCTTCGGAAATCTGAGCCGGATTCTGGTACGTGGCTTTATCGATGATGGTTGCCGCGTCAAAAATGGTTATGTCGGCGAAGAAGCCTTCCTTCAAGAGTCCGCGGTCTCGCAAATGTTCGCGCTGAGCGGGAAGAGAGGTAATTTTGCGGACTGCTTGTTCCAGGGGTAGCAGATGCTCATCCCTCACGTAATGACCAAGGAACCGCGGCATACTACCATACGCGCGAGGATGCGTATGAGGGTCAAACAACGGGCCATCCAGCGATGTTTCATCCCCATCGAGGCCCACGCTGGTCCACGGTTGTTGCAGCCCATAACGCAGATCACTCTCGCTGGCAATAAAGTAGATCGCCCCGGTCTGGGCTTTGTCCGCGAGCACCATATCCATGAGAGCATCCAGAGAATCTTTTCCCTGCTTCTTCGCGATCTGGACCAGCGTCTGGCCGTCGTATTTCTTGAGCTCGGGATTCACGATGCCGGATAAAAGAACCCCGGAAGCACCGCCACTACCCAGATAAAGGTTTTCCCAATTGGGATGTTCAGTGGCAATCTCCTGCTTAATCTTGGCGCGAATGGCAGGATCTTTTAGTCGTTCGAGTAGCTTTTCCGTACCCCCGTCGGCCACCCAGGGTGGCAAGCTCGAAGCTAACGCCGTTCCACCGGCAATGTAAGGATACATGTCGGCCGAGACGTCCTGTCCGGCATCGCGCGCGGCCTGAATCATTCCAACGATCTTAGGCATCGCGCCCCAGTGCGATTTTCCGATCACCTTCAGATGAAAGATCTCAACTGGCAAATGGCCATCACGGCCAATCCGCAGCGCTTCATCGATAGCGGCGGCCTCACTTTGGCCCTCGCTGCGCATGTGAGTCGCATAGATGCCTCCATAGGTAGCAGCGACTTTCGCCAACTCGATCAGCTCTTCAGTTTTGGCGTAATGTCCCGGGGGATAAATGAGGGCGGTCGAAACGCCGAATGCGCCTTGCTGCATGGCCTCGGCCACAAGAACTTTCATCTTCTCGATCTCTTCAGAGGTAGGCGCTCGATCAACCTCGCCAAGAACGGCCTCGCGGACTTGCGCGGCGCCGACATAGGTGCCGATGTTTAATGGAGTACCGGATTTCTCCAGGCGCTTGAAGTAACCGTCAAGGGTGGTCCAGTCCACAATTAAATGGTAGTGATCAAGTTGGGGTTGCAACTCAGAAAGGGTAAGCGCGTTCTGAGGAGCGATAGAATTTCCTTCCCCGGTGATTTCGCTGGTTATGCCTTGGGACAATTTGCTCAACGAGCGGTTATCGATGAGCAACGCGGTCTCAGATTGTCCCAGCATGTCAATGAACCCTGGCGAGACGACCAGATTCCGGGCATCAATGATTCGCTCCGCATTCGAACCATCCAACTTCCCTATCTTTACTATGCGGTCACCTCGGATCGCTATGTCTCCTGAAACCCAGGGATTTCCCGTGCCATCAATGATCCTTCCGTTCTTAATAATGACGTCGTATGCTTTGTTAGGATTCTCTTGCGCGAATACCGTGAAGGTAAAAGAAAGGGTAAACAATACAGCGCTGATTATGCCGATTTTGCTAAGCATCTTATTCATCGATCGCAGTATCCTTCTAAGCCGTCGGCCTACGCTTGACCTATCATTTCGGCTTTCCAGTCCCTTGTACGAACTGTGAGCGATTCCAGCATGCCGCCGCACCATACGGGCAATGAATGTTGCTGGCAAACATCATGTACCTGGCGGGCTGAGCTGTGTCCGCCAACACGGCCCAGTTTGATATTGATGATGCGGCATGCGCCCATCTCGATCGCTGCTCCGGCATGCGCGGCATTGTTGATGCACTCGTCCAGGCAAATCGAAGTGCGGATCTGCGACTGAAGTTTGGCATGAGAATGGATATCGTCCCACTGCAGTGGTTGTTCCATCATCAGCAGATTGAACTGGTCAAGCTCTTTTAGGTGGTCTGTGTCTCTAAGTTCGTAAGCAGAATTTGCGTCAACCGAGAGCCGAATCTGAGGAAATTCTTTTCGAACCGCGGCAACAAAGTCCAAATCCTTGCCTGGCTTGATTTTCAGCTTGATCCGCTGGTATCCGCTTCGGAGCTCTTCTTCTACTTTGTCGACTAGTGCCTGCGGATTTTCACGGATACCCAAAGAAACGCCACAAGCAATCTCATTCAACGTTCCGCCAAGCAGCTTTGACAGCGGAACCTTTTTCAGTTGCGATGCAGCATCCCAAAGTGCATTCTCAACCCCCGCTTTGGCCATCTGGTGTCCGCGGATCGCAGACAACAACGACGCCGCTTCGCTCGCTCTATTCAGGTTCTTGCCGATCATCCGGGGCGCGATGAAATCTGAGATGATGTGCCAGGCAGTATCAGTCGTCTCCGAATTGTAAGAAGGGCTTTCGACAGTTGTAACTTCTCCCCAGCCACTCACTCCGTCCGCGACCACCTCGACCAGAAGAATTCGGCGATCCTGGGTAACGCCAAAGCTGGTTTCAAACGGTGCCTTGAGGCGCATTCGAATTTCGCGCAGCACGATCGTTTCAATTGTCATAAGACTCCAAGACGTTCGCTTCGAATCTCGCGGCAGTTTTGCCAGGATGCGATAACTGCTCAAAAGTGAGATTCAGAATCGGATACTGCTGCCAGTCCTTGTAGTCGAAATGCCACCACTCGTATGGATAAACGGCGAAGCCCTCTGCTTCGAGAGCGTTGCGAAGTATGCCGCGATGCCAACGTTGCAGAGACGTTCCACCGGGATAAAACGCGTATGACCGCTCCGACATTTCATCGTAGCCGCCGGTCATGAGCACAGGCGTTCCGCTCTTCAGGTCGTAGAGCGTGAGATCGACGGCGCAGCCTCGGTTATGGCGGGAGCCTTCCTGAGGATCCGCTACAAAGATTTTCTTGTCTTGCGGTGTCGCGTCCCAAAAGATCTTGGTGACATACCAGGGCCGGTACGCGTCGTGAACGAGCAACCCATATCCCAAGGGGCGGAGTTTTTGCGCAGCCCGCGCCAATGCTTCAGCCGCGGGCCTTTGCAGAAACGCCTTTGCTTCTTCGTAGACTGGCGTACCCAGGAAGTTTTGGGTTGTGGCGTAACGAACATCGAGCTTTATAGTCGGGTCCAGTGTCGTTAGTTCCACCAGATCGGGAGAGCGGAGAGACTTGTTCTCTTCCGGCGGCTTTGCCGCAAGAGCGCGCCGCTTCAGTTCCCCGATCGGTTCGGCGGGATAGACCTGGAGGCCAGTTGCTTCCTGACGGCGCTTAAAAACAACTGCGCCAATCTTAACTTCGGTTGCCCGACCGCTCTCGTCACGCGTGAAGGCAGCGCTCTCGCCGTTGTACAAACCGTGCGCCGGAAACTTGAAAACATCCCTGGATTGTTCCTCAAGCGGATCGTACTCGAACCATTCAATCAGGACGTTCAGCTTTCCATCTTTTTCCAGCACATAAAGAACATCGTGATCCCATCCATATTGCCCGATCAATCCCGCAAATTTCTCCGGGGCTGGCGCTGTCTGCGGCAGTTCTACTCGCTTAAGAAGCTTGTCGCCAATACGGATACCGCCATCTACAGGCGCGATTTTCGTCGCTAAGTCTTCATCGAGCCGGCCATCTACAACCAACGCATCTCCCAACATCCGCAATTCGGACTCGAAATCACCGCTGGCCGGCAGCATGTGCAGCGTGCCCGCGCGCTCGAACAGGTCAACTGCGCCATCTCCTTCGCCGTAACGACCGGCGAGCTTGCGGGCAAGCTCAAGTGGTACAGGCTTCGTACTCTCGAACTTGGGAAGGGGCTTGGCAGATCGCGAAGCCAGCATCAACTGCAAGGCTTGCCGGGCAACTGCGTTGGTGACGGCGTTCGCGGCGTCCATGGTTGTCACCGTCACCACGCCGAGATTGTCGTCCGGCAGACCAACCACTTCGGTCGCGAAGCCGTAGATCGCGCCTCCGTGTCCGATCACGCGATGACCATCCAGTTCTGACACCGCGAATCCCAGGCCATAACCTTTTCTTTCTCCTGGCTTCGCGAACTGGGGTGACCACATCTGCTCCAAAGTCTCGCGCTTGATGACCTGTACCTTCGCGCCACGCCCGCCATCGAAAAGCACGATGAGGAATTGAGCCAGATCCGTTACGGTCGAGTACATGCAACCCGCAGGGGCTAATCCCAACTCGAAGGTGGGCGCCGGAAACTTCAGGCCGTCATAGCTCCACATATAAGCTTTGGCGAGATTGCGCACCAACTCCGGTTCGGGGGCGAACGCGCTCGCGTTCATTCCGATAGGACCGAGGACAGCCTGCTTCAGATATTCAGGGAAGGATTGGTGATTCAATTCTTGAAGCGTGTAGCCGACGATAGCAATGCCTGCATTTGAATATTTGGAGTGCGTTCCGGGCTCGTAGACGAGTTCCGTTGAGTTCATACTGCGAATAGTCGCTTGCAGCGTAGGCTCGGTGGGATCAAAGTAGTTGCCTACCGGCGGCTCGCGCAGCAATCCAGAACGGTGGGACATCAATTCTCGCAACGTGATCGGCTCTGGGAACGGATTCTGGGGATGAACATCAGGAATGTACTGGCTTACAGGTGCGTCCAGGTTGATCTTGCCTGCTTCCACCATCTGCATGATTCCGATATCGGTAAACAGCTTGGAAACTGAACCCACGCGATACACCGTGTGCGCGGTGGCTGGAATCTTGTGTTCGGAGTCTTGATAACCGAAGCCTTGCGCCCATACGATCTGCTTCCCATCGACCAGCGCGATCGAAAACGCAGGAAGCTGCTTGTCTTCCATTTCTTGGCGGATTACGGATTCGAGAGTTGTTGCTACCGCTGCGTAATCACGTCGTGGCGGAATGTTGGCGCGATCTTCCGCACGTAGGATTGCAGCGAACGGGAGCGCCGTTAAAGCGGCGTAAACCAGAATCTTGTCGAGTCGAATCGCGATTCGCATGCGGACTGTCCAGGTCGTCATTATTTATTTCCGTTGCTGCGCTGTTTTCTCAGGGACCCGAGTAAAAATAATTTCCGGCGCTTCCGGTTCGAGCGGTGCTGCGACGCCATCGATATCCCCACCCATGTTGGTCAGAAATCTCAGCTTGCCGACATCGACGGCGCCGGTGGAGTTCGCCGGAGATTCGAAAACATCGTAATGATAATGACGCAGTGTAAACGACAGATTATTGAGCGTGGCGCTAAAGCCATCTCCCTCGGGCTGGATCGTAATAACACCGTAGCCAGGGTTTTCGTAGCGACCGGCGTAGTCTTTCAGTTCATGCGAGGGATGCGTGTTCGGCTTGCGCTCGGACAGTTCCTTTTTGCGGTCCTCGTCCTCGGCGGTCTTTTGTTTTCCCTCAAGCTCCGCAAAGCGCTTGGTCCAATCGATCGATTCCAGGCCAAGCAGATGGTCATAAATGTGATACGCAACGATCTCCGGGACGGGATCATCTTCCAGCAGATTAGTCAGAATCACCACGCCGAGATTCTCGTCCGGCAGCAACGATAGCAGTGCGTAGAAGCCGTCGATGCCGCCGTTGTGCCACCACAGCGGATGCCCGCGATAAGACGAAATCACCCAACCCATCGCGTAACTACGCGAACCAATTTCCTTGGACGGTACGCCCCCGGGCATCGGAACCTGCGGAGTATGGTTGAGATTCAGATTCCCTTCCGACACTAACTGGCGATCGCCCAGCTTTCCTTTTCCCAGTTGGAAGATCGCATATCGGGCCATGTCTTCGACATTCGAGTTAATCGAGCCCGCCGGCCCAATGGCACCCATCGCATGAAAAGCTATCTCCGATATCGCGCCGCTATGTTCGTCTTTGCGGTAGGGGTGGGCAAAGTCAGAACTCTTCTGGCAATCGAGAACCGAAAAGTTGCTGGAGTTCATCTGTAAAGCTTCGAAAACGCGGTGCCGGACAAAATCTTCCCAGCTCTCTCCGGAAACCTTTCCAACCAGGTACCCGGCGGTCATGACCAGCAGATTGTTGTAATGGTAGCCACTTCGGAAATCGTGATCGGATTGAAGGAATCGCAGACGGCGCACCAGGTCTTCGCGGCTGAAGTCGGAGCTATACCAAAGCAGATCGTGGCCGGCCATGCCCACGCGATGCGAGATAAGATCGCGCGGTGTCATCCGCTCGCTGGCCACGGGATCGTACAACTGGAATTCGGGCAGGTATTGCCGCACCGGCCTTTCCCAATCGATTTTGCCCTCATCATTGAGCATTCCCATGGAAAGCGAAGTGAAGGATTTGGAGATGGAGCCGATGGCAAAGATGGTTTTGGTTGTGACCGGAAGATTGCTTTTGACATCGCGCAGACCGAAGCCGTTTGAATAGATCACCCGGCCGTTCTGTACGACTGCAATGGCCAGACCCGGAACCTTCCAATTCTGCATCTGTGCCGGAATGAACTGGTCCAAACCATCGATAGTGCCCGGTGCGCGCTGTGTGGGCGCGATCTGCGCTATGCCGGGCGAAATAACCGCCAACCCGACAATTAGCTGGAGAAAAACACTACGGCAGCGCGTCAACTCTCGCAACGACGAGTGCGCGGTATATTTTGGGCGAATCTGGTTGCTGACTACCTTCTGTAAGAAAATCATTGTTCTTTCACTTTTTTCGCCACATTAAGTAGCCAGGAATGCCAGTAAGAACAACTCCAATGCCAATCGCTGCCCGTGTTGGCTGGGCAACAATTGTGTTCAGCACGAATGCAGCAACCGTGGCAATAAAGATCAGCGGGGTCCAGGGATAACCCGGAACCCTGTAGCGTACTGAATCTGCGCGCTCATGTTTTCTATATACAAAAATGCTCGCCGCCGCCAATGCGTAAAAGCTCCAGCCAACAAAGATGACGTAGGTCAGTAATTGTTCGAAGGTTCCGGTCACCGCCAAGACCGACGCCCACAACGCCGTGGCCGCAATCGCGAATGCGGGAGTGCCAAAGCGTGGATGAACTTCGGCCAGTCGGCGAAAGAACAGACCATCCTTCGCCATCGCGTAATAAACGCGCGGCGCGGTCAGAATAATCGAATGCGCTGCGCTGAACATCGAGATCAGAATCGCAATCGTGACCGCCTTGGCCGTTGCCGGACTGGCCACGGTGGCCAAGGCAGTCGCAGCGACTCGAGTGGAGTTTGCGGCACCGGTTACGCCAAGTGCTGCAACATAGCCGACGTTTGCCAGGAGATAGACGCCAATGAGTGCGAAGACTCCCGCGAGAAAAGCCAGGGGAAAGTCACGGCGCGGGTTTATTGTTTCTCCCGCGGCAAATGTGGCGTACTGCCAACCTTCGTAAGCCCAAAGGACACTGACGAGCGCCAGACCAATTCCCGAAAGCCGGGACGATAGCGACATGGGAGATACGGCAATGGCCGAAGTAAGTTGCGCGCGGTTGCCAGACCAGAGCAATAAACCGGCAATACCGACGATGGCTGTCACTTTTATAGCCGTGGTCACGTTCTGTAGATTGGCGCTCTGGCGAGTTCCTAGGACATTCACTGCCGCGATAATGCCGATCATCGAAAGCGAGACGAGCCTCGCGGTCCAATGTCCAAGAGCGACAAATTCCCCCAGGTAGTTACCGAAAGCAACCGCGAGCGTAGCGATCGAACCTGTGCTGACGACGAAGAAGAGAATCCATCCAAACAAAAATGCTGGAAACCGCCCGAAGCAATCTCGAATATAAACGTACAAGCCGCCGGCTGCAGGGTTCATGGCGCTCAATTCCCCGTAGGTGAGGGCGCCCAGCAGAGACAGGATTCCCCCGAGAAGCCATACCGATAGGGCGACTGAAAGGGAGTTACCCACGGCTTTGAGCACCAAGCCAGGCACCAGGAATATACCCGAGCCAATGACTGTACCAATGATCAGGAGTACGAGGTCGTGCAACCGCAACACTCGCCGTAGTCTCCCGGTGGCACCTGGACTTCCGGAAGTGGATGCTGTTTGTGAAGACGTGACTAACATTTCGTGCCTGGGCGACAACTCAGGCCTTACTCTTAGGTGCAACCGGTTGGATCTGTCCGATATAAAAGCAACACATGATGCTCACCGTTGACATTGTGCACTACGTGATGTAGAACTGCAACCTAACTTGCGCCAATTGCCAATGCGAGCTTTATAGACACTGCGTGGTTGCCGCGACGCCAGTGAAGTCGATCGAGTTTACGAAGTTGTTGGTAGCGCCTACGAATGGGGTAGTCTGTGCACAATGGAGGGATTTGATCCGCACAACTCTATGATGTTAATACGAGCGACGTACAGGCTTTGCTTATCGGCCGCGTTCTGCTTACTCGCCCTCTCCTGCCTGCCCGCCTGGTCGCAAGTTCCGAGGCCCACGCCAACCATCGAATCGTCTAATCGCTCTACGACCCCAACACAATCAGTTCCTGAGATGACAGCCCGCGATGTCGAGGCCTTTCTCGATGGCTTGGTATCGATGCAGCTTCAACGCGAGGACATAGCTGGAGCGGTCATTGTCGTTGTAAAAGATGGGAATGTGCTCGTGAGCAAAGGCTATGGGTACGCCAATGTCAAAGGAAGAACTCCGGTGTCCCCGGGTGCGACTTTATTCCGTCCCGGCTCCATTTCCAAAACGTTTACGTGGACAGCGGTCATGCAGTTGGTGGAACAAGGAAAATTAAGCCTGGATCGAGATATAAATGATTATCTCGATTTTCAGGTACCACATACCTTCGGCCGCCCGGTCACGATGCGCAACCTGATGACCCATACGTCCGGCTTCGAGGAAGTAATCAAAGATCTGGCCGTTAACCGAGTAGAGGACTTGCCTCCGTTGCAGGCATTTGTAATTTCTCACGAGCCAAATCAGATTTTTGTTCCTGGCACGATTCCAGCCTACTCAAATTATGGGGCGGATCTTGCCGGCTACATCGTCCAGCGCGTATCAGGAGTGCCATTCGAACAGTACATTCAAGACAATATCTTCAGGCCGCTGGGTATGACGCACGCGACGTTCATTCAACCCCTGCCCGATTCCCTTAAAGCAACGATGTCGAACGGTTACGAATTGGCGTCTGACGATGCAAAGCCGTTCGAACTGGTTCCTCCTGAGCCGGCGCCGGACGGAGGTCTATCGATCACGGGCGCCGATATGGCTCCGTTCATGATCGCCCATCTGCAGAACGGTAGCTATGGCGAAACCAGGATTTTGCAGAAGCAAACAGCCGAGATGATGCATGCCCGTCAATTCTCGATGGATTCCGCCGTCAACGGCATGGCACTGGGTTTTTACGAGGAAAGTCGGAATGGGCCCCGCATCATCGGCCACGGCGGTGATTTGAGCTACTTTCATAGCGACATGCATTTGGTTTTCGATAAAGGGTTGGGCTTCTTTGTTTCATATAACAGTTCGGGGAAAGGCGACCTTGACCCACGTAGTGCACTGTGGCAAGAGTTTCTCGATCGATACTTTCCTGCTTCAGAACCAAATACGCAGGAGCCAGGAAAGCCGGCGATGGATTCCGTCTCGGGCAAATATCTCTCCAGCCGGCGCGCCCAGACGACGATTCTGAAATCGCTCTGGCTGGTGCTGGCCGAGCCTTCAGTATCGCGAGCCGCCGACGGCACAATTCAGGTTGACAGCATGAAAGACTTTGCTGGGCAGCCGAAACGCTGGCGCGGAATCGGCAGCATGAAATTTCGCGAGGTCGGCGGTCAACAATTGCTGGTCTTCAAACCGGATGCATCTGGGCGTATGCAGATGTTCACCGAAGATCCAATCGAACTCTACCAGCGAGTTTCCTGGAATGAAAATAAAACCGTTCTATCAATCGCTCTGGGTTTTGCCACGCTGGTTTTTGCTCTAACACTCGTACTGTGGCCCATAGGCGCTCTGTTACGGCGTCACTACAAACACAAACTCACGCTCGATCCCATCCAGCGCAGATTGCGGTTGCTGGTGAAACTTGTCTGTGCAGTCGATCTCGGCGCCTTAATCGCCCTCGCTGCGATTCTGGCATACGGATTTTCTAACCTATCCGTATTCAGCGAGCGACTGGATCCATGGCTCCGTATCGTGCAGCTACTTTTTCTTATCGGACTCCTCGGGAGTGTCGCGATGTTATACGCCAGCTATCGGCTCTGGCGGAGTAGCAGCAGGGGGCTCTGGACAACGATCTACAGTGCGGGCCTTGTCCTCGCGTCGATCCTGTATATATGGTTCGTGGCTGGCAGCAGGATTCTGCAAATCAGCTTGAAGTATTAGGCCTGGACACTTATTCCGGCTGACCGTCGGCTGTTTCGTCAAGGAGAGTGCGAACGTGAGCTCACTGCTTATCGGTAGTAAACGGACTTCCCGTCTGCTTCCTTGGTGCGTCTTCAGCATCCTTGTGTTTATGCTGCTCGGTTTGGCGGCGGTTGCGCAAACGCCGAAGACAAACCCTCTCGCTCCTGAAAGCGAGACTCGCAAGAGCGAGACTCCGTCGCAAGGACTCGAACAAAACGCCAAGCCTGCTCACGAACTTACTCAAAGTGATTTGGAAGCATTTTTAGAGGGCATTGTTCCGCTGCAGTTAGCGCGTGAAGACATTGCAGGGGCAGTCATTACAGTTGTCAGGGATGGAAAGCCGTTCTTTGCCAAGGGCTACGGCTATTCCGACGTGGAAAAGAGAATTCATATATCCCCCGACGCCACTTTATTCCGTCCCGGGTCCATTTCAAAACTGTTCAATTGGACTGCGATCATGCAGCAAGTCGAGTTGGGGGAACTCGACTTGGATCGCGACGTCAACGACTACATCGATTTCAAGATTCCGTCGACTTATTCCAAACCGATTACGTTGCGCGATATCATGACCCACACCCCGGGGTTCGAAGAAACTGCCCAGGAGCTTTTCGTGGCTGATGCCGGGGATCTTACCCCACTCGACCAGTACCTGAAAAAGCATTTGCCGGTCAGAATCTTTCCCCCTGGTACGACCCCAGCCTATTCGAACTACGCGACGACGCTTGCCGGTTATATTCTTCAGCGTGTATCCGGCGAACCATTTGACGAGTACATTGAGCACCACATTTTTCAGCCGCTGGAAATGTCGCATTCCACGGTCCGCCAGCCACTCCCCGACGCTCTGAAACCCCTGATGTCGAATGGTTACGACGTAGCCTCGGAGCCCGCAAAGCCCTTTGAATTCGTGGAAGCTGCACCAGCCGGGAGTTCCTCAGTCACAGGAGCTGATATGCAGCGTTTCATGATCGCGCATCTCCAGGACGGCCGATATGCGGGAACTCAAATCCTCCGTCCAGAAACTGCTCAATTGATGCACTCCCGCCAGTTTTCGAACCTGCCGGACTTAAACGGGATGGCGCTGGGATTCTACGAAGAAACCAGAAACGGGCACAGGGTAATTGGACATGCCGGCGACACTGGATACTTCCACAGTGACTTGCATTTGATGCCGGATGCTGGTATCGGATTCTTCATCTCTTACAACAGCGCCGGAAAAGGAGAAATCAGCGCTCGGGAAGCCGTATGGCATGCTTTTCTGGATCGATATTTTCCATACGATCCCACGCCGATGCCGGCTCAGACATCCGCCGGAGAAGACGGTCGTCTGGTTTCCGGCAGGTACATCATCAGCCGCCGCGCGGAAACTACCGTCCTCAAAGTGCTCACGGTGATGGGTGAGTCCAAGGTATCCTCTAATCCTGACGGCACAATCTCGCTCGATTCTCTAAAGTATCTCAACGGACAGCCTAAGAAGTTGCAAGAGATCGGGCCGCTCATGTTCCGTGCTGTCCATGAGCAGGACCGCGTCGGCTTCAAATACGACCAGTCAGGACACCTGGTGCTGGTAACCGACTTCCCTGTTTTTGTGTTTCAACGCTCGCCGTGGAATGAGAATAGCGGATTGAATCTGCCATTGATCGTCAGTGCGATCGTAGTCTTGCTCCTCACCCTGATGCTTTGGCCAGTTGGGGCTCTTATTCGAAGGCACTACGGCCACAAATTAGATCTCACACCTCAACAGCGCCGCCTTCGACTCATCGCGCGATTGGCGTGTCTATTCGATCTTCTGTTTTTGTCTGGCTTCGCGCTGTTTTTCACTCTGTCAGACAAGGATATTGGCATGTTAAGTCCACGGTACAATCCGCTGCTGCGAACCATACAAATCGTAGGCTGGGTTGGAGTTCTGGGGACGCTGGCCGCGGTGTACAACGCCTTCGGCTCTTGGCGGGAGCAAGCCCGCTGGTTTTGGAGCAAGCCCGCTGACACTCTGATAGCTCTCGCATGTGTCGCATTCGTGTGGTTTGTTTTTACCTGGAATATGCTGCATTGGAGTTTGCGCTACTAAGAGGCAACCTCCGCAACCGTAGCGCAATGATCCCCGTGTTGCAGCTGAACTGTCTCTGACAGCATGGCATTATCAGAAAGCTGTGCATCAAATAGTGCACAGATGTTTTATAAATCATCATTCAATGACAATTCTCTTGCAACTGTACCCACCCCCGGTGTATGAACGTGTGTTAAACGGGGCCCTGACCGCCCGTTGAAGACTTCCACGAAGCAGAGAGGCCGCCATGTTGACATCGAATCGCAATTGCTCCCGGCAACCCAGCTACTTTTGCTATGAGCTCGGCTTCGCAATGCAGGTGGCCGTATTCTGCCTTTTGTTGTGGTCGGGCAAATTATTGGTTGCGCAGACGGCAGCAACGGGCGCGTTGAAGGGCGTGATCACTGATCCAAGTGCAAGTGTTATTCCCGGCGCGTCGGTGAAGGTGATTAGTTACGCCACGGGACAGACCCGCACGGTAATCACACAGAACAACGGAAGTTATCTGGGTCCGTACCTGGAGCCAGGCAACTACAGAGTTGAGGTTTCGGCAAATGGCTTCAAATCGCTGGCCATCGAGGAAATTGGAATTCACGTCACCGAGATCGCGGACTTGGACCTCCGACTGGAAGTCGGCGCCATATCTGAGACGATAACTGTGCGAGACATTCCCGCACTCGTGCAAACCGATTCCAGCGCGCTGGGGAGTGTGACCGATCAACGCATGGTGGAAAGTTTGCCCCTCGTGACTCGCAACTACACTCAAATCCTCGGCCTTTCGCCGGGCGTGTCGGGTGAGGTCAACAACAGCGCGAGCATCGGAAGGGGAGACTCGAGTCAGGCCGCGGGTGCTGGCGGCTACTCGACTGGCGGCAACGCCACCAACGACAACAACTTCCAAATGAATGGAACCGAAGTCAACGATCTCATTGGCGAAGGGAACATTAGCGGCGGTATTCCTGTGCCTAATCCGGACTCAATCCAGGAGTTCAAGGTACAGACGGGCCAGTACGACGCGTCTTACGGGAGGAATGCCGGCGCCAATGTGGACGTCGTGACCAAGTCGGGGACCAACGCTTTTCATGGTGACGTGTGGGAGTACTTCCGCAACACTGCTCTGAATGCGAACGATTATTTCGTCAAGCAGAGTGAGACTGCGACCGGGCAGCCCAACAAACCTCCGGTGCTGAACCAAAACCAATTCGGTTTCACACTAGGAGGACCGGTCGTAAAGAACAAAGTCATGTTCTTCGTCTCCTATCAGGGGACCCGCGAGCGAGATGGCCTGGACTCCGCGATCGGATGTCTGACCACAGGATTTCTTCCCACTGGATTGACGAACACCGCTGACAGTCGTACTGCGGCCGCCCTAGCGCAGGAATTTCAGGGCCAAAGCGGCTTGTTTGGTGGAACTGTCACCTCGGCAGCCGACATTTCGCCTACCGCACTCGCCGCGTTGAACGCTCAGCTGCCTGGCGGATCTTTTCTGGTTCCGGCGGCTCAAAATGCGTCGACCGGCGCGAGCACTTTCAGTTCTCCATGCAAGTACACGGAGGATCAATTCGTTTCCAATCTTGATGTCTACGCTAGCGACAAAAGTCATTTCTCAGGCAAGTTCT
>WNFG01002285.1_pt1 | contig 24692 bp, 23 predicted proteins | sample 5400431 | NCBI WGS metagenome assembly WNFG01 (sample SAMN13153346, study PRJNA577476) | soil metagenome | isolation source: 120 cm saprolite under Douglas fir tree site 2 hole 3 replicate 2 | place: USA:California | collected 2015-04-18 | reverse complement strand
GTCGTGATAGTCGAAGACGTATTGATGCGTCGCCGCGGTGAAGACGAGATATCCCGCCGTGGTGTGCAGCACGCCCTTGGGCTTTCCCGTCGAGCCCGAGGTGTAGAGGATGAAGAGCGGGTCTTCCGCGTTCATCTCGGCCGGCGGGCAGTCCTTGGATGCCGCCGCCATCGCCTCGTCGTACCAGAAATCGCGCCCTTCCTGCCAGCCGATCTGCCCGCCGGTGCGGCGCACGACGATGACGGTCTTGACGCCCGGGCATGATCGGAGCGCCTCGTCGGCATTGGCCTTCAAGGGCACCTTGCGGCCGCCGCGCAAGCCCTCATCGGCGGTGATGAGAAAGTCCGACTGGCAGCCCTGGATGCGGTCTATGAGACTGTCGGGCGAGAATCCGCCGAACACGACGCTGTGGATGGCGCCGATCCGCGCGCAGGCGAGCATGGCGAAGGCCGCCTCGGGGATCATCGGCATGTATATCGTGACGCGGTCGCCCTTCTTGACGCCCTTCGACTTCATCACATTGGCGAGGCGGCAGACATTCTCGTGGAGCTCGGCATAGCTGACATGGCGCTGCTCGCGCGGGCTGTCGCCTTCCCACAGGATCGCGGTCTGGTCGGCGCGCTCCTGCAGATGCCGGTCGATGCAGTTGTAGCTGGCGTTGAGCGTGCCGTCCTCGAACCAGCGGATCTGGACGTCGCCGGTGAAGCGCGCGTTCTTGACCTTGGTGAAGGGCTTGATCCAATGGAGCCGCTTGCCCTCGTCGCGCCAGAAGCCCGTGGGATCTTTGAGCGACTGCGCATAGCGCTTCACATAGCCGGCCTCGTCGATCCAGGCATTCCGCGCCACGCTCTCGGGCACCGGGAAGATCGTGTTGCTGTCCGCCATGACGCCTCGCTCCCGCTCGCTTTGATGCTTGTCTCCGCCTGCGCCAAATCTAGGCGGGAATCCGCCGGCCGCACAAGCTGGCGTCGCGCCTCGCGCGATCGCCGGCGGGCGTCAGCGGTTGCGCAGCAACCGCGAGAGCCCGCACCGTGCAGAATCTGACCGGGCTTTCAAGCCCCTCTCCCGCAATGCGGGCACAACCCGGCCGACCGCTTTGCGGTCGGCCCCGAGAGGGTTCGATCGCAGAGCGATCGAACGGGTTGTGGGAGGGACCCGGCCCTGAGCCCTGAGCTTGTCGAAGGGTCGGCGACGGGAGGGTGAGGGGGCCGCGGGTGCAAGTTCTGCCCAGTGCGGGCTCTCACTCCCTCTCCCCTTGCGGGAGAGGGAGGGACCCGGCGCAAAGCGCCGGGAGGGTGAGGGGGCTGGCAGCCGGAGGCTCTTCCTGCCCGGTGCGGGCTCCCGCGGTTGCAAGGGCAACCGCTGACGCCCGCCTGCGATCGGGCTTGCGCCCGACGCAAAAGGGACCCGGTCGCTGGGGGGCGGCACCGGGTCCCACGCCGCAGAGGGAGGTGCGGCGGCTAGTCCTGGGTCTCTTCCTGCTCGGTGCGGGCTATCGCGGTTTGCTGTCGCAAACCGCTGCCGCCCGCCACGGGATCGCGCCGCGCGCGACCCGTTACTTGGCGATCAGCTCATGCGCCATGCCGTGGACGAGGCCGTTGCCGTTGCGGGCGAGGCCGATCGCCGGCGGGTAGAAGCCGTGGCCGGTGGCGAGCAGCGCCGCTTGCGTGCGGTTCGACACGTGGAGGCGCTTGATGATCTGCTTCACATGCGCCTTGACCGTGCTCTCCGACATCGCCAGCGCGTCGGCGATGAGCTTGTTCGACTTGCCCTGGCTGATGAGGCCGAGCACGTCGCGCTGGCGGCGGGTGAGCTCGGACCACGGCTCGGCCGGCGCCTCGGCGCCGTTGTCGAGGCCGCTCTGCCGGGTCGGCGCCTCGATCAGCGAGGAGGGCACGTAGACGCCGCCCGCCAGCACCAGGTCGAGCGCGCCCATCAGCACCTTGAGGCTCAAGGAGGCCGGCAGGAAGCCGCGGGCGCCGGTGCCGAGGATGGCGCGGGCGCGCTGCGGGTTGCCGTTCTCCGCCACCACCACCACCGGCGTCTCCGGCAGCATCTCGCGCATCCGCTCGAGCTGGCCGAGATCGACATGCTCGGCCGTCGCCGCGCCGATCAGCACCAGGTCGAACTGCTCGCTCGCGGCGACGATGCGCAAGAGCTCGTCGGCCGTGGCGAATTCGGCGATGTGCCAATGCGGGTTGTGCTGGGCGAGCGCCAGCTTGAGGCACTCGCGCCTGAGGCGGCTGCGGTCGATGATGGCGACGGCGCTCGCCGCCGCGCCAAGGGCGGTGTCGCTCTCCGACGCCGCCGACTGGTCGAGGTCGTTCCGGCCGACACGTCCCACGCTCTCCTCCATCCGTAGCGCCGGGCCGCTGCATCCGAAACCACCAGCGCCGTCCGCCGCGTCGCTTCGGGGTTTCTCGGCCCGTGCCAAGACAGGATCGCCGGTTGGGTGACCCGAATGAAGTAAGGTTTTGTAAGGTTGTGTATCAAAATGTAATCCCATGGGGGCAGCTGCAACAGCAGAAACGCATCCATGAGACGAGGCGGCCGCGAATACGCGCGTTCTCTTCCGAGCCCTCTCGGCGCGGCCCTTAACCCGCCATTCATCGCCGTCGGCACAGGCTGTGTAAACAGGTTTTCTGTGCTTTCGCCATGGCCCCGCCGACGCAACCGCTGGCACCGACCGCGACGTATCGTCTTCCGCTGCTGCAGGCGCGCCCGGCTTTGCCCGCGCTACCGCGCGCGGCTGCTGAAGCGCCGGCCGCCGCGCCGCTCGTGCCGGTGTCGGCGACTACCCCGTGCGCACTATCTCGACTTGCTCGTTTGGGCCACGAAGCCCGCGCGGCGCGTGGGCGGGCGCGGCTTGAGAAAAAGCGCTGGTTGCGGCATCCTTGGCTGGCGCCTGGTGGGCTGAAGACCGCCGTTCGGCGCGGAAATCGGGCCGCCGATCGGATCCTCCGACAACATTGACGACAGTGCGGCAGGGCGCATGATCGAGCAAGGGCCACCCAGCGAACAGGATCTCCACGCTTACATCGACGGCCACCTCGTCTCGGCCGACGCGACGCGCGTCGCCGACTATCTGGCGCGTCACCCGGAGGCCGCTGCGCTGGTCGAGGCCTACCGCGCGCAAACCGCAGGACTGCACGCGCTTTACGACAAGATCATCGACGAGCCGCTGCCCGAGCCGATGCTCGCCCTGCTGCGACGCCGGCGCTCGGCGGCGACCTGGCGCGGGCTCGCGGTCGCTGCGGCGACGCTGGCGCTGGTGATGGTGTCGACGGGCATGGGCTGGTGGTTCAACGAACTCCGCCATAGCCGCGAGATGGCGGGGCCCGGCGCGCTGGTGGCGGAGGCGCAGCGCGCGCATCGGCTGTTCGCCGGCGACGCGCGCTGGGCCAGCGATTTCGCCGCCCAGCGCAGCGCCAGCCTCGCGCAATCCTTGAGCGAGCGGCTCGGCGCGCCCGTGGCCCTGCCCGACGTCGAGCGCGCCGGGCTCAGCCTGCATGGCGTGCGCCTTGTGCCGAATTCCTCGGGTGCGGCCGCGGTGCTCGTCTACCGCGACAGTGCCGGCCGGCCTGCCTCGCTTTTCGTCGCCCCTGTCGCGACTGCCGATGCCCCGCCGCGCGCCGACAGCAATGGCGACGTCACCACGCTCTATCGCGTGACGAACGGCATGGGCTACGCTTTGACGCTGCCGCGCGCGGGCACGGACCCTGCCGTCAAGGTCGCCTTCGGAATGCAGACGGGCCCGTGACGAGCGCCAGATCAGCGTCATGAAAAAGGGGGCCCGCGGGCCCCTTTTCTTTGCAAGCGCGGCAGGGCGATGCTACACGGCTTAGTGCCGGAAGTGGCGCATGCCCGTGAAGACCATGGCGATGCCGGCCTTGTCGGCGGCGGCGATGACTTCGCTGTCGCGCACCGAGCCGCCCGGCTGGATCACCGCGGTGGCCCCGGCGGCGACCACCGCCTCGAGCCCGTCGGCGAAGGGGAAGAACGCGTCGGACGCCACCACCGCGCCTATGGCCGGACTTTCCGCCAGGCCCGCCGCCTTGCCCGCCTCGGCCGCCTTCCACGCGGCGATGCGCGCGCTGTCGACCCGGCTCATCTGGCCCGCGCCGATGCCGACGGTGGCGCCGCCCTTGGCATAGACGATGGCGTTCGACTTGACGTGCTTGGCGACGCGGAAGGCGAAGAGGAGATCGGCGACTTCCTGCGGCGTCGGCGCGCGCCGGGTCACGGTCTTGAGCTGCGCCGCCGCGACCTCGCCATTGTCGCGGCTCTGCAGGAGATAGCCGCCGGCGAGCGAGCGCAGCGTCACGCCCGGCGCGGCCGGATCAGGCATGCCGCCGGTGACGAGCAGGCGCAGCGCCGTCTTGCGGCGCAGCGCCGCTTCTGCTTCCGGCAGGATCGCCGGCGCGATCACGACTTCGACGAATAGCTTGGCAATCGCCTCCGCCGTGGCGGCATCGAGCGGGCGGTTGACGGCGATGATACCGCCATAGGCGCTCACGGGATCGCAGGCGAGCGCCATGTCCCAGGCACTGCGCAGATCCGCCGCGACCGCAACCCCACAGGGGTTGGCATGCTTGATGATGGCGACGGCGGGCTCGGCGAATTCGGCCACGAGCTCGAAGGCGGCGTCGGTGTCGTTGAAATTGTTGAAGCTGAGCTCCTTGCCCTGGATCTGCTGCGCCGTGGCGACGCCGCGGCGCATTTCGCCGCCGGTGTAGAAGGCCGCCTCTTGATGCGGGTTCTCGCCATAGCGCAGCCGCTGCCTCAGGCGGCCGGCCAGCGCCAGCACCGGTGGGAAGGTCTCGCCCTGCTGTGCGGCGAGCCACGCGGCGATGGCGGCGTCATAGGCGGCGGTGCGCGCATAGGCGAGGCCGGCCAGCCGCCGGCGCAGCGCCAGGCCCGTCGCGCCGTTGGTCCGCGCCATGTCCTCGAGCACCGCGCCGTAGTCATCGGGGTCCGTCACTACCGTCACGTCCTGATGGTTCTTCGCCGCGGCGCGGATCAGCGCCGGGCCGCCGATGTCGATGTTCTCGACGCATTCCTCGTAGGGCGCGCCGCGCGCCACGGTGGCGGCGAAGGGATAGAGGTTGACCACCAGGAGATCGATCGGGCGGATGCCGTGCCGGGCGAGGGCCGCCTCATGCTCCGGCCGGTCGCGCCGGGCGAGCAGGCCGCCATGGATCGCCGGGTGCAATGTCTTGACGCGGCCGTCGAGCATCTCGGGGAAGCCCGTCACATCCTCCACCTCGGCGACTTTGAGGCCGGCCTCGGCCAGCGCCTTTGCCGTGCCGCCCGTCGACAGCAGCTCGATGCCGCGCCCCGCCAGGGCTTGGGCGAAGGGGACGAGGCCGCTCTTGTCGGAGACGGAGAGGAGCGCCCGGGCGATCGGGCGGAGCGAGTCGGCGGCCATCTTCACCCCGGCGAGCAAGGATGCGACGATAGTGCGACAGGGTGGGGCGATCAAGCGGCGCGCCGGCGCCCGGGGACGCGCAAAATGCGTCGGCCGCGGCGAATCCGGCTTGGATTCCCGCCGCAGCTGTACCATCGTCTTGGAGCGTTGCCAAAGAGCGTAGGAAGGCCTTGCGGCCCGGCGGCAATTTTGCCGGCGGTTTTGCCTTCCAGAGCGTTATCGGATTCGTCGACCCCGGAGAGGAAGCGCGCGATGCGTCCTTGGATTTGCCTGCTGGTGCTCAGCGCCGGCCTGACTGCGGCGAGCGCGTTGCCCGCCGCCGCGAACAACATGACCGCTCGATCGCCGAACGTTGCCCTCAACGGCGATGTCCAGACGTCGTTCCTGCGACAGGGCTTTTTTCGCCATCGCCCCTTTCTCGGTCCTTTTGCCTTCGACGCTCCGGTCGTCTTTCCGGGTGGATTCTTCGTCGGCGATGTCATGCCCGGCGTCGCGGCCGGCACGCCGCTGCCGCGGCGCACCGCGGTCGAGGAGCGGCCGAGCGTCGAGACCACGCTCGAGGGCGTCGTCATCGTGCGCGGTCCCGGCTCGCGCCACGTCGCTCACTGAACGGACACTCGCCGGCGTCAGCCCTGGCTGTCACTACCCTCGGCCGGCTTCTTCGCCTCGCGGCGGAGTGCCCATTTGACGGTCGCCCCGCTGCTGCCGACGTGGCCGTCGAGCACGACCTGTTGCGACTTCCGCACGTCACCGCCGCCGAGATAGACGCTCTCGGCGAGGCTCATCACCGCGCCCTGGGCGCGCAAGCGCCAGCCCGTGCCGCTCGGCAGCCGCAGCAGCGCCGCGGCGCCGTCCTGTGTCAACGAGGCCTGCACCTGCGGATGGAGATGGAAGCGGATGGTGAAGCTCCGTCCCGCCGGTCCGATCAGCCGGTCCTCGCCACGCAAATCCTCGCCGTCGGCGGCGATGAAGAGCTGGCGGGCATGGGTCAGGCCGAACACCGGCTGATAGCCGTCGTGGCTCGCCGACACCCAATGGCTGCCGCCATCCTCGATGCGCTCGCACGGGACATGCGTCGGGCAGCGCCCGAGTCCGCCATGAGTGCCGATCTCCGAGGAATTGGTGTCGGCAACGACCAGGGTCGAATGGGCGGCGGTGGCGCGCGCGACGTTGCGCCAGTCGGAGTTGGTACCCTGGTAGCCGCCGCAATTGACCACCAGGCGCTCGCGGCCATGGCTCAACTCGAAGGACAAAGTGCCGGCGTGAGCGTCGTCGTCGAAGCCCGGCCTGGCGGGGACGCCGGTGTCGGCGAGGACGAGCGTGCGGCCGGCTTGCGCGCGCTGGAACCCGGCATAGGGCGCTGAAGGTGGCGGGCGGCCCTTGGCGTCGGTGCGCGCCAGCACGCGGTCGGTGAGCGCGGTCTCGCCCTCATCCGCCCCGTTGAACAGCGCCAGCGTGCCGTCGCCGTGCCGGAAAAAGCGCAGCATGGGCGCGGCGCGGTCGATCGCCGACTGCAGCGCAGCGGGCACTTCGACCTGGCGTGCCCGCAGCGCGGCGCGGGCGTCGACGAGGTAGCGCAGCGCCGCGAGCTGCGCCGCCGGGCTGCGCGCGGCATGGCCGCCATCGGGCAGGATTTGCGCGACGATCTCGCGCGCGAGGCGCGCCAGTGCGCGCCCGAGCCGGCGCTCGCCGCCGAGCGCCGCCACGGCCGCGACCAGGCCGCGCAGCGCGGCAAGGCGCTTCACGCTCACTGCTTCGCGCGCCGCGACGCGGGCGAGATGGCGCGCCTGGCGCGCGATACTGGCGACCAGACGCTTGCGCGCGGTGGCCTCTTGCGCGCCGGCGAGCAGATCCATGTGCTCGATCCAGGCGAAGAGCCGGTCGCCGGTGACGTCGGCGCGCCAGGCGATGGCGTCCCACGCGTCGCAGCGCGCCAGCCAGTCGCCGGTCCAGCGGCGCGCCGCCTGCGCCGCCGTGGCCTCCCCGGTCGCGGCGAGATCGGCGAGCCAGGAAAAGCCGTGCAGGCCGGCGAGCCATTGCGGCGGCATCGGCGCGGCCCATGGCGGCATCGCCGCCTGCATCGTCTCGCCGGCAAAGCTGAACGCGCCGGCGAGCAGCGCGGTGCCGCGCGCGGGGTCGCCAGGCCAGGGCTGGTCGAGTCGCAGCGCCAGCGCCGCCGGCGCGCGGCCGAGCAAGCTCAGGTGATAGGGGGCCGAGCCGTAGAGCAGTGACCGCGACAGGCGCATCAACCGCCTTTGGGTGCCGCGCCGTCGCCGCGCATGCGCTTGATGTTGGCGGCATAGGCGGAAGCGCCGCCGCTGAAGGTGGCCGTGCCCGCGACGAGGACATCGGCTCCCGCGGCGATGGCGGCGCGCGCCGTCTCGGGGTTTATGCCGCCGTCGACTTCGAGGTCGATGGCGCGGCCGGTCGCGTCGATGCGCCGGCGCAATGCGCGGATCTTGTCGAGCTGCGAGGTGATGAAGCTCTGCCCGCCGAAGCCGGGATTGACGCTCATCACCAGCACCAGATCGACGGCGTCGAGGACGTTATCGACGGCCTCGAGCGGCGTTGCCGGATTGAGCGACACGCCGGCCTTCTTGCCGAGCGATTTGATGAGCTGCAGCGTGCGGTGCAGGTGCGGCCCGGCCTCGGGATGGACGGTGATGATGTCGGCGCCCGCGCCGGCGAAGTCGGGCACGAAGGCGTCGACCGGCGCGATCATCAGATGGACGTCGAAGGGCAGCGTCGAGTGCGGCCGGAGCGCCTTCACCACGCCCGGCCCGATGGTCAGGTTGGGCACGAAATGCCCGTCCATGACATCGATATGGATGTAATCGGCTCCGGCAGCGGTGACCGCGCGCACTTCCTCGCCGAGCCGCGCGAAATCGGCCGACAGGATCGACGGCGCGATCCGGATTTTCTGCTGCATGGCCGGTTGGTATCAGGGAACGGGCCGCGCCGCAAGGCGGCGCGTGGCGGTGCCTAATACTGCCACTCTCGGGTGACGGAGTCGTAGACCACCGATTCACCGAGCGTCCATCCGAACGAGACAATGTAAGACTGCTCGTTCTGCTTCTGGTAGCAAGGACACCTCTCGTCGAACTGCGCCAGCGGCAGCCCGGCTTCCTGAAGGCTATCCGGGAGGCGTCCATGCGCGCGCCGAAAAGCCTCGACCGCCTGGATGGCGACGTCACTCCGGCGGAACTCGTCGCGGTACTCGAGCGCGAACAGCCAGGAGCCGGGTTGCGCGCTCAGAATGACCAGCCAACCCAGCGCGAGCAGCATGCAGGCGGAGCCGGCCGCCCAGAGGCGCCACCCTCGGCGGTTGCGCCGTAATGTTTCGAGGGTCGCGCCGGCCTGATGATACCGCCGCTGCAGCAGGAGCCATGCCGGCGGCACCAGGGCCAGACCAAAGATTCCGATAGGCCGGTCCAGAACGTTCCAGCTGATGCTTTCGCCATGGACGATGGGCCACCACCCGGTCCAGGAGATTGCGCCGGCGACCAGACTCGTCCCCGACAGTGCTGCCGCGAAGAGCGTCAATTTCCGCGCGGGAGGCAGCCGCGCTGCGCCGTAGAACAGGACAAGCCATTGCAGGATGATAAGGATCGCCCAGAAAATATGCTCCAGGACGAATACGAGCTCCAAGTCTCTCTCTATGTCGGCCGTAATGATCCGGGCGGCCGGGCGCGCGAACAGCGAGGCCGGCGCGCTCAGCACGATCGCCGTCCAAGTGGACCAGGTGAACGCGGTCGGACCGTGGCCCACGGCGCGCCAGTACGGCTCACCGATGAGCATGCCCCAAATTCCGAGCGCCAGGATGGCCGTTGCGGCCCATCGGGGAGCGCGTCGCTCGAGGTCGGTCATGCCAGCATCACTTGTGGGCCATGAAGGCGGAGTCGTCGGTCGCTTGGTAGTCGTAGAGCCAATCGCGAAAACGCAGCCGATAGCTCGACCCGTCGGACTCGTAGGACAAGAGATCGCCGTGCAGCAGGCGGTTGCCGGGCAAGCTCGGCCGGTCGAGCGCCGCGAGCGACGGCGGATAGCGCCCATGCGCGATGCGGTAAGCCTCAAGCGCCTGGCGGACCTCTTCGCCGTGCTCCACGCACGCGTCGAACGCGTGCCTGCCGATGTCGTTGCCGCCCCAGAGCCCGGCCGCGAGCGCCGCAACGAGCAATGCTGAAAGGGCGGCCCGAACCGCCGCCCGCCGCCACGATCGGCCAAGCACGCACCAGGCGACGAGCAGCCCGGCTGCACCCAACAGCGGCACGGGGCTGTCCAGAACCAGGAGCAGACGCGGTCTTTCGACAAGATCCTCGCCCGCCCACTCGCCGAGGACGAGCAGGGCGAGCGCGAGCAGGACAAAGCCCACTCGTCTCTTCATTGCGGAGAGACGTTCCCGGCTGACGAGGTTCAGGCGAGCCAGAACCATAGGTTGCGGGAGAGCCCATAACCGACGGCTCCGCGCCGGTCAAGGCGAAGCCGTCCGCCCCAAGAGGGGGCGCTGGCAGGAGCGAGGCTGAGCAGTTAGGCGGTGCGGACGAGGCGAGTGGCGAAGAAGCCGTCGATGCCGTCGAATTCCGAGAGATGGCTCGGCAGCGTGCGCAGATCGCCATCGGGCGTCAGGCACTCGGCCAGCCCGCCGATTTCGTGCGGCGCGATCGGCCGGCGCGTCACGGGCGCGCCGCGGGCCATCAGCTTCGCCACCTGCTGCGGCCCTTCCTGCGGCTCGAGCGAGCAGGTGCAGTAGACGAGCGTGCCGCCGGGCGCGAGCATCTCGACGGCGGCGGCCACAAGCCGCTCCTGGACGGCGGCGAGCCGCGCCACGTCGTCGGGCGTCTTTAGATGCGGCACGTCCGGGTGGCGGCGGATCGCGCCGGTGGCGGTGCAGGGCGCGTCGAGCAGCACGTAGCGCACCGGCTCGGGCGGGCGCCATGTGGCAGCGTCGGCGACCAGGCTCTCGACGGTGAAGGACAGGCGCGCGAGGTTCGCGTTGAGGCGATCGAGCCGGCGCGGCGAGCGGTCGATGGCCGTGACGCGCGCGCCGGCGGCGGCGAGCTGCGCCGTCTTGCCGCCCGGCGCGGCACAGAGATCGATGACACGCTGGCCGGCGATGTCGCCGAAGAGCGTCGCGGGCATGGCCGCGGCGGCATCCTGCACCCACCATGCGCCGGCGCTGTATCCCGGCAGGCTCATGATCGCGCCGCCGCCGGTGCGGCGCAGCGTGCCCGTTGGCAGCAGGATCGCCTCGAGCTGATCGCGCCATGTCTCCGGATCGCGGCGCACGGTGAGGTCGAGCGGCGCCTCCTTGAGATGGGCGAGCGCAATGCCGCGCGTGCGCTCCTCGCCATAGGCCTGGCTCCACCCCCGCCACAGCCAATCGGGCGTGTCGAGCCGCGCCGCGTCCTGCTGCGCCACGAGCCCGGGACCTTCCTGGCTCAGGCGGCGGAGTACGGCATTGACCAGCCCCTTATGCGAGATGAAGCCGCGCAGCTCGGCGAGATCGACCGTGGTGGCCACGGCGGCGTGCGGGGGCGTGCGCAGGAACAGCAGCTGCGCGATGCCCAGCCGCAGCATGTCGTGCACCATGGCGGCGCGCGGCGGCAGCGGCGTGTTGAGGCAATGCGCGATGAGCGCGTCGATCTGGCCGAGGCGCCGCAGCACGGTGGCGACGAGGAGGCGGGCGAAGGCGCGGTCCCGCGCGGGCAGGCCCGACATCTCGCCATTGTCCTCGATCGCGTCGTCGAGCGGTCGCTTACGGCGCAATACCGCACCGATCAGATCGATGGCGACGCTGCGTGCGGTGGCAGGAGCCGTCTGGGTTGTTGCGGAATGTACTACCAAAGGATCCGTACCCCAAGGTTCCGGTGGTGTCGGCAAACGCCGGACTGCGGCAATTGTTCCGCGGCCGGTTTTGTCAGGCGAGGCCGCGCGGTCGTGCGCCCCATGGGCCTGCCGCGTCGATACTGGCACCGGCGGAAGCCGCCATCGCCTCGAGCCGCCGCACGCGCTCCTCGGTCGAGGGATGCGTCGCGAACAAGCTCTGAAGGCCGGCGGCATGCAGCGGGTTGACGATGAAGAGATGCGCGGTGGCAGGGTTGCGCTCGGCTTCGGGCACGGCCGTGCCTCGCGCGATGGCCTCGATCTTGCGCAACGCCGAGGCGAGCCACAGCGGATTGCCGGAAAGCTCGGCGCCGCTGCGATCGGCCTCGTACTCGCGGGTGCGCGAGATCGCCATCTGCACCAGCAAGGCCATGATGGGAGCGAGGATCGCCGCGAGCACCGTGCCGACGCCGCCGAGCGGCGAAGTGCGCTCGTCGCTGCGTCCGCCGAAGAAGAAGGCAAAGTTCGCGAGCATGCTGATCGCGCCGGCGATGGTGGCGGTGATCGTCATGGTGAGCGTATCGCGATGAATGACATGCGACAGCTCGTGGGCGATGACGCCGGCCACCTCATGCTCGTCGAGCGCGTTGAGCAGCCCGCTGGTGACGGCGACCGCGGCGTGATGCGGATCGCGGCCGGTGGCGAAGGCGTTGGGTTGCGCGCCGTCGATGAGATAGAGCTGCGGCATGGGGATGCCGGCACGGCCGGCGAGATCGGCGACGAGGTCATAAAGCCGCGGTGCGTCGGCGCGCGCGATCGGTCGCGCGCCATACATCGACAGCACGAGGCGATCGGCATTCCAGTAGGCGAACAGATTTGTCGCCGCGGCGACGAGCAGCGCGATCATCATGCCGCCGCCGCCGCCGATCAGATAACCGGCGCCCATGAAGAGCGCGGTGAGCACCGCGAGAAGCACGCCGGTGCGGAAAAGGTTGATCATGGCAAAACGTCCTGTTCCTGCATAGCTGGCGTACGGCGCGACCGTCGTCAAGCCTTGGCAAGGCAGATGACCGAGCACATATCGTGGGGATGGCTGACCGCAAGAGCCCGTCCGAGCCGGCAGGCGCCAGAGAACCGCTACGAGAGAAGCCCAAATCCGGTGGCGAGGCGGCGATGGCGCGTGAGATCGGCGGGCCCAGGGGGCCGGAGCCGACGCGTTACGGCGATTGGGAGCACAACGGTCGCTGCACCGATTTTTGAGGCCGCGAGCTTTGCGTGAACGCGGGCGGGCGGGACTTAGCCCACGCTCATTCCGTGCCGGCCGGGCTGCCGACGCGGTGGGGGGTCCAGGAAGGCGGGTCGCTCGCCGGGAAGCTCTCGTCCGAGGCGCGTTCGATCTCGTCGGCGATCGAGTGCCGGCCGCGCTTGCCGTAGCCGCGGGTCTCGCGCGGCGGTGCCGCGCCGACGTCGCGGGTGTCGATGCCGAGCGCGCGATAGAGGCTGCACTGACCGGTGAACGCCCGTCCCACCAGCAGCGCGCCGCCGATGGCGAGGAGCGTGTTGAGCGCGGAGGGACGCGCCAGGCCATAGCCCAGCAGCGCCGCGCCGCCGAGCCCGGACGCGACGCGCTCCAATTCGCCGACATTTCGCATATCGGCGCGCGCGACGGTATCAGGCATAAGAAAATCTCCCCAGGAGAGGACGGTGCTGCCTAAAAAACGATCTCGTGAAGGGCAAGGTTCCGCTTTCCGAGACGCGCCGCATCGTGCCGCTCGGAATCCGACGCGTTGCGGCGTAAGCTGGGACCTCGCAAGCAATAATCCAGTGGGAGAATGGCAATGGAGTACCACGACAAGCATGTCGTCGTCACCGGCGGCACCGGCGCCCTCGGCGGCGCCGTGGTCGCCGCGCTGCTCGAGGCCGGCGCGCTGTGCCATGTGCCTTACATCCACGAGGCCGAGGCGGAGCGCTTCCCGCACCGCCGGCACCAGCGCGTGACGCTCATCGCCGGCGCGAACCTGGCGGACGAGGCGGCGGTGGCGCGGCTCTATGGCGGCATCGCGCCGCTCTGGGCGTCCATCCATATCGCCGGCGGCTTCGCCATGGCGCCGATCACCGAGACCGACAAGGCGACGCTGACGGCGCAGCTCGAGACGAACCTCGTGAGCTGCTTCCTGTGCTGCCGCGCCGCGGTGCGGGCGATGAAGGGCACCGGCGCTGGCCGCATCGTCAATGTCGCCTCGCGCCCCGCGCTCGAGCCGCGCCTCGGCGCCGGCATGACCGCGTACACCGTGGCGAAGGCCGGGGTCGCCGCGCTGACCGAGGCGCTGGCCCAGGAGGTGGTCGGCGACGGCATCCTCGTCAATGCCGTAGCGCCGTCGATCATGGACACGCCCGCCAACCGCAAGGACATGCCGAAGGCGAATTTCGTGCTGTGGCCCAAGGTCGAGGAAGTCGCCGCGACGATCCTGTTCCTGGCCTCGCCCGAGAACAAGGTGACGCGCGGCGCGGTCGTGCCGGTCTACGGCAAATCGTGACGGCGGCGGCACACAAAAAAGGACCCGCGCTTGGCGCGGGTCCTCGAGGCTGTAGCGTCGCGTGCGCTCAGTCGCGCCGCTGCACGCCCATGAACTGCAGGAGCAATAAGAACAGGTTGATGAAGTCGAGATAGAGCGCCAGCGCGCCCATGATCGCCTTCTTGCCGGCGACCACAGCGCCATCGCTCTCCAGGTACATCTCCTTGATGCGTTGCGTGTCGTAGGCGGTGAGGCCGACGAACACGATGATGCCGATCACGGAGATGGCGAATTGCAGCGCGGACGAGCCGATGAAGATGTTCACCAGCCCGGCGAGGATGATGCCGATGAGGCCCATCATCAGGAACGAGCCGAAGCGCGAGAGATCGGTGCGCGTGGTGTAGCCGTAGATGCTCATCGCCGCGAACGTTCCCGCGGTGATGAAGAACACCCGCGCGATGCTTTCGGTGGTGAACAGCAGGAAGACGCCGGCGAACCACAGTCCCATCAGGGCCGAGTAGGCCCAGAAGGCGAGTTGCGCGGCCGAGAGGCTCATGCGCTGAATGCCGAAGCTCAGCACCATCACCAGCGCCAGCGGCGCCAGCAACACCACCCAATACAGCGGCGTGCCGATGATGTACTGCTGGTAGATGCCCTGGCTCAGATAGGCGACGATGCCGGTGAGCGCCAGTCCGCCCGCCATGTAGTTGTAGACGCGCAGCATGTATTGCCGCAGGCCGACATCGACATCGACTTGCGGCACCGCCGTGCGCGCAGTCCAGCGGTCACCCGAATCGTAGGACATATATGACCCCCTAGAACCTCGGAAGGGTTATGGGTTCGCAACACGATATTGGCACGGTTCCCGGCCAATTCAATGACGTGGCGCAATGCCGCTCACGTGCGCAGCGTGCCGTCCTGCCCGCCGCCGGGCGGCAAGGGGTGAGGATGTTGGCGTGGGATAACGATATTGCCGTCCTCGTCGATGCGGGGCGCGCCATAAGGCATCGTCTGCAGCAGGAGATCGAACGACCGCATCAGCTTGTCGAGCGCCTCGCGTGCGCTTTGCTCGGCGCGGTGCCATTCCTCGGTATCCTGCGGCGAGAACCGATCGGCCGGCCGCTCGGCATAGGCCGGCGCGGCCAGCAGTACGAGGGCGGTCGTCAAGGCAAGCCGGGACATGGCAGCCCTCATTCGTTGCGCAGGAAGGGCGCCGCCTTGGCGCCCAACGCCTTCCACGTCCCAGCATAGCCGATGCCGAGCGTCAGCGCAGTGGCGATGAGCGCCGTCGACACCAGGGCGCCCGGCATGAAGGTCCAGTCCTGGTGCATGACGCGGGTCAGCACGAGATAGGCTGCGAACGTGCCGAGGGTGGCGGCGATCGCGGCGGTGGTAAGGCCGAGGATGCCGTATTCGATAAGGAAGGCGCGCGTGACGTCGCTGCGCGTCGCGCCCAACACCTTGAGCACCACCGCCTCGTAGACGCGCCGCCGTTGTCCCGCCGCCACCGCGCCCGCCAGCACGAGCGTGCCGGCGGCGAGCGTGATTGCCGCGGTGGCGCGCAGCGCCGTGCCGATCGCGGACACGATCTCGCCCAGCGCCGCGAGCGCGTCCTTGACGGCGATGGCGGAGACATTGGGGAAGCGGTCGGTGACGGCGCGCTCGAGTGCTGCCTCCTCGCCGGGCGGTGTGCGCGCCGTGGCGATATGCGTCTGCGGCGCCGCTTCGAGCATGCCCGGCGAGAAGACGAGCACGAAATTGATGCCGAGCGAGGTCCAGTCGATCTCGCGCAGATTGGCGATGGTGGCGGTGACGTCGCGCCCGAGCACGTTGACGGTGATGGTGTCGCCGAGCTTGAGGGCCATGCCGCGGGCGATCTCGGCATCCATCGAGACGAGCGGCGGGCCGTGATAATCCGCCGGCCACCAATCGCCGGCGACGATGCGCGAGCCGCGCGGCGGCGTCGCCGCGTAGGTCAGCCCGCGCTCGCTCTGGATCGTCCACTGTGCCTCGGGCGCCACCACCGCCTGCTCGACCGGCACGCCGTTGAGGGATGTCGATGAAGAAGAAGGACGGCGCCTGTTCCGGCAGGCGCTCGTCGATGGTGCTGTCGATATTGCGCTCGATGAGGGCGATGGCCACCAGCACGGTGAGGCCGAGGCCGAGCGAGGCGACGATGCCGGCGGTGGGCGCGCCCGGCCGGTAGAGATTGGCCAGCGCCAGACGCAGCCGCGGCGCGCGCGGCCGCCCGGCACGCCGCGCCGCCAGCACGATGCCGGCGGCGACGAGATGGAAGGCGACCAGTGCGCCCGCCGCACCGGCGATGAACCAGGCGGCAGTGAAGCGATCGCTGGCGGTGACGATGCCGAGCCCGGCGAGCGCCAGCGCCGCGGCGGCGGTGGCAAGGACATAGCCGAGCCGCGGCCGGCGCGGCGCGGGATCGACGAGATCGCGGAACAGGCTGGCCGCCGAGACCTCGCGCGCCGCCGCCAGCGGCCACAGCGCGAAGGCGAGGGTGGTGAGCAGGCCGAACACCGCGGCGAGCAGCAGCGGCGCGGGATAGAGGCTGAGCCGTGCGGTGATGGGAAAGGACGAGAGGAGCGGCATCGCCAGCGCCGGCGTGAGCGCGCCCAGCACCAGGCCGACGGCAATGCCGCCCGCCGCCAGTGCCAGGATCTGCGTGAGGTAGGCGGTGAAGATGAGGCGCCCGGGCGCGCCCAGGCATTTGAGTGTGGCGATCGTCGCCGTCTTGCCGCCGAGATATCCGCGCACGGCATTGCCGACGCCGACGCCGCCGACCAGCAGCGCGGTGAGGCCGACCAAGGTCATGAACACGGTGACGCGGCCGATCAGCCGCTGCAAATTGGGCGCGGCGTTGGCGAACTCGCGGATGCGCCAGCCCGCATCAGGGAACGCCGATTTGACGGCGGCGATCCAGGCGGATGTGTCGGTGTCCGGCGGCAGCCTGAGGCGATAGCCGTAGCCGACCAGCGCGCCGGGCGCGAGCAGCCCGGTCTCGGCGAGCGCCGCCGTTGCGACCATGACGCGCGGGCCGAACTCGAAGCCGCCGGTCGCCGCGTCGGGCTCGTGCGTCAGGACCGCGCGCAGGATGAAGGTGGCGTCGCCGACGCGGACGGGATCGCCGAGATGCAGTTTGAGCCGCGTCAGCAGCCCCGGCGCGACCACCGCGCCCCAATGGCCGTCGCGCTTGGCGATCGCCGCGTCGAGCATCTGCGCCGGGTCGAGCGTGACCGCGCCGTAGAGCGGGTAGGCGCCGTCGACGGCCTTCAACTCGACCAGGGCGCGCTCGTTGCCATCTTCGGTGCGCGCCATCGCGCGCATCTGCGCGACTTCCGAGACATCGGCGTCCTTGGCAAGGTATGCGCGCTGCTGCGGCGTCGCGGGGCGATGCACGAGGTGCAGCTCGACATCGCCGCCGAGCATGGCGCGCGCATCGGCGCGCAAGCCCGCGCCCACCGCCGCCGAGAGCGAGCCGACGCCGGCGATGACGGCGACGCCCAGGGCAAGGCAGGCGAGAAAGATGCGAAAGCCGCGCAGCCCGCCGCGCAGCTCACGCCGCGCCAGCCGCCAAGCGAGCGGCATCGTCGGCATGGCTCAGCGCACGCCCAGCCGGGCAACGCCGCCGGCTGTGCCGGCTTGCTCCGGCGCCTCGACGATGCGGCCGTCCGCCATGTGGACGATGCGGTGGCATTGCCGCGCCAGGTCGCGGTCATGCGTGATGAGCAGCAACGTCGTCCCGTGCTGCGCGCTCAACTCGAACAGCAGGTCGATGACGCGCCGCCCGGTCGCGGTGTCGAGATTGCCGGTCGGCTCGTCCGCGAGCAGCAGCTTGGGCGCCGCGACGAAAGCGCGCGCCAGGGCGACGCGCTGCTGCTCGCCGCCCGAGAGCTGACCGGGATAATGCAGCACGCGCTCCTCGAGCCCGACGGCGGCCAGCCCGGCGCGCGCCGCCTCGAACGCGTCGCCGCGCCCGGCGAGCTCGAGCGGAATGGCGACGTTCTCGAGTGCGGTCATGGTGGGGATGAGATGGAAAGACTGGAAGACGATGCCGATGGCGTCGCGGCGGAATCGGGCAAGACCGTCCTCGTCGAGCCTGGCGAGGTCGGCGCCGGCCACCACGACGCGGCCGGCGCTCGGCCGCTCCAGGCCACCCGTCACCATCATCAGGGTCGACTTGCCCGATCCCGACGGGCCGACCAGGCTCACCGTCTCGCCGGCGCCGACGCGGAGCGAGACGCCGCGCAGGACGTTGACGGGACCGGCGGCGCTCGTCAGTGTTAGGCGCACTTCGTCGAGCAAGATCATCGGATCGTCGGAACCGGGCGGGGCCTGCATGTCACCTCTAATTATGTGGGAACGGCCCGGATGTCTTCTCGGCCGGCGCATCCTCCGCCGATATGGCTATATCCGCGCCATTGTCAACATCGCCAAGAGGTTGCGCGCATTTTCGCTGATCGCGTTGCTCGCGATCGGCGTCGCCGCAGGCGCGCGCACCGAAGCGCGGGCGTCGCCGCGAATCCTCGCGCTTGGCGACAGCCTGACCGCCGGTTTCGGCCTGGCGCCGCAGGAGTCCTTCCCGGCGCGCCTTCAGGCGAAGCTCGGCGCTGCCGGCGTCGACGCGCAGGTGGTGAACGGCGGTGTCTCCGGCGACACCAGTGCGGGCGGGCTGGCGCGGCTCGACTGGGCGCTCGCCGATCACCCCGACGTGGTGCTCGTCGAGCTCGGCGCCAACGACGCGTTGCGCGGCATCGACCCGCGGCTGACCTACGAAAATCTCGACAAGATCCTGACCCGGCTCAAAGCGGCGGGCGCCAAGGTCATGCTGCTGGGAATGCGCGCGCCGCCCAACTGGGGCCGGCGCTACCAGGCGCAGTTCGACGCCATCTTTCCCGATCTCGCCACGAAGCACCATGTGCCGCTCTATCCCTTCTTCCTCGACGGCGTCGCGCTGGATCCGGCGCTCAATCAGAGCGATGGGCTCCACCCGACGGCGCGCGGCGCCGACATCATTGCCGAGCGCATCGCGCCGCTCGTCGCACGCCTCCTGGCAGACAAGGCGGCGCAGGGATGAACGGCGTGTCGGCCACGCGCTTTGTCGCCGCGCATGCGACCGCCGACGGCTGGGCCGCGGCGGCGGCCTCCTGCGCGGACCAGCTGAGCTCGCTGCCTGAAGGTGCCAATCTCGGTTTTCTTTATGCCAGTGATCGGCTCGCCGGCGATGTTCCCGACATCCTCGCGTTCCTGCGCCAACGCACCCGCATCGCCGACTGGGTCGGCAGCGTCGGCATGGGCGTCTGCGCCAGCGGGCAGGAATATTTCGGCGCGCCCGCGCTCGCCGTGCTGATCGCCGCGCTGCCGCCGGGCGGGTACGAGGTGTTCGGGCCGCAATCCGCGGGCGCGACCGGCCCCACTGTGCTGCAGAGCGAGTGGCTGAGGCGCATGCGGCCGATGGTCGGCATCGTCCATGGCGACCCCCGCGACGCGGCTTCCGCCGCCACCATCGCCACGCTGGCGCGCGAGGCGTCGCTCTTTCTCGTCGGCGGCATCGCCGCTGCGGGCGGCACGCCGGTCCAGATCGCCGGCCGCGTCGTCGAGGGCGGTCTCTCCGGCGTGCTGCTGTCGCCCGACATTCCCGTCATCACCGGCTTGACTCAGGGGTGCTCGCCGATCGGTCCGGCGCGGCGCATCACCGTGGCGCGCGACAACATCATCATGGCGATCGAGGACCGCCCGGCGCTCGAGGTCTTCAAGGAGGATATCGGCGAGCTGCTGTCGCGCGATCTGAAGCGCGTCGCCGGCCTCGTCTTCGCCGCTTTCCCGGTCGCCGGCACCGACACGGGCGATTATATCGTGCGCAATCTTGTCGCCATCGACGTACAGCGGCAATGGCTCGCCGTCGCGCACAAGGTGTCGAGCGGCGATCCCGTGCTGTTCTGCCGGCGCGACCCGGCAAGTGCCACTACCGATCTCCAACGCATGCTGGCCGATCTAAAGCGGCGCGCCGGCCGCACACCGCGCGCCGGGCTCTATTTCAGCTGCGTCGCGCGCGGCCCGAACCTGTTCGGTGAATCCTCGCAAGAGCTGCGCATGATTCGCGACGCGCTCGGCGCGTTCCCGCTCGCCGGATTCTTCGGCAATGGCGAGATCGCGCATGACCGGCTGTACGGCTACACCGGCGTCCTCGCGCTGTTCTTGTGACAGGCTCACACCATGCTTCGCCTGTTCGTCGGCATTGCGCTGCCGCCCGAGACCAAGCTTCGCCTGTCGCTCATCGCAGGGGGCGTGCCGGGCGCCCGCTGGGTGGATCCCGGCAACTACCATGTGACGCTGCGCTTCATCGGCGAGGTCGACGAGGGCATGGCCGGCGATATCGATGCGGTGCTGACGCGCATCCGCGCCAAGCCTTTCGACCTCTTGTTGACCGGGGTCGGCCGGTTCGCCGACCGCATGCTGTGGGCCGGCGTCGAGAAGAACCTCGCCCTGCTGCACCTGCGCGACAAGGTGGAGAGCGCGCTGGTGCGGCTCGGCCTCGAGCCCGAGGCGCGTCGCTACGCGCCACATGTCACGCTGGCGCGCTTGAAGGGTGCCTCGGAGGCGCGGCTCCAAGCCTACATCCAGGAGCACGCACTATTTCGCGCCGAGCCCTTCGCGGTCGATCGGTTCAACCTGATCGCGAGCTATCTGACGAAGAGCGGCGCCATCTATGAGGATCAGGCGGATTACGCGCTGCGCTGAAAAGAGTGGCCGCGGCCGGAGGGGTGAGGGGACCCCGCCTCCGGGCCGCGGCCTTCGCGCGCGAGACTAGTTCAGAGATAGAACTGGGCCAGAGAGGGCACATCCGCGGCCGCTGCCGCGAAATGGGGCGGAATGATGCTGATGACGCCGGCAAACAGGGTGATGATTCCGATCGCGATCACGGTCACGAAAGCGTATTCGCCGCTGTCGTCGTCGTGGAGGAGAGTCGATGCCAAATCGGTCATTGGGGCCTCCCGCGTCGTGCGAGGATGATACCGGGTTCCCGTTAAATCCGAGTAAAATAAACGGCGAGTCGCGGCTGATTCTTCAGTCAAATTCGTCCCTTTATTGTCGTGGTTTTCGCCCGTTTTCTAGGGAATATCTTTGCGCGCCGTGGGCGCAAAAAAACGGCCGGCGCTGTCGCCGGCCGTTCCACTGTGATGAAGCGAACGCGCAGCTCAGCGCGAGCTGCCTGGCTGCGGCACGATGCGCAGATAGGGCCGCGGCGCCTTCCAGCCCTGCGGGTAGATCTTCTTGGCCTCGTCGTCCGACACGGAGCCGGCGATGATCACATCGTCACCCGGCTTCCAGTTGACCGGCGTCGCCACGCGATGCTTCGCGGTCAGCTGCAGCGAATCGATGACGCGCAGCACCTCGTCGAAATTCCGCCCGGTCGTCATCGGGTAGATGAGGATCAGCTTGATCTTCTTGTCCGGCCCGACCACGAAAACGTTGCGTACCGTCTGATTGTCGGCCGGTGTGCGCTTGGAAGCGTCGCCCGAGGTGCTGGCGGCCAGCATCTGGTAGAGCTTCGCCACCTTGAGCTCGGGATCGCCGATGATCGGGTAGTTCGGCGCGGTGCCCTGGGTCTCCTTGATGTCGTTGGCCCAGCGGCTGTGGTCCTGTGTGCCGTCGACGCTGAGCCCGATGATCTTGGTGTTGCGCTTGTCGAATTCCGGCTTGATGCGCGCCATGTAGCCGAGCTCGGTCGTGCATACCGGCGTGAAATCCTTGGGATGCGAGAACAGCACCGCCCAGGAATCGCCGATCCAATCGTGGAAGCGGATACGACCTTGCGTGGTGTCGGCCTCGAAATCCGGCGCCACGTCGCCAATCTGCAATGCCATGCTCTCCTCCTCATTTTGTCCGTGTTCGTCGCTCAGTGTCTCGATGCAGAGATCGTGTCCAGCGCCGCGGCGGAGCGGGCAGCGGCGAGCGATCTCTCGCCGTCGCTCGCGCCGTTCGGCGGCAGCCAGCCCCGCCGGCCGACCCATTCCCCGGTCCAGCGGGCCACGGTCTCTGAATCGGCTCCGCCTTCGCGCCAGCCCTGCCGAAGCGCGGCCACTTCGTCGAGGCGTTGCTGCCATTCTGTACCAAAGAGAGCGCCGAGGAAACGCTTGACTTGCGCGGCCAAGGCGGGGCTCTGGCCGCCGGTGGAGACGGCGATGAGGAGATCGCCCCGGCGCAGCGTGGCCGGCGCGTGCACGTCGCACAGTGCCGGCTCATCCTCGACATGGACCAGCGGGCCGGCCGCGCGCGCCGTCGCGGCGAGGTCGCGGGCGTGGCGCGAGCCGCGCTCGGCGATGAATACGACGCGCGCCGCCGACAGCTCCTGGGCGCTCGGCAGACGGCGCACGAGGCGACCCGCGGCGGCGCGGGCGAGGCGCGCTGTCGGATCGTCGGCATAGACCGTGAGGTCGGCGGCGCCGGCTTCGTCGAGCAGCGCCAGACGCCGCTCCGCCGCCGCGCCGTTACCGACGAGGACGACCCTCAGCCGCGCCAGGTCGAGAACCATCGGGAGCATCACGAAGCCTCCTTGAGCCGGGCCGTGCCGAGCGCGGCCGTGAGGCGCTCGGCCCCGGCGCGGTGGCAGAAATCGCCAAAGCCTTCGCCGACGATGCGCTCGGCGGCGAATAGCGCGAACAACAGGCCGAGGCGTTCGGCCACCTGTGCGTAAGGCACGCGGTCGACCAGCGCGAAGCTCAGCCGCGTACCCTCGAAATCGCCGCCGACATAAAGCGCGTAGAAACCGGGCATGCGGCCGACGATGCCGATGTCGCCGGCATAGGGGCGGGCGCAGCCATTGGGGCAGCCGGTGATGCGGATGCTGAGCCGCTCGCCCTCGAGCCCGTAGCGCCCGAGCTCCTGCGCGATGCCGTCAAGCAGCGGCTCGCGCACGCGCTCGGCCTCGGTGAGCGCGAGGCCGCAGGTCGGCAGCGCCGGGCAAGCGAGCGCCCAGCGCTGCACTGGCGTCAGGCTCTCGGCGCGGGTGACGCCGTGCGCTTCGAGGATGTCCTCGACGACCGGGCGGTCGGCAGGCGCGACATCGCTGAGGATGATGTCCTGCTGCGGCGTCAGGATCGGATCGGGCGCAACGCGCTGCATGATCCGCCGCAGCGCCGTGCGCAGGCGGCTGCCCTGCGCGACATCGACGATCCGGCCGCTCGCCACGGGGATGCCGAGATAAAGCCTGCCGTCGCCCTGCTCGTGCCAGCCGAGATGGTCCTTGACGCGGAAGGGCGGCATCGTCCGCGGCGCCTCGAGCGGCTTGCCGAGGTAAAGCTCGAGCTGCGCCTTGGCCCAGGCCTCGCCGCGCTCGGCGATGAGGTATTTGAGGCGCGCATGGCGACGGTCGGAGCGGTCGCCATGATCGCGGTGCAGCTTCACGACAGCCGCCGCCGCCGCGGCGAGATCCTCGGGCGCGACGAAGGCGACCAGCGTCGCCAGGCGCGGATACGTGCGCGGATTGTTGTGGGTCATGCCGAGCCCGCCGCCCAGCGCGAAATTGTAGCCGGCGAGCCGATCGCCCTCATACAGCGCAATGATGCCGAGGTCGTTGGTCAGCACGTCGACCGAATTGTCCTCGGGCAAGGCGAGGCCGATCTTGAATTTGCGTGGCAGGTAGGTCGAACCATAAAGACTCTCTTCGTCCGTGCCGGCGACGCGCTCGCCGTCGAGCCAGATCTCGTGGTAGGCGCCGCTCTGCGGCAGCAGATGCATCGAGAGCCGGCGCGCATCCTCCTCGAGGCGCCTATGCGCCGCGTCGCGGATCGGCGCCGCCACGGTGGTGACGGTGCGCACGACGTCGCCGCAGGCCGCCAGCGTCGTCAGCAGCGTCTGGTTGATTCCGGCGATCGTCTCCTTGAGGTCGCGCTTGATGACGCCGTGATATTGGATGCTCTGGCGCGTGGTGATGCGCAGCGTGCCGTTCGCGTAGCGGTCGGCGAGGTCGTCGAGCGCCAGATATTGCGCCGCGGTCAGGCGCCCGCCGGGGATGCGGACGCGCACCATGAACTGGTGCTCCTTCTCAAGCCCCTGCTGCTTGCGCTCGGTCGCGGTGTCGCGGTCGTAGCCTTGATAGATGCCGTGGAACTTGAGCAGGCTGTAGCCGTCATCGTCGAAGGTGGGCGCTGGACTGGCAAGGCCCGCCGCGAGTTCGCCGCGCAGGCCACCACTCTCCTGCTTCACCTCTTCGACCTTGGATGGCGCGCCCTTGACCTTCATCTCTCGCCCCTGATCCCGACCTGTCTTTTTGCGACGCGGCGGGGCGGATCACCTCGCTTTAGCCGCACTTCTAAAGCGCCCGCAAGCTGAGCCTCAACTCGGCGCTGTGATATCAATCTAATTACCTGTAATTCATTTGTCAAATGGGCATATCATACATAAGTTTTGTGTTGTTAGTTGCGTTCACCGAACCAGCATCTCTCGCGAGATTACACGCGATCGGTTATCACCGATGGTATCCGACAGAGCGGCGAGGGCGGTGATGGCCTGGGATCCGGCGCTTTACCTGAAATTCGGCGATGAGCGGCTGCGGCCGGGCTTCGAGCTGCTGGCGCGCATCGGCGAGCTGCCGCCCGGGCCACTCTACGAGCTGGGCTGCGGCACCGGCGTCCATGCCCGGGCCATCGCCGCGCGGTGGCCCGATCGCGCGCTCAGTGCCATCGACCGCTCGCGCGAGATGCTGACCAAGGCGGCGGCCGAGCCGGTGCCGATCCAATGGATCGAGGCGGACATCGCACGGTGGTCGGCGCCGGCGCCGGGCGCGCTCATCTTCTCCAACGCGACGCTGCAATGGCTCGGCGACCACGAGCGCTTGTTCCCGCATCTGCTGCGGCAGCTCGTGCCCGGCGGCATGCTGGCGGTGCAGATGCCGCGCAATTTCGACC
>WNFG01000915.1_pt1 | contig 24706 bp, 33 predicted proteins | sample 5400431 | NCBI WGS metagenome assembly WNFG01 (sample SAMN13153346, study PRJNA577476) | soil metagenome | isolation source: 120 cm saprolite under Douglas fir tree site 2 hole 3 replicate 2 | place: USA:California | collected 2015-04-18 | reverse complement strand
GAGGGAGTTGCGTCACGAAGCCGTCTTGCGCTGCCGCTTCCACCACGGCATCGGGCGGAATGGCAACTCCTTCAAGTAACTTCGCGAGCGCCACGGCTCGATACGTCCGAGGAGTACGGTATGCGACATCACGCGACGTGGTGATCTCGACGACATCCGTGCGCGCAAGCAGCGCGTCCCGATCGAAGGTATGGACGTCGCCATCGGCTGACACCGTCAACGTCGGACCGGCTGCCCAAACCGATGTTGGCATTGCGAAGGCCACCAGCGAGAAAGCTAACGCGACAGCGAGCCCGATCATCGTTGTAGGCATATCTTGACCTCGCTAGGACGAGCTTTTTTGCGCCTCCCACGAGAAGAGGTGCAGTCCAGCCGATGGCGAGCGGACACGTTGCTACGACACAAGAGCGAAACAGGGACGCTTTCGTTTCGATCCTCCAAGAACTTGGACCGCTCGCTACGGGACCACAAAGCGCGGCGCTTACATGTGTGAGAAAGAAGCCATCGCCGGGGAAAACCGCGCTTCCAAAACAGAGAAGCACCCGTGATTTAGCTTCGAGCGTCAGCGAGAAGCTAGAACGCGTCATCGATCCCGCGCCAACTTCCGGCGTCCCAACAATGCTTGTCTTTCCGAAGGATTAAACACCCGCTCGACATGACGGTTCAGGGCCCTCATGATGCCGATGCGCGCAAGCATCGTTGGCCCATCCGTTCAGCAACCAGCAATAGCGCCTGCATCGCGGCCTGCCATTCCGGGGCATCGTGTTCGGCCTTCGGCAGTTTCGTGATGTATTCTGCTGCATCGCGTAAGGTGATCAGCTTTTTGCCGTTGGGCAACACGATCGGAGCGAAAAACGTCTGATCCCATGCCACCTAGATCAGTCGCAACGACAGCTGACGCGCAGGACCGGCGTGCGCCTCGACGAATTCCGCAATCGATGGCGCCAGATCATCGCCGGCAAGATCGGCGCGGCGCCTGATCTCATGCGCGACATCTTGCGACACATCAGCTGACCATTGTTCGGTGGTGTTAAACGCGACGACGCGAACCGGGTCGCTGTGTTGTCCGGACATCAGATCGCTGACGGTGGTTTCAAGGTCGGCCTCGCCGAGATCGGTCTCCGCGAATGCGGTACCAGATTGCCCGTAATTGTTGATGACGAGATAAACGGTCTGATCGTCGCCGCTCGGCACAATCGACGGAACAACACTCCGGCCCATAAAAGACTCCAAACGCAACGGTTACCGGGAGAATTCAAGCACGAAACTGAGGCGTCGGAACCGCAGTCTATTACCGCCAACCGCCCTTGCGGTGATATCGGGCGATCGGCATCCGCGCAAAACCTGCAGTAGAGATTTCCGGATTCTCAGTATTCGTACGGTGCTGCCATTAACACTAATGAATTACTGCGAGCGGTATTAATTTACGGCCGGTGCTTGGTTGTTCGAAAGCTGGTGACGGCAATGTTTCAGAACGGGCGGCATATTCAGGGGCCTATGATATGATGCGGATCATCCAAAATTTGCGGATCGGAACCAAGCTCGCCATCACGTCGGCGCTCAGCATTCTCCTCATCGCAGGCATGATTCTCGCCCAGATGACCGGCAACGCGGCGGTCCGCAAAGCAAATGACAATGCGATCGACCAGCAGTCGATTGCGCGAGCCGCCATCGAATCGAAGGCCGCGCTCCGCGGCATGCAGATCGGCGTGCGCGACATACGCCTCGCCAACGCCGCGGCGAATTTGCAAAAGGCCAACGACTATATTGCGGCCCGGCTAAAGTCCGCGAATGATTATGTCGGAGAGATGCTTAAATTGTCTCGCTCGGCAGAAAATCGTGCGCGAATCGAAAAGCTCAGGGACTTGGCCGGCGACTATGCCAAGGGAGCCCACCAGATCGTGGCAGTCCGGACCGAGGCAATCGGTATCGAAGCAAAACGCTCCGCTGGCGGTGAGTTGCCGGCGGAAGCCGTTGCAAATATGGCGAAGCTCAACGATGAGGCAACCCGCATCGCCAAGGATGTGACCTTGCCCATCGCGGATGAAATTGAAGCGCTCGCGAACAAGATTGTCGATTATGCCAAGCACAGGGTGGAAGAGGAAAATGCTGCCGCTGTGCAGGAAATGTCCTCCGCCGAGAGGACCGCTCTGGCGGTAGGTATCTCCGCGGCACTGCTGTTGATCGCAACTTGCATCTTCTCCATCTTTACCATTGCACGCCCGATGAACGCCTTGACCGGCGCGATGAAGGAACTTGCCAGTGGTAATTTTGGCGTGGTCCTCCCCGGCCTTGGACGCAAGGACGAAATCGGCGGCGTGGCCGAAGCGGTCGAGACCTTCAAGGTCAAGGCCGCGGAAAAGGCCCGCGAAGAGGCGGAAGCCAAAATCAAGCAGGATCAGGTCGCAGCGCAGCAGCGCAAGGTCGACATGATCAAGCTCGCCGACGATTTTGAAGGCGCGGTCGGTGAAATTATCGAGACCGTGTCGTCGGCCTCGACCGAACTGGAAGCCTCCGCCTCTACGCTGACCGCGACCGCGGTTCGCTCGCAGGAATTGACCACGATGGTCGCCGCGGCATCCGAGGAAGCCTCCACCAATGTGCAGTCGGTGGCCTCGGCAACCGAAGAACTGACCTCGTCGGTCAACGAGATCAGCCGCCAGGTCCAGGAATCGGCGCGGATGGCCAATGAGGCGGTCGACCAAGCGCGCAAGACCAACGATCGCGTTGGTGAGTTGTCGAAGGCGGCGGCCCGCATCGGCGACGTGGTCGAACTGATCAACACCATTGCCGGGCAAACTAACCTGCTTGCGCTCAATGCCACCATCGAGGCGGCGCGGGCCGGCGAAGCCGGTCGTGGCTTTGCGGTCGTGGCTTCCGAGGTGAAAGCCTTGGCCGAGCAGACCGCGAAAGCGACTGGCGAGATCGGTCAGCAGATCAGCGGCATCCAGGCCGCGACACAGGAGTCGGTGAACGCCATCAAGGAAATCAGCGGCACCATCGAAAAGCTGTCGGAGATCTCATCGACGATCGCAGCCGCCGTGGAAGAGCAGGGCGCGGCGACGCAAGAGATTTCCCGCAACGTGCAGCAGGCCGCGCAGGGTACCCAGCAGGTCAGTTCCAACATCACCGACGTGCAGCGCGGCGCCAGCGAAACCGGGTCGGCCTCGTCGCAAGTCCTCTCCGCGGCGAAGTCACTGTCCGGCGACAGCAACCGCCTCAAGCTTGAGGTCGGCAAGTTCCTCAACACGGTGCGTGCAGCTTAGCAACCAAAGCCCGGCTCCTCACCGAGCCGGGCGTCGCCATATGGTGGCTTTTGATGGCTTCCAAGTGAGGGCACGGTGAGCAACGTATTTCAATTGTTCGAGCAAAAGAAAATCGAGAATCCATCTGACCCCAAGACCATTGTGACAATTGCCGTCGCAAGCATTTTGTCGTCGAAGGACCAACTGGCCCGCGCGGTCGAAGAGCTTTCAAAGCATCTCGATGCTGTCGGCCACACAATCGATGCACTTGGCGACACCGACCCCCGAATCCGGGTTATCCATGCGGCGAAACTGAACCGCAAAAGATTGACGAAGGCAATGCTCGAACTCTCCCAAGCGGCCGAAAAATTGTCGGCTATACAACAACAACTGGCAGAAGCGGTTGCTCATCGTACTGGTCAGACTGCAAATCAGGACCAGCTGGAAACGGTTACGGATGGACAGCAAAAGACCTGAGCTCGTTTCGATATCGGTTAAAAAATTTGGGCGATCCAGCCCGAAATTGACACCTTTCGGACGTAGCGCGATGTCCGAGTTGAGTCCGAAATGTGCAGCAAAGCGGGCCTTGATAAGCCGTTCTGATCATGCCGCTGCCACGCGGTCCTCCTTGTCGGCACCCCGCGCAACAATCATCAGGTCGGCATCCTGCAACGGTCGTTGCAGCGCCTTGGCCTCATTCCATGGCGCACGCATCCAAACGTCAAACTCTTCATCGGTCGTGAGGATGACGGGCATGGCCTTTGGATGGATCGGTTCGACGATTGCGTTCGGGCGACGTCGTCAGGAAGCCGTAGACCAGGTGAGGGCCGGGGACTGGCTTCGATTTGGTGCCACGGTCGCCTTTGAACTCGGTCCAGATGCCAGCGAACGCGGTCAGCGGTCTGTCGTCGTTGAGCGCGAACCACACCACGTCTTTCTTCCTGGTCTCCGGTCCGCGTGAGGTAGTGATCTGGTGCTCGAACGACTATCTCGGCATGGCCCAGCATCCGAAGGTCGTGGGGGCGATGGTTGAAACCGCCGCACGGATGGGCACGGGTGCTGGGGGGACTCGAAATATCGCCGGGACCAATCATCCGCTCATTGAGCTAGAGCGCGAATTGGCAGACTTGCACGGCAAAGAAGCTGCCCTGGTGTTTACCTCGGGTTACGTGTCCAACGAAGCCGGCATCTCCACGATCGCAAAGTTATTGCCCGGCTGTCTGCTTTTCTCCGATTCACTCAATCACAATTCCATGATTGAGGGCATCCGGATGTGAGAAGCAGGTATGGCATCACAACGACCTCGTCCATCTGGAAGAGTTGCTGTGGGCCGCGGCTCCGAACCGGCCAAAACTCGTTGTCTGTGAAAGCCTGTACTCCATGGACGGCGACGTTGCGCCGCTGCACCGCATCTGCGATCTGGCGGAACGCTACGGGGCACTGACCTATGTCGACGAAGTTCACGCCGTTGGTATGTACGGGCCGCGCGGCGGCGGGATCGCCGAGCGGGACGGCGCGATGGAGCGTATCGATATCATAGAGGGCACGCTCGCCAAGGCCTTCGGCTGTCTCGGCGGTTATATCGCGGCGAACGCAAATCTCGTCGATGCCGTACGCTCCTATGCACCCGGCTTTATCTTCACGACCGCGCCGCCGCCGGCGATCTGTGCGGCGGCGACCGCGGCGATCCGGCATCTGAAGACCTCGCAATGGGAGCGCGATCGCCACCAGAACCGCGCCGCGCGGCTCAAATCGGTGCTGCACGCCGCCCGTCTGCCGGTGATGCCGAGCGACACCCACATCGTTCCGGTCCATGTCGGTGACGCCGGGAAGTGCAAGATGGCGTCCGATCTCCTGTTGTCGGATCACGGCATCTACATCCAGCCGATCAATTACCCGACCGTGCCGAGAGGGCTGGAACGGCTGCGGATCACGCCTTCGCCGTATCATGATGACGAGCTGATCGATCGCCTTGCTGAAGCCCTGGTGGACATTTGGGATCGGCTCAAACTGTGGCGGCCGGATCAGACCCTCGCCGCTGAATAATGCCGTCCGATGGCACCGCTTGCGCATGCCTCTGAGCCAGTCTGGCCATGTGATCCATATCGTCATATCCCTCACGTTCTATTGAAGCGTTTCCCAAACTACGCTGACGTTGCGGTGCGCATGATGTGGTTTTCGTTACGTTTGAGCAAAGCGGACTTCATTGCCAAAGCCGATTTCTTATTTTGGTTGTATGCGCATCGTTCTTGGTGTTTTCGTCGCGTCGATCATAAGTGAAGGGTAAGCGTCGCGTGTGCACTCGGGCTTTCGTGTGCACTATTGTGGGGCATTGAGAATGCTGATCTGAGCGATTTGGCTTCCAATCAGGGTGGATATGATCCGGGAAAGTCGAATATACGGAAGCTCGCTTGCGCCAAATTCTTCCATTGGTCCAATCCTCTATAGGATCGATTGGAGACAAAAAGATTAATGAAATGAATGCCTTAGACCAGAAATTTTGCGTGGCGCCGATGATGGACTGGACGGACTCTCCGGAAAAGTGAAGCATCATCAGCACTTAGCGATAGCCAAATGAAGCGTGCAGTACCAAATGCAGTACCGATCTGGTTTTGAGGTGTACGCAGGCGATTGATGTCGCAATTTAGTGCGCATTGGGTCACTCGCGCGCAGCGCAGCGTACTACGCCAATCTGCGCGATTGTGCTCCTTCGAACGAAGGCGTCGTTCTGTCTCGTTTATCAAGGTGGTGGAGGCTGCGAATATCGCGCCCGTCGTTGTCACCGTTCGCTGCTTGGGCTCAGCCGAATTTGAAAAGGTCAGCGGAGGTTCTCCACGGCTTTCGTCTCTACAAAAATGCTCGAGGCCAATCGTCGCCAGAGCTCAATTCGCAGAATGATCGATTATGGAATGAACTCGTCGGCGGCGGCGATCAATCGTTATTGCGGCCGTAGTAACTTCTCAAAAGTCGATAATGTCGGCCTGTCGAGGTGTATTCCTGATGAAGGCAACCCGCCCCCGCGCAAAACGTCCTTTCATCACACCGGAAATGCTCGAAGTGCAATTTGATCAGCTGCGAATTCTGGAAATAAGTAACGAAGTAATGGGCTGGCGGTCGTTCTTCATTGTCGACCATCCACTTCTCGCAACCCTGTGGGGTCCCATCATTGGCCCGCTGGTGGCGGTTATCTCGTTCGTGTGCTCGGTCGGGAATATTCCGCTGGCTGCCGTATTGTGGAATGGCGGAATCAGTTTCGGTGGCGTGATCGCGTTCATCTTCGCCGATCTGATCGTTCTTCCGATTCTGAATATCTATCGAAAGGACTACGGATTAAAAATGGCTGCCTTTCTGTTCGCGACGTTCTACGCTGCGATGGCTGTGGCGGCGCTGATTGTCGAGTTGATATTCGGGGCGCTCGGTCTTGTCCCGGTCCAAAGGAACGCGCGGGTGGTCGAGGCTTCCATCACTTGGGACCACACGACCTGGCTCAACATCGCCTTTCTCATTCTCGCGGTCCTACTGGTCTGGCGGTTCCTGAAAACGGGCGGCCCGGCGATGTTGCGTATGATGAACAGGCCAGCCGTGATGGGGCACAGCCACTAGAACCTTCAATTGCGCCGGTTTGACCCGCTGGCGAAGAGTGGCCATGGAGCGCATGAGGTCGATAGCTTAGTGTCACGTTCAATCACTCGAACAAGGGGATCAGTCGTTACCAACCGTGCAAGTGGGGTATCGAGTGGGATCTTTGTGCACCAGCAAACTCAAAGCAAAATCCTATTTAAAGAACAATGATTCAAGCTATCGTCAAAAATAACTGGGGTATCGGTTGGGGATCGGCTGCTCATGCTCGATCGTGACAAACCCCGTCGTGCACACCGAGTCTTTGTCAGCAATCGACGAGCCCATCAAATCACGGATTCCGAATCGATATCAATCCTTATCGCCCAAATTGTCACGGGGGCTCAGCCTCAGTGCATTCGTTTCTTAATAGAGGGCTGACGGTGTGCAAGATGTTGAGACTGCAACATGATGATCCCCTTGCATTGTCGCTGAGCGGAGCGATCCGGAACGGCAATGTTACCTCACTTGAGCAGTTGGTGCGCGAGCATCCCGACTTAGTCACGGCAAGAATAGAAAAGGACGGAAAGGCCCGCACGCCGTTGCACGTCGCGACAGACTGGCCCGGGTGTTTCCCGAACGGCCTCGCAGTCATCGCCGCTTTGATCGATGCCGGCGCCGATCCGAACGCGCGATGCGAAGGAATGTGCCATACCGAGACGCCGCTGCACTGGGTTGCGAGCAGTGACGACGTTGGAGCTTTTGAGGTGCTCGTTAAGGCGGGCGCCGACATCGAGGCGCTCGGTGGCTCGATTGGCGGCGGTACACCATTAGATAACGCAGTAGGGTACGGCCAATGGCAGGTGGCTCGCCGCCTGGTCGAATGTGGCGCCCGGACCAAGCTGTGGCATGCGGCTGCGTTGGGTCTGATGTCTCGGGTTGAGGCGAACTTCGCCGGCGATGCGCCCCCAACTCCTCAAGAGATCACCACGGCCTTCTATCAAGCGTGCGCCGGTGGTCAACGGGAGCCCGCAGAATACCTGCTTTGGCGGGGCGCTGATATCAACTGGATTCCCAACTGGGGCAGCAAGAAGAGGACCCCTTTGGATGTCGCCCGCGCTTACGAAAGCGCGATTGGTGGGCGACTATCTACCGAGGATTTGGTCGAATGGCTGATCACCCGAGGCGCAAAATCAGCCGCCGAACTCACTGCATGACGGGTTGCGTACCCTCGAAGGCACGGGCAGCCGGTCGACCAATCTCGCCATCCAAATACGAAGCACCTACGTGGCGGACGCTTGCGATTGCGCGTGCCGCGCCAACTCCTGCCCGAAATTTCTGGCGTTAAATCGCTTCGCCAGAACGAAAGCCTCGTCAAGGGAATACAGAAATGTGCCGGGATGTTTGGCGACCCAGCGCTTACCGGATGACCGCGACGAGAAGAAGAAGATGAAGTGGCAAAACTTCGCTATCAAATTGGCGGCAGACGCGCCGAAAACATCTGAATCCGGCAGCAGGAAGGAGACCACAACGCCTGGCGGCTCGGCGGACTCGATACGGTCCGGCGTCACGACAAGGCGCACAAGCTCGCCGCTTTCCGGATCAGGCGATGTGATCCTTGCCGGGCGCCCAAGGATCTCGGGAATGAACAGGCTGTCCCAGGCACACCAGGTCGATAAAATGCGATCGTCCACCTCGAAGCGATGATGCATCGTCGGTGCCGCCGCGAGTCCGCCGAAGCCGAGCATGCGCCCCAGGTCGCCGCGATAGACGAGGCCGTTGATCGAGTCTCGCTGCAGAAGCGCGCGGCTTTCCATCGGAGAAATTCCGAGCGCCCGGCCCAACTGGGTGTCATCAACCGCCTGACCCTTTGCGAGTTCCCGGTATAGCGTAAGTGCGACCCGTTGCTCCTCGGGCGAGAAGCGCGGTAAATGAGGCTCCAACTGTTGCCAGTACTCGTCCAGTGTAGGGACCTTGTCAGCGACTTTCATTGTTCTCTCCGCTCTAAACTTATGTCGAGGATTGAGACTAGGAGTGCAGACAACTGGTTATTTCATCGTGATTTGCCGTCAACCCAGACGGTGTACCGTGCGCTGTTGGTGCTGCCTTCGAACGTGCCGGTAATCGGCGCGTGCAATGTTCCAAGGAGCCGGGTATCGTCGAACGCGATGGCGCCCGATATCCGCCATCGCGCGGGATCTGACGGATCCGGTGTGTACACACCGATAATCTCAAACGGATAGCGGCGGCCGTCGCGCTCGAGGGTACCGCGAAACCACGCGGGATGGCGGGCGTCTCGGGATTGATCCTCATACAAGTCCCATTGGATGCGACCGGAAAGAGCCCCCGAACCACGGCCGTCGCCGCTGGCGAGATAGTCACCGAACAACGGCGGTTTGTCGGAAATCCGCTTCGATTGCGACTCCTGCCGTTGAAGTTTCAACTCCGCGATCGACTGCGGGGATGCCAAGGCACCCGCGGCGGTTATGAAGCTACCCGCGACGACCAACGCACATGCTGAACGGTGGCTAAACGAAACCGTCATGAGAGTCTCCCTCTGTTTGAGCCGTCGCTGCAATCAGACGCAGCATGAGAGCTTGGCAAAATCCTTGGTGAAGGTCTGCGCAACAAGCTTCGTTGTCCTCATCGGGTGTCTTGGTCCGCCCAGATTGTGAAATGCGAGGTGCGGGTGCTGGCGTCCCGCGTGCCGGTAAACGCCTCATGCGCCGTCCCAAGTACCGTTTTGTCGGCAAAGGTGATGACGCCGGATATCCGCCATCGCTGCGGGTCCGCTGATTCTTGTGTATATACGCCGATGATCTGGAACGGATATCGGCGTCCGTCGCGCTCGACAAAACCGCGAAAAAACGTGGGATGTCGGTTGCTTCGTGAATGATCCTCGTACAAATCCCAGAAGACGTGGCCGACAACCGCACCGGTAGCCTCACCGTCGCCGCTGGCGAGATAACTGCCAAACAGTGGCTGTTCCTTGGGGATCCACTTCGGATGGGACGCAAGGCCATGCAGAGACAATTCGGCAACCTGCTGCGGAGCCGCCAGGGCCCCCGCGGCAATGCTGAAGTTGCCGACGACCGCAAGGACGCTCGCCGCTAGACGCGCACGCGAGAGAGCCATAAAGGATTACCTCTTATTTCAGACTTGAACCTCGCCGCGATCACGCGCAGCAGGATAGCTTGGCAACATCCTTGGTGAAGGTCTGCGCAGCAAGCTTCAAGCCTTCGACCGTGGTGAGATAGGGAAAGATCGTCTCGGCCAGTTGTTCAACCGTGAGACCGCATTTGATCGCGAGTACCGCGGTCTGAATGCTATCCGCTCCCTCGGGCGCCAATATGTGCGCACCAAGAAGCTTTCCGCTACTCGCCTCGGCGACGAGCTTGATGAGGCCGCGGGTGTCGCGTGCAGCCAACGCGCGCGGAACGTAGCTTAGATTGAGCGTCGAGGTCTTCACCTTAAGCCCCTGACCGCGGGCAGCGGCTTCCGTCAAGCCAACGCTGGCAACCTGCGGATCGGTGAACACCACCGCGGGCATGGCCGTGGCATCGTAGCGTTTGCTGTTGCCGTTAAGCGCGTTCTCCGCCGCGATCCGGGCGCCATAGGCTGCCATATAAACAAACTGATCGCGTCCGGTGACGTCGCCCGCAGCATAGACGCCGAGCCTTGAGGTACGCATCCGGTCATCGACCTTAACGCCGCCGTTCGGCAGAAGCTCGATGCCGGCTTCCGCAAGGCCGAAGCCTTCGGTGTTAGGCCGCCGTCCGGTCGTGATGAGAACCTGCTCGGCCGTGATCGTCTCGTTGCGGCCATGGGAGGAAACTGTGAGCGCGATGCCCTCCAGCACTTGCCGGATATCCCGGTATGCGAGCCCATCGCGCACGGTGATGCCTTCCTCGGTGAAATACCGGGTCAAGGCGTCGCTGATTTCCGGCTCTGCATCCGGCAACAAACGGCGGCGCACTGCGATCGTCACCTTGACGCCGGCGCGGGCGAACATCTGCCCGAGCTCGCAGCCGATATAGCCGCCGCCGATCACCAACAACGATTTTGGAAGTTGATCGAGCTCCAGCGCCGTCGTGCTGGTCAAATAGGGTACGCTTTCGATCCCGGGAATCGACGGCAGTGCCGAAGTAGCGCCCGTTGCGATAATGATTTTGCCGGCCTTAATCGGTTCGCCGTTCAGCGTCACGCCATCGCCTGTCAGTCGCGCTTGACCTTCCCGATAGGCAACGGTGTTGTAGCCCGGCAGCAGATCGATGTACTTCGCCTGTCGGAGCGACGACACCAATTCATCCTTCTGGCGCACGACCGCGCCCCAGTCCATGATTCCGCCTTCCGCCCGGATGCCGGCAAAGCGCGATGCGGTTTCCGCGTGATGGACCGCCTCGGCCGCGCGGATCATGGTCTTCGACGGCACGCAGCCTACATTGACGCAGGTGCCACCGATCGTGCCACCGCCGATCAGCGCGACCTGAGCACCAAGTTCCGCCGCGGCGATTGCCGCCGAGAAGCCGGCCGAGCCGGCACCGATGACAGCAAGATCATATCCGCCGTTCCTCTTCGGCGCGTCCGAAGCGCAACAGTCATCCATCGTCTTCACTCCTCGCATTCGAACTACCGCGAATCCGGACACCTTGGGCCGGATTATTCCTCTAGCTTTTCAGCGATCGCATCAGTTCTTGAGGTGTGCGGGGTAGCCGGCGTTCGTCGCCGCAGCGATCAGCTTGGGAACATCGGCGGCCGCATCGTCAAAGGTGACGGTCGCGACGGCACTGGCGTTGGCGGTGGCTTCAGCGACCTGGACGGCCGTGACGCCTTTCACCCGCGAAAGGGTCTTCTTCACGATCGGCGCGCAGAGCTCGCAGGTGGCGTTGTCGACATTCAGGACGACCGTCTTTTCGGCCGCCTGGACGGCCAAGGGCGATAACGCCATGGCGAGGGCAGCGGCGGTGACACTGAAACGAATCATGATCTCTCCTTTTGGATGGGACGATGGGTTTAAAGGAATAGGGGTGCCAGCTTCGGGAATCCGAGCGCAATGACCACCAGCACGGTGGCGGTCCAAAGCCCGATCCTGGCCGTGCGACCGGAACTGGGCTTTGCGCAGTAGGAACCTTCGGCACAAGCTACTTTGGGCTTGCGATAAATCAGATAGAACCCATAGCCGAGGAAGCCGAAGGTAACCGCGGCGAAGATTGGCTGATAGGGCTCAAGGGCGGTCAGGTTGCTGATCCAGGCACCGCTGATGCCGAGCATGAAAAGAGCGAATGGTACAACGCAACACGATGCCGCGCCCAGTGCAGCCAAAATGCCGCCGATAGAGACCAGCCCGGCGTTCCGGGTCGACGAATCCATCGGATCGGCTTTACGCGCAGAGGATATTGAAGCAGCAAGGTTTTGTTGCATTGTTTTGTTCACGGGCGGCATCCCTACATAGCGACAGGAATTGGTATGGGCTCTGTAGGAGGTACAGGTTCAAGCGGAAAATGCGAGCCAACGCACACAGTCTTGTGAGATGGTGCAAGGTCCAGACCCTTCCACAAAGTGGCAAGGAACTGAGGATTGAAGACCTACTCGGTTCGGGCCACGCGGAAACCGAGATTCGAATCCCGATTATCGAGGGTGTACCTGACGCGAGACGCCGCGCCGACGCGCCAGGGAAAGATGCTGTACCAGGAGCCACCGCGCCCGACGCGTTGGTCGCAAACACCGTCGCCCGACGCGTCCCAAGACAGACCCGTTGCTGGCGCGTCCCTATAGTTCGGATGCCAGCAATCCGAGGTCCATTGCCAGACGTTTCCCAGCATGTCGTGGAAACCCAGGGGTTGCTCGCGAACGAGTCGACGGGAGAGGTGTGGACATGGCCGTCGCTGCATCCGAAATAACGCCCGGGCGCAGTCGGGAAATTTAGCTCGGCCCTGAACGTCTCATCGGCGGCATTGGCGTGGCGGCACGCTTCGTCGCGGCCGTCACCCCAGAAACGGGCCGTCAGCGTCCCGGCACGGGCGACGTATTCCCATTCGGCTTCCGATGGCAATCGGTAGGTTTTGCCGGTAGTTCGGCCTAGCCAGTCGAGATAGGCGATGGCGTCTTGCGATGACACGCACACCACGGGATGATTGCCACCCTGAGCGAACCCGGGATTGCGCCAATCGCTGCCCTGGAACTCTTGCCATGTGCCGTCGCCACCAAGCCCCCAACAAGGGCCGCTCGCGTTGTGTCCCGTAGCAGCGACGAATACTGCGAACTCGTCGCGCGTCACCGGATAGCGGCCCATCCAGAACGTGTAGCCGATGTTCACCCGGTGTTGCGGAACGGCCTGACCGCGGAACGGCTGCGGAACTCCCGCTCCTCTTCGCCGGCCGGCGCGCCCATGACGAACGACCCCGGCGAAACGCGCAGAAGTTCGGGACAGGTTGGGCAGTCCTTCACCGCTGTAGGCTGTTGTCCCCACGCCGGCAGCGCCAGCGATGCGGCAAAGATCACCGCCCCCCAGAACCTCATCGCGTACCCCCGCTTCGTGCAGTCCCGCCGCTGCACGAACAGCCGCCCATCTTTTACTTACTGGCAGTCGTTCCAGTCTTTAGGTGCGTGGGATACCCGACATTCGTTACCGCGGCGATCAGCTTGGATACATCGGCAGCCCCATCATCGAACGTGACGGTCGCGACGGCACCTGATTCGGCATTGGCTTCCGCGACCTGGACGGCTTTGACGCCCTGCACCCGCGACAAGGTCTTCTTCACGATCGGTCCGCAGAGCTCGCAGGTTGCGTTGTCCACATTGAGGACGACGGTCCTCTCGGCTGCGTGAGCGGCCAGAGGCGATAGTGCAATGGCGAGTGCGGCGGCAGCGACCTTGAGATTAGTCATGATCTCTCTCCTTCGGGTTGAAAGACGAATTACAGGAACAGCGGCACGAGCTTGGGAAAGCCGAGCGCGATGATGAGCAGCACGGTCGCGCTCCAGAGACCGATCTTGGTTATGCGGCTCGAATGGGGCTTGCGGTGCACGAGATAGAATCCGCCGGCCAGAAACCCGAACGTAACGAGCGCGAAGATCGGCACATACGCCTCAAACGCTCTCAGGTTGATGATCCATGCTCCGCTGACGCCAAGCACGATCAAAGCGAACGGCAGGGCACAAAACACGGTGGCGCCAAGCGCCGCCAGAATGCTGCCGGCCGACAACAGCGCCGCCCCCGCGCGCCGAGGTTTGACCAGCCCCTTGACGGCCGAGTTTGATACGTCGATCTCGTCTCGATCCGCGGCAGCTACTGTGTGTCGGGTCATGAAGGTACAGCTTCGGCGTTTTGAGATGTCCGTTAGGAGCAGTGTGGGTTCTGCAGGAAGTACAGGTGCAAGGTGAAACTTCGCAATTTCGAACACTGTTTTGTGAGACTGGGCGTGGCGGAACGGCGCCGCGAGCCCATGCTGGCTGAGGCGAGCAAAGAGCCTGAGGGATCAGGACCGTTTGCGCTTCACCTCAACCCGGTCGAAGCGATCGCTCGCCAGTAATGTCCTGTCAGGACCTCGGTAGTCGACTGAAAACGGAACACGAATCCCGTCGATCGAACGGTAATCGTGTTCCACGACATCAAGGACGCGCTCGCCGTGCGCATTCATGATGGTGGACTTGACGATGTCACCGGTGTGACTATCGATGTACAGGACCCGATGGTAGCCGCCGTGGCGATCGACCCGGATTTTCCACGTCAGCATCCCCGGAAGTTTCTGCATGCCGAGGGGCTTGTAGACGTGGCGGTTCTTTTCCAATCCGACGACCGGCGTGTCGAAGTCGAACGTCTCCAGTAGCGCGCGTTCATCGGCGACCGCGAGACCCTTCGGATTGCCACGAATCTCGATGCCCTGATTCGACTTGCCGCTTTCGAACCTTGAAGAAACTCCGGTCTTGATCAACGTACGGGTCCGATCCGGCCGGGCGTCATGAACCTCCAGGGGATACCGATCGCGCCCCACGTGGCGCGTACCGTAGTAATTCACCGCAGCAACGTCTTCAAGCTCTCGTCAAAGGCCCCCTGCCTGCGGAAATCATTGTGCAGAATGAAGTCGAATTCCTGAGCGACCGGTATGGTGTCTCCGTCTTCGTCTGCGGCAAGGGCTTTCCCGTCCTTGTCGTCGATCACCCGATCCTTGGGCACCTCCGAGGCATAGTCGCCACCGGCCGATACACCAGCGCCGGCAGGACCTGCGCTCGCGCCCGCGTTCGGCGCATTCGCCGCCGCCGGCACCTCCGCCGATGACGCGGGAGAGAGCACGAGCATCAGCAGCGCCATTCCTGCAAGTGGAAGGCCTGGGGATCTGAACACGTTTGTCTCCTACTGGGACTTACCTGCAGCGACTGCCGGTGTTGCCGGAACCTGGGCAAGGAATTCATCGACCTTGGCCGCGAAAGCGTTCGCGTCCAGCCGCTTTTCCGGAGGCAGGAAACCCAGCTGGTGCTGCCAGAAGTCGGGAGCAGGCGGGCGGTCGTCGGACCATACGGTCTTTGGCCCGTAGATCGTCCAAAAGTCCCAGACATATTTATCGGCTCCCATCGCCTGCTGCATGAGCTTGCCGGTGATTCCGGTCTCCTCCCAGTACTGCATGGTGTAGCGGTTGGCGATCAGGTGGGAGGCAGGTGCGACATTGGCCTCGCGGGCGCCCAAGGTGGGAACGTGAACGACGAAGGTCGCCAGGCGGGGATCGTCGACTTTCTTGTTGTAAACGGATTCCTGCAGGTCGGACATTCCGCGCAGGCAGATGCCGCAGGTTGGGCCGACGATGTAGAATGCGCGGACCTTTCCGACGTTGGCGTTGAAATCGGCACGTAGCTGGCTCAGGCTCTTATCCAGCACGACGTAAGGTTTTTGTGGTGCCTCCGCGGCCAACACAGCCAATGGCATCAGCAACAGCAGGGCGATACCTGCAAGGACGGACGTGGCTCTCGACATAAGCGGCTCCTGTAATGATCCTTGAGAAGGGGGTGAACCGGAGAACCGCGCGTGAACCCCGGCAGGCCAATGAGAACAAGTCGTGCAAATCGTTTCGGCGACGCTTCAACGCAGCGCCATAGGTGTCGCGTCGACCAGCAGCCACTGCAGTTGCTCGGCGAAGACGGCGAGTACAAGCAGCGCCGCCGAGAACCACAACGAGAGATGCATCGCAATTCCCGGTCGTTTTTCGGCGCACCCGTCTGCGACGCAGACGCGCTTCAGTCGATAGGTGCGCCAGAACGCCCAGACGAGCATTCCCCCAGCCAGGATGAGTAGGTACGGCCGCAGCGGTTGCCATTGGGCCATCGCGACCGCGCCAGATACGCCGAGCAGCGCGACGGTCCAAGGGCCGACGCAACACAGGCCGACAAATGCGGCGAACATGCTCAAGCCGACCGCTCCGCCACCGGAGGCGATGATTTGTTTCCGTTCCCGCATATACGCATCTCCTGGAAAAGCAGACCGGTCTTGGCTGCGATGGCGGCAACAGGGCCAACCGCCGCAATCGTCAGAGTTTCAGTTCGACATCGGGATACCGCAACGCGTTTCGTTGCCGCGCAAAGAGTTGCGCTTCCTGAAGAGGCACACTTCCAACGTCCTGACGGGCTTGCGACCAGGCTGTGAACGTTTGTTCGTCTTTGAACAGATTGACATGGTCGCAGAACGCCTTTCGGAGATCGTCGCAACAAGCCTCGCTATCCGGCCCGACGATTGACATCACGCAATCGGATGGCGACGCCGAACGCACTCTACCGGGCGCCAGTTTGACCGTAATTTCTATCCCGGAGCCGGGGCAGCGCGTAACCAGTCGCCGGATTGCCGAGAATCTCCGGAAGGAAAAGCGCATCAAAGACGCACCAGGTGTAGAGACCGGGCGTGCGCAGCCCGGCCTCTTCCGTGTCGAAGCGATGGTGCGTCGGAACGAGGCTCAGGCCTCCGAATGCAATGACCTGCCCATACTCATCGAACCGCAGGTTCGTCGCCGGGAATTCGAGCAGAAGCTGCTCAATCCGTCGCTTCGGGAGGCCGCAGCCGATGCCGAGTCGTTCGGGCGAGACCGGCGCACCGAGCCCAAGCAATCGGTACAGCGTAACACTCAGCTTCTGCAGCTCCGGACTGTTCTCCGTCAGGACGCGGCGCCTCAGGTAATCGGCGAACGCTTCGCGGCCGTCACTCCGACAAAGAGCCCGCGATGCAGACATCGTGGCTTCATTCATGGCGTGATCCCCTTCGTCCATTCCCGTTGATTGATCGTTTCGCGATGGACGCCGTGTAGCGGCTGTAGGGAATACAGGATCAAGAAGAAAATTCAGGGCAGAGAGCACTTTTCCGCGAGGCCCTGAACTGCGGCAGTCCGGACCTCGGCATGCGGCTCCAGGGGGAGTTGGTCCGATCCTAGTGACGGGGTCCGGCTGACGAACGTGAATGCTCCATATCCGCTCCATGCAAATGGGAAACATATTCGAGCGCGAAGATTTGATGATTCAATTTGCTCGGTGCTTGCTAACGCTGTATGCCAACGTCATTTAATCTGTAGTAACTACAGGTTGGAGGTGCAGGGATGCCGAGCGAGATGATGGACCGGGAGGAGTTCGTGACCCGCGGGGCGCTCGCTGCCCAGACCGGCTGCAACATCGAAACAATCCGGTATTATGAGCAGATCGGCATTTTGCCACCGCCACCCCGCAGCGACGGCGGGCACCGCCTCTATGGGCAAACGCTCGTCAGACGTTTGAATTTTGTCCGCCGAAGCCGTGATCTCGGGTTCACTCTCGAAGAAATTCGCGAACTGCTCCGATTGGTCGATGGCGGCAATTACACCTGTGCGCAAGTGGAGGCGCTGGCACTCGAACATGTGCAGGACATCCGCCGAAAGATAGCGGATCTCAAAAAACTCAAGATCGTGCTGGAGACGATGGCCTCTCGGTGCAGTGGCGGTAAAATACCCAAGTGTCCCATTATCGACGCGCTGTTTGATGCGCGGGCGCCGATACGTCCAGCGGGAGCTGCGCGTGGCAGGGTCAGATCGCGCGGCCTGTGACGCCGACGAGGTGATCGAGTAAGGACGCGACTCCCGATAATGGCACAAAGCGGACCTATCAGCGCTGCCGATCAATGTCTGAGTACCGGAGCTAAGCAGATATCGAAGCGCGTATGAAATTGACGCGAACGGACTCTAATTTGGCCTTTTGGCCGAATAGGCCCGCCATTGTTGACAGCCCATACGACCTACAATTTCCTTCATGCGCTGGCAGAATATCACGATCGATCACTTCGATGGCGGGATCAGCCGTGATCAACGGGGCGAGTGGGGTGTCGAGTAGGATCTTTGTGCACCACAATTACTGATCTGCAAAGAATGAAGGTTTAGGTGGCAGTCGCCATTCGCCACGCGCAACTTTCCATACGACATGGTCGCCGAAACTACGACCGGAACATTGCTGGCCTAGGCATGGGCAGGGCGCCGCGCTATTTTGTTTTTGGCCTTGAAGGTACTTCTCATCGTTTGTTCGGCGTTAGCAAGATCGAAACGCTCGAAGCCGTGGAGAGTAGCAGCGCGGTACTGCACGCGGTCACCCAGTACGGCAATGCAGTACTGGACCTAGGAAGAATCGACGAAGGCGAGTTGCTTGAAAAAGTCAGAATTGCTTCAACTGGTTGAAAAGAAAGGAAAACGCGCTAGTTCTATCGCTTGGATCATTTATTGGCCGAAAATCGATTGGACCGACTGGGACTACAAAAATGAGTGAAAACAATATGTTAGATAGACGCTTTGCTGTGGCACCCTTGATGGATTGGACCGACTGAGCGGGAAAAGCGAAATACAATCAGCACTTAAGAAGGACCTCGATCAGCCATGCTGTACCAAATGCAGTACCGGCGGCCGTTGGGCGGCTCAAGAGCAAGCGACTTCGCGCTCCAGCGTTGGTTCGGCGGCTACGGCGTAACACATCAATTTGTTGCGGCCGTCACATCCAGCCGCATCAAGTGGAAATCCCAGCGCGCGCTCGCGCCAACGGCGGCCACAGAAGCGCGCGAACGATGAGCGGTATCCCGACGGCTATAGGTATCAGCCAGTACATGAAATGTGGCAGGTCCTTCCAAAGCGGCAGCTGCTTTCCATTGTCGACATAAAAGGCAATCAGCATCAGGATGTACGACAGGCCCATCCCCGAAATGTGAAGCCTTACCCAGGACCGCCAGCGGCGCCGGAGCGCTGCGCGCCCGATCCAGGCGCAAGCGAACGACGCCGCTCCGAGGATGAACAGGTGATAGTTTTCGTCCCAGCGCACAAGCGACAGGAATGTCGCGGACGAAAAGAGCGCCAGCAGACTCCAGAAATAGATCGTTCCAAAGTTCGAATGACGTCCGCGACGCTTCTCGCTCAGCATCGCGATTGCGCCAATAGCAACGCAGGCAATGCCCAAAGGGATATGCACTCCGAGAACCACCGCCAGAAACACGGGATCGGTCGAAGGAATTTCGATGCCCGCCACGATGGTGGTTTCTCCACCTGTCATGGCGTTACTTCCATCTTGCAGTTGATCGACTCCGCCGAAGAGAACGGTCGTTTGACGGCAAATGCTCCGGCGCCGCATACGACGCAAAGCACACAGCAGCCAATCAGGACGGCGGCATAGCTCCCGGTCCAATCGACGCTTGCCGCGAAAGGCAGCGGGCCGAACGCCGCGCCGGCAATGCCGAAGACGAACGACGCTCCCCTGATCGCGCCAAGATGGTCGCGGCCGAAATACTGCGCGTAGCCGGCGGCGTTGATGGCTTGCTGCGAGCCGTACGCCCCGCCCAGGCACAGCGCGTACAGCACGCTGATGGCGATTCCGCTGCCGAACGCCGGAAGAGCCGACGCCAGCGCAAGCATCAACATCGCAAGCGGGACCAGATGCCGGGGTTCATAGCGATCCACCAGAAATCCGGTGCCGAGCGTGGCAAAAGCCTGAACGCCGGCAAGAAGCGACAGCAGTAACAGCGCATCTTTGTGTGCGATCCCGGCCGTCTGCATGATTGAGAAATGATTGAGCAAGAGCGCGGTGCCGATGGCGTTGGTCAGAAAGCCGGCCGCGCAGAGCAGCCAGAACACGCCGGTGCGGAGCGCTTGTTCACGCGTAAACGAAGGCTCCTCCCGTCGTTCTTCTGCGGCCAATGGTAGCCCGGCGTCCGTGCTGAGGCCGAACTTTTCCGGCCGGTCGCGGAATAGTGCGGCAGCAACCGGCAGAATGGTGAGTGCGACAAGTCCCGCAAGGGCGAGATAAGCGCCTCGCCAGCCGTAGAGCGAGATGAGAGCATCGATCAGCTTCGGGAAGATCATGGCGCCGGCCGCGAGTCCGAGACTGGCCGCCGCAGCGGCAATCCCGCGCCGCCGCACAAACCACAGATTGACGACCTGTTGACTGACGAGGCTCAGGCCGCCGATCGCAGCGCCGCGCAACAGCGCGAAGCCGACGAGCAGCATCATTGCGGATTGAACCGTCGCCATGAAAGCGCAGGCCAAGGCGAGGCCACCGGCGATGATGGTCGCCGTCAGGCGCGGCCCACGCCGGTCGATCCAGCGGCCGATCACAGGCGCCGGCAGGATCCCTGCAAGCGTTCCGACAGCATAAGCGATCGAGGCCGAAGTGCGCGAAATGCCAAGATCGGCAGCAATCGGATCGAAGAAAACCGAGACGCCCGCCGTCTGGCCGGGCAGAGTCATGAACGAGCCGAAGGTGCCCGCGCCCAATATGATCCAGCCATAGTGGATAGCCGAAGATCGGGGGCTTACCGTTAGCAAGTGATCAACCCGTCCGGCGCGTCGCCGTTGCCGGCAAATCACTCTCAAACCCTTCACAACATTGCTCGCGCAAGAACTCGATGACCGCGTCCATGCGGTGATATTGAGCGCGGCAGATCACCGCGCGCCCGTCTTTTTCCTGCGCAACGAGGCCTGCGCCAACCAGCCCGCGCAGATGAAAGGCGAGCGTGGAGGCCGGTACGTCGAGACGGATTTGAATATCGGTGATGTTGAGGCCGGGCGGTCCCGCCCGAACCAGGAGCCGATAAATGTCGAGCCGGGTCAAATTGCCCAATTCGGCTAGGCAGCGCGCAGCGAGCTTGCGATTCATGCTTCCACATACCGCAAGCTTGAACGCATTACAACTATAATCCTAGTTTTATAGTTTTATGAACCGGAATCGAACACTCACGAATAGCGCCGTAAAATACTCAAGGGTCTTCCCGGGCGATGGGAGTTATTTGCTGCGGCGCCCGTCGACCCCGACGCGGGAACTCCATAGGCTGACGCGATTGCTTTCTGACAAGATCGAGATCGTCGAACCGGGGTTCGGGATCGAGATAATGCGTCTCCAGCGTCGAGGATATTGCCTGCGGCCCGCGATCAGGCTTTGCGCTTGGCGGCCACCTTTTTCGCGCTGCGCGAACTGGCCTTGGCGGTCGCCGCAGCGCAGCACGCGGTAGCGTCGGCAGCGACCAGGTTGCAGAGCTCCGGATGCCCGTTGCAGCATTCGTTGACCAGGTTGACCAGAAACGCGATCACCGAGCGAATGCCTTCGCCGTCCGAGCGTTAGATGATCGTGCGGCCCTCGCGCGAACTGCGCAGCAGGCCGGCGCGCACCAGGATGGCGAGGTGCGTCGAGAGGGTGTTGATAAGCCGTCGGCGATTCGGCGGTAAGCAGAAGTGAAGCGCTTTGGCTTTCGGACTTGGCGCAATAGGAGAAGAAAGGTCGCTATCAGTCCGAAAACGAAAGGGTGGCTGAAGCGCAATGAAGCCATTCTCGATTGTTGTCGTGCGCTACGAGAACTTTCCCCATGCCCGCTCGGTAGCCCACCATATAAGTCCGCTTCCCCCGAGGATGATCACGCCCAAACAAACCCATCCAAGTATGCCGACGGTGACGAGCCCCGTGCCGAGCGCGATCACGGGCACGATCATGACGAGATAGTATGGTCCGGTGTAGCGGCAGTGCGTGCGATTACAGCGTCGCGCATTCAGAATGCATGCCGTCCCCATCCAGATGAGGGCGATGATCCAGGTCACGGCGCGAACAGATACAGGAACAAGCAAACCGGCAAGAATGGCTGCTTTAGGCATCCACCACGCCAGCAAGCTGGTGTGCACACTGCCAAGCCAGTCGCGCGCGGTTTGGGTCGGCGCGTTGGTCATCGGCTGTTATGCGCAGCAGGAGGCCGCACCCGGTTCACCGGAGCGTACGGCCTGAATTGGCGGACACGGCACCGAGCCGTAGGAGCAGAACACGCAGCAATCGCCTGCCTTGGGTTTTAGCTTCGTGCCGCAGCCGGTGCATTCATAAAAGAACTGACAGGCATCGGTCGGCATGGTCTCGGTTTTCGCAATGGCGCAGTGCGGACAGGTGATGGTCGATTGAAGAAGCATCGGATCAACTCTTGGGTGCGGACGGATAACCCGCCTTGGTGGTCGCCGATGTCAGTTGGTTCACATCGGCTTTGGCGTCGTCATAGACGATCGTTGCCGTCTTGTCCTTGAAGGACACCGCAACCTTGGCAACGCCGGGAACGGCTTGCAGGCTGCCTTTGACGATGGAGGGACAGGCCGCGCAATCCATGTTGTTCACGGCCAAGGTGATCGTTTTATCGGCGGCCATCACGGCTGGCGAAGCGATGATGGCGACGGCAAAAGCCGCGAGGGCGAGAAGCTTGTTCATGGGAAATTCTCCGGTCACGAGTTGAGAAAGAGCGGTGCGATGAAGTCGAGGCCGAGCGCGGCGACGACGAGAATTGTTGCGAGGATGAGGCTTGTTTTGACAAGGCGATTTGGCAACGGGCGCGCGCAGGCCTCGCCATCGGCGCAGGCGCTCGTGGAGGATCGGTAAACCAGCCAGTAGCCGTATCCGAGGAACGCGAGCGTCGCGGCGAGGAAGTACGGCTGATAGGCGGCAAGCCGGGTGAAATTGCCGATCCATGCTCCGCTGACTCCGAGGCCAAACAGAGCGAGGGGCAAGATGCAACAGGACGACGCCGCGAGCGCGCCAAGCAGGCCGCCTGCCGCCATCAGACCTTGCCGCCGCCGGTTGTCGGCAATGTGATCAGCTTGATTGATTGTCATGGGTTAAACCATGCATCCTGTAGTGACTACAGGATCAAGGACAATTTCATGCGCGCCATCACGTCTTCGGGAGCCAAAAACATCTCGATCGGTGAGCTGTCCAAGCACAGCGGCGTGAACATTGAGACCATCCGCTATTACGAGCGGATCAAAATGTTGCCGGCGCCGCCCCGAACGGCGAGCGGTCGACGGGTCTACGGACCAGCTGAAAAACGGACATTGGCTTTCATCCGGCGATCCCGCGACCTCGGATTCACTCTTGAGGAGATTCGCGCCTTGCTGGACCTGGGAGGACCAGAGCGCGCTCCGTGTGCCGACGTGCACAAGATCGCGGGCGCACATCTGGCGAACGTTCGTAAAAAACTCTCCGACCTCGTCAAGCTGGAAGCCATCTTGGCGGAAACGGTCGCGCAATGCTCCGACGGTGCTACCCCCGACTGCCCGGTGCTCGATATCCTGGATGCCGGCTGGCAAAGCGACTAGACCATATATCCGATGTCTGATGCACCGGTCGGATAAGCAAACATAGTCGTCTGCAAATCCCTCGCGGTGAGATTGTGCCGGATTGCCAGTGCAAAGAGATTGATGACCTCGTCGGCGTGGGGACCGACGATATGCGCGCCGAGGATCTGACCCGTTCCCTCTTCGACCAGCGTTTTATAGCCATACACCCGCTCCGCCAGACGGCGGGCAGTAAACCAATTTGGCGTGTTCTCCGACTTCACTTTGAACTTCAATCCTTGGGCTTGCGCCTGGCTCTCGTTCAAACCCACGGAGGCAATCGGCGGCACTGTAAAAGCTACACTCGGCACCCCCCGATAATCTGGCTTATGACGGTTATCCTCAAGAATGTTGGTAGCGACGACCTTACCGTCGTGGCTGGATACGGGCGTTAGAGGCGGCCCCACACTTGCGGCGTCGCCGGCCGCATAAACCAGAGGATTGGATACGCTCTGGAGATATTCATTCAGTTCGAGGCGGCCTTTGCTGACCGCGACGTGCCCCGCCGCTAAATCCAGTTCGTCCAGATCAGGCTCGCGACCCGCCGCATGCACAACCAGATCGGCCGCCACGGCTTGCTTTCCGCGAGCCCCATCAGCATGCACCAGCAAGCCATTCGCTGTTTGCTCGATGCGTGCGACCGTTGCTTGGGTCCGCACGTCGATGCCGAGTTCGGCAAATTTTGCCATCAACCAACCAACAAGGTCCGGGTCGAAATGCGATAGCATATGGTCGCCCCGTTGGAGCACGGTTACCTGCGCTCCGGCGCGAGCGGCAATTTGCGAAAACTCGGCGGCGATGTAACCGCCGCCAATCAACACGATCCGCCGCGGCAGGCTCTCAAGCTCCAGAAAGCGGTCACTGGTGATTATAATGTGTTCCGCGCCGGGAAGCCGCAGAGGCACCGGACGTGCGCCGGTAGCAATAAGAATGTGACGCGCCTTGAGTTCCTCTCCTGCGACGGTAACTGCGTCGGGGCCAGTGAACCGCGCAAGGCCGTGAAAAGCATCAATGCCTTGCGTGGCATAACGAGCCTCCTGCTTTTGGGGCACCGGATCAGTAAAGGTGCGTTTAAAGGCGATGAGCTCCGGCCAACTGATCCGAAGTTCGCCCGTGACCCCGCGACCCTGCATGCGGTGTGCGGCATCAATGGCTTCGGCACCACTCAGGAGCATTTTCTTGGGATCACATCCGCGCAGTGCACAAGTTCCGCCGAACGGACGATGATCCACGACGGCAACCGTTCGACCCGCCTTTCGGACCCGCGCGCTCGCGACCTGAGCGGCGGTGCCCG
>WNFG01000911.1_pt1 | contig 24757 bp, 22 predicted proteins | sample 5400431 | NCBI WGS metagenome assembly WNFG01 (sample SAMN13153346, study PRJNA577476) | soil metagenome | isolation source: 120 cm saprolite under Douglas fir tree site 2 hole 3 replicate 2 | place: USA:California | collected 2015-04-18 | reverse complement strand
CCTCTGCGTGGACGGATGGGAAGCCGTTCGAGCCGGCCTTGCGCAGCGCGGCGATCGAGGCCGGCGGAAAGCGCATACCGTTTCCTGAAAATAGCCCGCAGCATCCCGCGGTTTACAACGATGACTGGCGGATTTATGCGAGATCCGCGTCCGATGACAAATCGCCCATCGTGGCGCTGCTGGCGGCGCTGGACGCCCTTCGAGCAAAACAGATCCCGATGAAGGTCAATCTGAAGGTCATTTTCGAGGGCGAAGAGGAGGCCGGCTCCACAAATTTGCAGCGCACGCTGGAGCTGCACAAGAATCTTCTCAGCGGCGATCTCCTGATTACCGCCGATGGTCCGGTGCACCAGAGCGGCCGGCCGCTCGTTTTCTTCGGCAACCGCGGGGACATCGGGCTGGGCATCACGGTATATGGGCCGGTGCGGGCCTTGCACAGCGGTCATTATGGAAACTGGGCGCCGAATCCAGCCATGGAGCTCTCACGGCTGCTGGCGTCGATGAAAGACGCCGATGGCCGTGTGTTGATCGACGGATATTACGATGATATCGCGCCGTTGAGTGATGTCGAGAAAAAGACGCTGGCAGAAATGCCGGTGAATGACTCCGATCTCGAGCGTGAGTTGGGAATCGCGAAGCCCGAAGGCGGCGGGAGAAAGCTGGTCGAACTGTTGCAGGAACCCTCGCTGAATATCCGCGGCCTGCGCAGCGCCTATGTGGGCGAGCAAGCGCAAAATGTAATTCCCGAGAGGGCTGAAGCTTCAATTGACGCGCGGCTCGTGAAGGGCGAAGATCCGCAAAAGAAATTCGAGCAGATCGCCGCTTTCATCAGGAAGCAGGGCTATTGCGTCGTTGACCGTGAGCCGACCATGGAAGAACGCGGCAAACACGCGCTCATCGCCAAAGTGATCGATCAGGGTGGTTACCGCGCTTCGCGCACGCCGATGGATTTGCCGGTCTCGAAGGCACTCGTCCAAGTCGTGCAAAGCGCGACTGGGGGCGATGCGGTTATCGCGCCGACGCTCGGGGGCAGCGTGCCGATGTATATCTTCGAAGATCTCGGCCTGCCCTGGATCGGCGTTCCCATCGTGAACTACGACAATCATCAACACAGCTCCGATGAAAACCTGCGGCTGGGGCATCTTTGGCGTGGAATTGAGATTTACGCAGCAATTCTTGCAGATTTGAACTGGTGATGAGATCCCGCTACGCTTTGATCGTGCTGAAATGGGGCGCAGCATACTGCGCCCCTACAAAGGTTGGTGATTCGCATTAGAGCGGAGGAAATTCTTGAGGATCTGCTTGCCGTAATCGGTGAGGACGGATTCGGGGTGGAATTGAACGCCTTCAACTTTGTAACGGCGGTGGCGAAGGCCCATGATGATCCCGTCGTCTGTTTCTGCCGTGATTGCCAGTTCGCGAGGCAGCGATTTCCGCTCGACGATGAGGGAGTGGTAGCGCGTTGCCGTAAAAGGATCGGGCAGCTTACGGAAAATACTTTTCCCGTCGTGATGAATCTCACTTGTCTTGCCATGAAAAAGCTTTGGAGCGCGAACGATTTTTCCACCGAAGGCCGCGCCGATGGCTTGATGCCCGAGGCAAACCCCTAGAATCGGAAACTTGCCGGCGAGCTTCTCAACCAGTTCCACGGAAACGCCGGCTTCTTGTGGTGTACACGGCCCGGGCGAAATCACGATCTTTTCCGGCTTGCGGCGCGCGATATCCTCCACGGAAATTTTGTCGTTGCGGTGCACTTCGACCTGGCAACCCAGCTCGCCGAGGTACTGGGCCAGGTTGTAGGTGAAGGAATCGTAGTTGTCCAGCAAGAGAATCACTTCAATTCACTCCTGGGGCTCCCCCGCACTCTCTGCATGCTTGTCCCTGCTGTTCCAGCGCTACACTTTGCGATGCGCAGCTTCGAGAGCAGTCAGAAGGGCGCGAGACTTATTCACGCTCTCTTGATATTCGGCTTCGGGCGTCGAATCGGCAACGATGCCGCCTCCGGCTTGCACATAGGCCACACCATTTTTGACGACCATGGTGCGCAGCGCGATGCAGGAGTCAAGATTGCCCGCAAAGTCCAAGTATAAGACGCCTCCGGCATAAATGCCGCGCCGGGTGCGTTCGAACTCTTCAATGATCTCCATGGCGCGGACCTTTGGAGCGCCTGAGACCGTTCCCGCGGGAAAGCAGGCCATCAGGGCGTCAAAACAATCGACATCTTCACGAAGGCGTCCGCGCAGGCTCGAAACCAGGTGCATCACGTGCGAGTAGCGCTCGACGGTCAGCAGCTTTTCGGGCTTCACTGTTCCGTACTCGCAGACACGGCCAAGATCGTTACGGCCGAGGTCCACGAGCATGATGTGCTCGGCACGCTCTTTTTCACTGGCCAGCATTTCGCGTTCGAGGCGCTGGTCCTCCGCTTCGCTCTTGCCGCGCCAGCGCGTTCCGGCAATCGGCCGGTAGAAGACGTCGCGTCCTTGGACCTTGACGAGCATTTCCGGGGAGCTGCCGACGACGGCGACGTCGTTCATTTGCAGATAGAAAAGATAGGGCGAGGGATTGAGCGCGCGGAGCTCGCGGTAGACTTCGAACGGCTCGGCTTTGGTCTTCGCGGAAAAGCGCTGGCTGATAACCACCTGGAAGATGTCGCCGGCGCGGATGTAGTTCTTCGCTTTTCGAACGGCCTCCAGGTATTCCTCGCGCCGGAAATTTGATTTCACCCGCAGCGCCGGGCGGCGCTTCTTCGATTCTTTTTTCGGGCGCTCCGCCGCGACAGGCTGCTCGAGCAACTGCCTCGTCCTTCGAATCTCGCGCACCACGGCGTTGTATTTCGTGCGCAACGCACCAACGCCCTCGGTAAAGACATTTCGAACGATCCAAAGACGGTGTTGGACGTGATCGAAGGCGATCAAGCCGTGATAGAACATTAGCATGGCGTCGTAGAGGCCGATGTCGTCGCGCAGGCGCTTGGGGAGCCGCTCGATGAGCCGCACCATATCGTAAGAGAAATAGCCAATCGCGCCCGCCACGAGAGGCGGCAATCCGGGCAAGCGCACGGGGTGGAAGCGCTCCATGCGCGCGCGCAGGAAAGTCACCGGGTCGCGCTCTTCCCAGACCAGACGGTTTCGACTTTCGAGCACACAGGCGCCGCCGGCGTAGCGAAACACTTCCTCGGGATTCGCACCGGCAAAGGTATAACGCGCGATTTTTTCGCCGCCCTCGACGCTTTCAAGCAAGAAGGAATACCGCGCGCCCTGCGCGATTCGCAGGTAGGCGCTCACGGGCGTCAGCAAGTCGGCGGGAAACACCTCGTAGACAGGGAGCAGGTTTCCCTGTTTCGCGAGGCGCTGAAATTCGCGAAAGCTTGGCTGAATCATGGATGTCGGTCAACAGTTAACAGTCCGCAGTTTACAGTCAAGAGGCTGCCATTATTGCATTTCTGGATTAGCGGCGGTGGCGAGACTTCTCCTCCATGCGCAAGGCGCGCAGAACGGCCCGCCGCATTGCTGCCTCCGGCGCGCGGCGGCCCGTCCATATCTCCCACTGCGCGAATCCCTGCGCGAGAAACATTTCAACGCCTGCAACCGTGGCAATGCCTTTGCGCGCCGCAAGCTTCAAGAGTTGCGTCCGTTCCGGGCGGTAGATGAGGTCCATGACGAGCCGGCAGTTTAACTCGCGGGGCGCGAGGGGAGAAACTCCGCCGTGCGGGTGCATGCCGACGGGAGTGGCGTTGAGGATCGCATCGAAGAATTCACCTGCTAGCGCACGTTTTGGAACGGCTTCGCAGCCGACGGCACGCGCAAGCTCTCGAGCAGCCTTCTCCCGGCGCGCGCAGATGGCGACGAGCGAGCCCGCGCGCGCGAGGGCAAAGGCCGCGGCTCTTGCCGATCCGCCAGCACCAAAAATCAGCACGCGGCTCCCGGCGAGACGAAACTTTTTCTCCAGCGCGCGCAGCACCCCGACGTAATCCGTGTTGCAGCCATAGAGCCAGCCATCGAGCCCGGCCAGGACAGTGTTTACTGCGCCAATCTCGGCGGCCAGCGGCTCACACTCTTTCAAGTGCTTCAAAATGGTTTGTTTGTGCGGAAGCGTCACGCTGAAGCCCCGGATCCCAAGCTGCGGCATTGCCTGCAGAAAATCGCGCAGGTCATTGACGAGGAACGGCAAGTAGACGGCATCAATTTTTCGCGCGATGAACCCCGTGTTATGCAGGAGCGGCGAGAGGGAATGTCCGACCGGGTCGCCGATCACCCCGTAGATTTTAGTACGGCGTGTCAACTCGTGAGCGCGGTAGAGGTGCTTCAGATCGCTCAGTGATACTTGTCCCGGGGCGGTCGATTCTCCGACGGGTGCGTATGCCAGCGCGCTTCCTTCGCGCAAGGCCAGGATTCTTGCAGGGAGCCCCACCTCACCCATGGGGACGGCCACAAGATTCTTCGAGCGCCGCGCCAAATGGAGCAACCGCAAACTGTCGCCGATGGTTCGCGCCTGAGCGGCGATCTTGAGGGCGTCGGCTCTTCCTTGCGCCGGAGGATTCAGCGACCGAGGCAGCCGCGGTGTGCGCTGGAAATCGTGCTCTGAAAGCAAGATGCGTGGCGGCAAGGCGGTGTCCAGGATCGAGGTGTTGGGCAATTCGCGGAGGGTCTCGACTTCCAGGTCACACCAGGAACATCCCGCCTGGCGGGCTCTAGTCAGCCAGTAAAGCTGCCCGTGGATGTCGCCGGAGAACTTTCCTCCTCCCACCTTGCGACGGCATGTTGCAATAAGAGTGGCGGCGCTTGAGATTTGAGTCCCCAGCCAGCGGAGGAACCGCGAGCGCTCCGCATCATTGCGTAACCAGTCCAGTCTCAATTCGATCGTTCGTGTCTCACGCAGTGCCAAACGCGTCTGCACAGCCATCTCCGCAGATGCCGGAGCCGCCACCACCGCACAAATCCGCCGCAACCCCGCTCCAAATAACCCCATGCCCCCGTCCGTTTTTGGCATATGATTGAAAACACGGCTTGTAGCATGCCGTATCAAGAGTGTAAAGCACCCCCGGCCTATTTGTTGACGTGCTCCGGTGGCCCTGCTAATTTCGGTGAGAATAGTCCCCGCACGGCCTGTAGGGAGTGTTTTCGAAGGAGTTTTGAATGCGCGCTAACCTAACTGCAATGTCTCTCTTCGTCTTCGTGGGCACCGGGGTCTGCTCGGCGCAGACCGCCCGACAAGCGGCTCCCGTGGCCAAGCAGGCGGATTATGCCGCCGTCTATTGCTCGGGATTTGTAACCGACCAGAAGATCCCGGACTCCACGCGGCTGATCTCCAGCGAGCAGTCTAGCCATAAGATTATCTACGCGCGCGGGGATCTGGTGCATATCAACCGCGGTGTGGACAAAGGCGTGCGAGTCGGTGACCGCTTCTCTGTGTTGCGCCCGCAGGGTGACCCCAGTCGTGCACCGTGGTTCAAGTGGCAGGAAAAGCTCAGCCATGCGATGGGGACGATATATGTGGACGCCGGTCAACTGAAAGTAGTCGACGTCCAGCCAAAGGTTTCCGTCGCGGAAGTGGTCTTCTCCTGCAATTACATGCAGCGCGGAGACGTCGTGATTCCCTTCCAGGATCGGCCAGCGCCGGTGTTCAAGGACGCAGCCGTTTTCGACATTTTCGCTCCCGTCAGCGGCAAGCCCGTTGCGATGGTCGTGGACACTAAGGACTATCAGCAAACCAGCGGGCAGGGTAGTTCCGTCTACGTGAACCTGGGAACAAAACAGGGCGTGAAGGTGGGCGATTACTTCCGGATATTCCACTACCAGGGCTCGCTGGCGGAAATGGCGCCGCAAACCAAGGGGTATCAGGACATGATTTACGGATTCGGAAGTTCTCCGTCGCGGTACACCTGGAAAGATTTGCCGCGCGAAGTTCTCGGCGAGGGCATCGTTCTGAACGTCAGCAATAACTCTTCGACCGTGTTCATTACCTACAGCCGGAGCGAAATATACCCCGGAGATTACGTCGAGATCGAATAGTCGCCATCCGGAATTACTCCTGGCTCGCACGGGAAAATCCCTTGCGGGCCTTTTTTCTCCGGGGCCTTTATCTCCGGAGTGCGAGCGCCCGTGAGGCGCTCTCCCCAGCGAAGTTTTACAACCCCGACCGCGACTTGTTTTCAGAGAAGACCTCGCAGGTAAAACCGAAGATCAGCGTTTCGGGATCACGCCAGGCACCCCTAGGCAAGCCGGCCTTCCGGCAGGTCTCATCAAGGAATTGCTCGCTGCCCAGACTATGCTCGATGGCTACCTGCGGAAGGAGAAGACCACGCTGGGAGCCACGGGAGATCAGCAACCCGTGTTTTCCAATCTCGATGTCCTCCGGCCGGATGGTAGCCGGAGGAGAAAGTATTGATACTTCGACCTCCAACTCCCCTAATTCCGCAGTACCCAGAGGCGCAAATCGCGGATCCTGCAGCGCAGCGCTGATCGCGCAACGCGCGACGGCCTCCCCGAGCGGTTCGTGTCCTTCGATGACGCCGATGCAGCCGCGCAATTGGTCATTAACGCGGAGGGTGATAAAAACGCCGTGTTTTTCGGCAAAGACTTCAACTTGCGGGATAGGGGAAGGTAATGCCGACCGGGAAACCGCCGCTGAGATCGCCTGACGCGCCAATTCAAGCACTGACCGCCGCTCTGCCTCAGAGAGGGACGGCATCTTCGGTCTTCTTCCGGCCCTCCATCATGCGCAGCTTGCGCCGCTGCTTAATGCGGTCGTCGAGTTGCCCCCAGAAACGGAGGAAATACTGAGCTGCAGATATCAGCGCGCTGATGACCACAAGCCAAAGCAGGATCAGGGCCAGTGGTTTCAGCGATGGGTGTCGCGCCCCCGCAATAAGGACTGCCACGGCGCAGACTTGCAGTACCATCTTGGCCTTTCCCAAAACCGAGGCGGAGATTGTAAACCCTTCGGCGGAAGCGATGTTTCTCAGCCCCAGAACAGTAAATTCGCGGCCGACGATGATCACCACCATCCACGCGGGCACCAGATGCATGTCGACCAGCGCGATAAAAGCAGCCGAGATCAACAGCTTGTCAGCGATGGGATCAAGCAGGATACCCAGAGTCGTGACCTGAAATCGCCTGCGCGCGAAATACCCATCGGCCCAGTCCGTGGCCGCCGCCAACAGAAGAATCAGCACCCCCCAGAACTCAAAATGCATGGGGAAGCCGAGGAAATCGACATTCGGGCTGCGCGTCAAAAGGACCACGATGAGCAGTGGAACAAAAAAGATCCGCAGCAGCGTCAATGAGTTGGGGAGGTTCATAGCAGCCCGACGAGGGGGAAGGCCGCCCCTGCAGCCTCACCCACGCACGGCCTCACTATAGACCCCGTACCTGTAGGCGTCAACGGCGCTTGTCGACTCAAGCGGCCCAGAAATCAGTACTCAGAGGTCAACAGTGCAGGTCGAGCAAAACACTGGAATTGCTATACTGTTACGTAACACTTCCCCGCCAGAGCTGTGCAAATGTGCGAACCGCCATCAAACCAAGCCGCGCTCTGGGAATGCTTGCTGTCACATCTGTGAATCAACATAACTCCTTATATTTCTGTTAGTTATGGTGGGCCATACCAGGGCCGGTGGTGGTTGACTGGTCGCGGAGTGGATCCCGAGGTATTAAACGCCTGTAGATTTCCACAAACTTTTCCACGGGTTGGTTTGTTCTTGGGAGGCAGCGGAAGTCATTCTAAACGCTCGATCTAGCAGCCAGAAGAGACGATTGCCGGGCGTTAACTCGGGAGTTACCGTTGGGGGAATGCTCGGCCCCCAACTAGATCGCCCGGGGGCCGCGCAGCAACCTCACCGGCAGGAAAAAGAGCGCAGTCACCAACGACAGAACGCCGTGGACTGCAATCCCTGCGAGGCGAAGCGGCAGCGTCAGCAGCCAAACGATGGGATAAAGCACTAGCGCGAACAGCGCCAGGGGCCAGCAGAGCACGAACAGGATGCACCACAGAAGGAACGCAGCCATGGCAGCCTCTCTCACACTTAATTACGAACGAACCGCCGGAATAGTTTCCTGCTTCACAAAAGAATTCAGCCTCAGCCGCCGGACTATGGAAACCGGCACTTCGGCTTCCAGGAGCATGTGGGAATCCTCGACCTCGGAATGCAGCACGCGTCCCAGTGCATGGACAAGGGCAATTGCGCGCCCCTCAGCAAGGGGCAAGCGCAGGGAAAGCATAACAACGGGATCGGTGGGGAGGGCGGCATCCATTCTGCGAAGCAACTCGTCGATGCCTTCGCCGGTCAGGGCCGAAACTAGAACCGGCCCGCCATCAACGCCCGCGCCCACTCCATAAGGGTGAACGAGCGGAGCCCTTTGTTCGCGGGTTAGCAGGTCTACTTTATTGAACACACGCAGCTTGGGTCGGCCAGCAACGCCGAGTTCTTTCAGGATCTTGTCCACTTCTTCGTCAAGCTCGGCATGATGGGGGTTTGCGGCGTCACTCACGTGCAGGATGAGGGCTGCTTCCTGAACCTCTTCGAGCGTCGCGCGAAATGCGGTCAGTAATCCCTTTGGAAGATCACGGATGAATCCCACCGTGTCTGAAACCAACACGCGGCGGTTGGAAGGCAACCGGACGGCGCGAATTGTGGGGTCGAGCGTCGCGAACATCCGCGAGGAAACCAGCACCTCCGCGCGGCTCAGCGCGTTGAAGAGCGTGGACTTCCCCGCGTTCGTGTAGCCCACCAGAGCGATGGTGCCGAGCGGCACGGCATTGCGGGCCTCGCGTCGAAGCGCGCGCTGCTTGCGCACTTCATCGATGCTGGCCTGAATCTTTCCAACGCGGTCTCGGATGCGCCGCCGATCGGTTTCCAGTTTCTTTTCGCCAGGCCCGCGAACGCCAATACGTCCCGCACCGCCACCTGCTCCACCCGCGCCACCGCCACCGCTCTTGCCGCCCAGGCGGGACATCGCGGTGCCCTTTCCCGTCAGGCGCGGAAGCATGTAGTTCAGCTGGGCGAGCTCCACCTGCAGCTGTCCTTCTCTGCTGCGCGCGTGGCGCGCAAAAATGTCCAGAATGAGTTGCGTGCGATCGATCACCCGGCGTTCCGTGGCGCCCTCTATATTTCGCTGCTGCACGGGGGAGAGGTTGCTGTCGAAGATGATCAACTGCGCTCTGTGCGCCGTGGCCTCCGCACGTATTTCATCCAGCTTGCCGCGTCCGACAAGCGTTGCGGGGTCGGCGGAATCGCGGACCTGGAATACTGTCCCGGCGATTTGCGCTCCGGCGCTGCGCGCCAGTTCGACAAGCTCGGCCAACGATTCGCGGCCCTGGTCGCCAGCAGGCATGCCGGGAAAGCGCGGCGCGCGCTTCCAACCCACACCAACGAGCAAGGCGCGCTCGGCCACAGAAACTTGTTGCGGGGATTTCGTCACGAGAGCAGTCCAGCAATCATCGTGCAAATAGAAACATCCGACGCAGGACTTTCTCCTTCAATAGTATTATACGCTCGTCGTCCGCGAGCCGCGACCAGGGTCCAACCCTTCCCGGCAGAGCCATTCGCTGGCCGCGCGTTGGACTTCTGGCTCGTCGCCGAAACCTTCGAACCATTGGGCCCCAGCCTCTTTGCGGAACCACGTCATTTGGCGCTTCGCGTACCGCCGCGTAGCCTGCTGGATGGCCGCCCGGACTTCGTCGAGGTTCTGTTCGCCGCGCACCACCCCGCGCAGTTCGCGATATCCGATGAAATCAAACGGTTTGGCATCCTCAGGAAGACCCTTTGAAAGCAAGTCACGCACTTCTTCCATCCAGCCGTTTGCCAGCATCACCTCCGTCCGCGCCTGAATGCGCTGGTACAGTGCCTCGCGTGGCGGCAGAAGTCCGACCTTCAACGCTCGCCAGCCTTCCAGCGGGGCGCGCCCCGCGCGAAGCACTTCGGAAACGGGTCGGCGCGCCAGCACACATACTTCGATGGCGCGGATAAGTTTTTGCTCATCCGCAGGCGCTATTTTTTGCGCGGCCTCCTGATCCAACCGCCGCAACAATCGATGCAGGTGTCCCGGCTGATGGTCCTCTGCAATGGCACGCAGGCGCGCGCGCACTTCTTCCGAGCGCCGGGGCACCTCCGCCAACCCATCCAGCAACGCCCGCAAATACAATCCCGTCCCCACCGTAAGAATCGGAAGCCGAGCGCGGCGCCGCAAATCCTCGAGCACAGCCAGCGCCAATTGTCTGTAGCCGCCGGCCGTCGCCGTTTCTACGGGCTCGAAAACATCGATGAGATGGTGCGGGATGCCCCTGCGCTCTTCGGGGGCCGGCTTCGCGGTACCGATATCGAATCCCCGATAGAGTTGCGTCGAATCGCACGCGAGTACTTCCCCGCCGAATCGCTCCGCCAGACATACGCCCAGCGCCGACTTCCCCGAAGCCGTTGGACCGACCACGGCGACAAGCGGCGAGGCCGATGATCCTTCCCTCATCGGAAAAGAATATGCCAAGCACGAATTAGCAGCACGATTAGCACAGCTAAAGCCAGAAGAAGGCTCCCGAGGACTTGTTGGCGAATAGGCTTCACTGATACGCGGCGTCGAGAGGCAAATTGTACAGGAAGATGATGCGAATCTCGATGTAGGGTCCGCTGAAAGCGGGAGGCAAAGGCCCAAAAGGGTTGGATGAGCGGATCGCGGAGACGGCTGCACGATCCAGCGGTTCCTTTCCGGAACCCATTAACCGGAATGGATCCTCGGACGGCACCGCCCCATTCTTCATGATGTGGAACTGCAGGACCACGCGGCCGCGGTCCCCGAGCATCGCCGACTCAGGCATCACCGCATACCAATTTCGCCGGATGTTTTCCAGGACCCGCTGCATGTAGTCGCTGAAATCAACTCCTTCGGTTGGTGTAAGGATCTGATAGCCGTTCCCGAACGTACCCTGGCTTTGCCGGGCGCTTCCTCCTCCGGGGGAACCATTGGCGCGCGGCATGGGCCCGATCATTGCCCCGCTGCGGCCACCGGCGTCGGGATTCCTCGCCGCGTCGCGGATTGAATCTTGAATCGAACGGTTAGGAGAATTCTTCGGCAGTACCAGCCCGTGCTGCGGCTGTGGCGTATCGGGTACTTCCAGCTTCAACGGGGGTTTTGGCGAATCGCTTTTGGGCGCGGGGGTATTGGGCTGAGGTTCCGGCGCGACATTTAGCCGCGGGGTTGGCGTGTTCGGAAGCTCTTTCACAGGGCGGGGCGGCTCGGGTTTTGGTTCGGGCTGTGGCACGGGCGGAGCCACTTCGCGCAGAATGCGTGGATCGACATGCACGGCAGGAGGCGGCTGCACCGGACGCGGCTGCGGCTTAGGTCTTACGCTGTACGTGCTTTCAGGCGGTATCCATGTCAACTGTCTGTTCGCAAAATCGATCTCCTGCTGCGTCGGCACGTGCGGCGGAAAAAATTTGGCCTGCAACAAAAGGAGGGCGATCAGCAGAGTATGAAACGCCACCGAAGAAAACCGGGTGACCAAACTCCACTTGGCCTTCTCCTCGGTCTGCGGCTTCGTGAGCAGATTCACTTCGCCGGTCATGAACACGTCGAGATCCACCAAATCACCCGGCGGAATCGACGGTGGCGCAATCGTTTCCGGCGGCGCGGCGCCCTGCGGCACCGCAATGCGCGAGTCCAATTCCGTCGGCTGCAGCGGCGCGGAGAGGTTTTCCTGGACGTTGTACGCCTCCTGATTTATGTCGCGGGGCACCACCACACGCGCGGCAATCGAATCGAGCGGCAAGGAGGCGGGAATCTTCGAGTGTCCATCGAGCGGGACAATCGGCAGCATTGCCGGCACCAGCGTGCGCTCGTCCAGTGTCGTCGGCCGCCGCCGCTGCGTCCCGCCAGCCTCTGCAGCCGGCGGTCGGGCGCCAAAGGGAACCAGGATCCGGGGAATCATTTTTTGGCTTTCTCTTCTGTGGCGAACGCTGCAAGTTGGACGCGTTCCCCGTGTTCCTGGATGCTTGCCATTACCCGGCTCGCCAGTTCCAGGGCGGCGCGGCCCGCGGCGCCATTGGTGCGCGGCTCGCGGCGTGTCCGCACGGCTTCCAGGAAGGCTTCCAGTTCCGCGCGGAGAGGCTCGGTCGCCGGCGCCGGCAGTTTCTCAAATGAGAACTCTGGCTGCGGCCCCGGACGCTTTACTCCGACGCGCAGCGCATCCCGCCGCGCGTAATCGAGCGAAATGTATTCGTGCTGCTGGAAAAAACGCATTTTGCGCACGCGCTCGGTGGAAACGCGGCTGGCCGTCACGTTGGCCACCGCGCCGCCCATGAACTCCAGCCGCGCATGGGCGATGTCCACCTTGTCGGTCAACACGGGAATGCCCACCGCCTTTACTTCAGTCACCGGCTCCTTCACGAGCGCCAGTAAAATGTCCAGATCGTGAATCATCACGTCGTAAATCACTTCCACGTCGAGGCTGCGCGGCGTGAAGACGCCCAGCCGGTGCACTTCAAAAAAGAGCGGCCGGTTGAGAATCGGCTCGACCGCTACCACGGCGGGGTTGAACCGTTCCACGTGGCCCACCTGGAGAACCCGGTTGTTCCTGCGGGCCGCTCCGAGCAGCGCATCCGCTTCCGCGAGATTCACCGCCATGGGCTTCTCGACGAGCACGTCCAGCCCCGCCTCGAGCAGCCGGCAGCCCACTTCGGCGTGTACAACGGTCGGCACGGCCACGCTCACGGCTTCCGCCCGCTCGAGCACCTCCTCAAGGCTGCGCAGCGCCTGCGTGTGAAATTCTGCCGCTACGACTTCCGCGCGCGTCCTGTCCTGATCGTAGACGCCAACGAGGTCCGCGTCCTCCAGCTCGCGATACACGCGCGCGTGATTGCGGCCGAATTCGCCCGTCCCGACGACGGCAGCGCGGACCTTTTTGGCTTGTCCTGCCGCGCCGCTCATTTTTTATTTATTCCCCCGGAAGCGCCTTTGCGTTCCACGTTTGCGGCGGGCGCGAATGCCTCGATGGCAATTCCCGCCGCGTCGGCTAGCTCGATCAGTTGTGCGCGGTCAAACAGCAGTGTGCGCCCGGCATCAACGGCGAGGGCCGTGGCGCAAGAGCTCTTCATTTGTTCGATGGTAGGCAAACCCACCACGGGTACATCGAAGCGCATGTCCTGCCCCGGTTTGCTGACTTTCACCACCACCAGCGGCTTCCCACTTGCGATCCGCGCCGCGCGCGCAATCGTTTCATCCGTGCCTTCCATAGCCTCGACCGCCACGCAGGATTGATCGCAAATCACCACCGTTTGCCCGACGTCCATCTCCGCAATTTGCCTCGCAACGCCAAGCCCGTACGCGATGTCCGCCGCTTCCCGTTCGCTGGGAGCCCGCCGCGTAAGCACGCCCGGCTCAGGCAGCAACGGCTTCAGAAACAGCGTCGAGTCCACGAGCCGGATGCCTTCGTCTTCGAGCACCCGCGCCACGGCGCCGATTAGCGCGTCCGTGTTTTTCCGCGGTAGCGAAAACAGCAGTTTCGCGAGCTTCCAGTCCGGCCGGATCGAGCTGAAAATTTTGTTGTGCTTCACCTGCCCGGCCATCACCGCCTGCGTTACGCCTTGCTGATGCATTAGTTCGATCGTCTTGCTCAGCTCGCCGAGGCTCACCCAGTGCAGCCGCTTCGTGGCCTTTTCCAACTCCGGCGAGGCCTCTTCCTTCAAGGCGATCACCGCCATCTCGATCCCCTGGCTGCGCGCGCCCTCCAACACCAGAAACGGGAAGCGCCCGTTCCCGGCGATGAGCCCCCATCCTGTCCTGTTTGCTGTTGCGTCTGGCATGGAGTGACTGGCCGTGGCCAAATCCTACTTCACGATCCCGCGCTCGGCGGTCTCGATGAATCGAACGAGCTCCTGCACGTCCTCAGAGCCGCCCAGTTTCGCCCGCATTTCCGCGAGGGCCTGTGTGGTGTTGAGCTTCGATCGCAGAAGCAAACGAAAGGCGCGATTCAGTGTTTCCAATCGCTCCTTTGAAAACCCCTTGCGCTCCAGCCCAACGGTATTTACCCCAAAGGTTTTCGTCTTGCGCTCGGTTACAACCAGCGAATATGGCGGCACGTCCTGCGTGATTACCGTCGCCGCGCCGATGTAGGCATACCTGCCTAGCCGGCAGAACTGATGCACGGGCGAAAACGCGCCGACGGTCACAAAATCTTCCACAGTAACGTGACCCGCCAGCGTCGCGCCGTTCACAAAGAGCGTCTGATTGCCGATATGGCAATCGTGTCCCACGTGTGAGGACGCCAAAAAGAAATTTCCATTGCCGATGGTGGTGACGCCACCGCCCTTCTGCGTGCCCCGTCCGATGCTGACGTACTCGCGAAAAGTGTTGGCGTCGCCTGCCACCAATTCCGTGCGCTCCCCGCGATACGTGTAGTCCTGCGGGTCTCCGGCAATCGCACAGTAGGGATAAAAAACATTGTTACGGCCAAACTTCGCGGGGCCGCCCACCACAGCGTGTGGATGAACGACGCAACCTTCACCCAGCTCCGCTCCTTCACCGACGACGGCAAATGCCCCAACCTTTACACCCGGCCCCAGCTTCGCGCCGGCCGCCACGACCGCCTGCGGGTGAATCTCCGGCTTGGTCATTTCGCGGTGTCTTCCGGCTTCGCGACCTGCTCGCGGTCTACCATCTTGCACATGAGCGTCGCTTCCGCCGCCAACTGGCCGTTTACGGTCGCTTTACCTTCGAGCTTGCAGAAGTCTCCCCGCCATGAAATAACGCTCACCTCGAGACGCAACTGATCGCCGGGCACGACGGGCCGCCGGAATCGGGCCCCGTCTACGGCCACAAAGTACAGCAACTTGTTTTCCCGGTCCGGCACCTCCAGCAACAGCAGCAAACCGCCCGTCTGCGCCATCGCTTCAATGATCAGCACGCCCGGCATGATCGGCTTGCCCGGAAAATGTCCCTGAAAATGCGCCTCGTTGATCGACACATTCTTGACGCCGACAACGCGCTTGAGCCGCTCCATTTCCAGGATGGCGTCGACCATCAAAAATGGATAGCGGTGCGGCAGAATCTTCTGAATTTCCACGACATCGAGTAACATTCGCGCTCCCTATCACGCCGCACACCCTCCCAGCGGCGTATCGCTCTTCCCCGGCAAACTTCTCATTATATGCGAAGCCACAGCCGCCGGGGGACAGCCATTCTTGTGCGTCTCCTCAATTTGCGGCGCGCCAGGGACACTGCCGCAAATATCCCCAAGCGCCGGCCCATTGCCCGCTTTCACGGCCATTGTTAGCATGTGCGGGCCATGTCTGACTCCGTATACCCCAAAGAATACCTGCGGTTTCTGAAAGGCCGGCAGCCTCAGATGCTCGCGACGCTCCGTAAGCTCGTCTGTTGCGAATCGCCCAGTTTCGAGAAATCAGCTGCGGATCGCTGCTGTGCTTTGCTTGCCGCCGAATGGCGCAAACGCGGGGCGCGAGTGGAACAAATCGCGCAAAAGCATCGCGGCGATCATCTTCGCGTCACCTGGTCGCCGCACAAGTCGCGTCCCGCGGGGCAACTCCTCGTGCTCGGCCACTACGACACGGTCTACGCCTCTGGCACGCTCGCAAAAATGCCCTTTCGCGTCTCCGGCGGGAAAGCCTATGGCCCCGGAGTCTTCGACATGAAAGCGGGCCTCGTCCAGGCGCTCTTCGCCCTCGAAACACTTCAGCAATCGAGAGCCGCGCTCCGTAAGCGCCTCGTTTTTCTCTGGACTTCCGACGAGGAGATCGGCAGCTACTCTTCGCGCAAACTGATTGAGGCCGAAGCCCGCCGCAGTGACGCGGTGTTTGTGCTGGAACCGTCGTTCGGTCCCCGAGGCTTGCTGAAAACCTCGCGCAAAGGCGTCGGCGACGCAGAGTTGATCGTCTACGGCCGCGCTTCGCACGCCGGCCTTGCGCCGCAGGAAGGCGTCAACGCGGTTCACGAACTTGCGCAACAAATCACACGCCTTCAAAAATGGAATGATCTCCGCCACGGCGTCACAATCAACGCGAACATCGTCGAAGGCGGCACCCGCAGCAATGTCATTGCCGATAGGGCCCGCGCTGTCCTCGATCTTCGCGCGCTGCGCGTGACCGACATGCGCCGGATCGAGCGGCGCCTACGCGCTCTTCGCCCCATCCTCCCCGGAGCGCGTCTCGAGATTCGTGGCGGCTTCAATCGCGCTCCGCTCGAACGCAAAGTCAGTGCCGCCCTGTTCGCCCGCGCCAAAACGCTCGCGGCTCAGATGGGCTTGTCCCTCGGGGAATGCATGGCCGGCGGCGGCTCCGACGGCAATTTCACTGCCGCGCTCGGCATCCCCACGCTCGATGGCCTCGGCGCCGTCGGCGACGGCGCCCACTCCGCGCGTGAATTCATCTATATCAACGCCATGCCCGCGCGCGCTGCCCTTCTCACCGCCCTTTTGGCGAGCACGTGGCGCCGGCATTTCCTCAATGGGGCGCTGACAAAATGGTGATACCGAATGCGGCGACAGCGGTGTGAGAATCAGCGGACATAGGTCTTGCGCAGGTACTCCGCCGTGGACTTCATCAACTCTTCGTAATCGCTGTGCAACACGTCGTGCAGCGCTTCTTCCGTCGAACTGCCGCTGGCAATGCGGTCGAGGATGCGCTCCATGTCGCCCATCCCGTCTTTCTCCACGATGTATTCAATATTTGCGAGCGACCACGCATACGCATAGCCCGCCAGCTCACCGGGCAGTTTCATCCACGAACCTTCCAGCGTGCGGAGCGGAGCCATCTGTCCCGCCTGATAAACCTGTACCAGTGCGGCGGCGCCCTGTGCGCTGCGTTTCCCTTCAATCCATTGCGCCAACCCTTCCTGGATCCACGTTGGCGCCAGGCCGCGCGTCTTCTGCCTGATGAAGCTGTGGGTCAGCTCGTGTTTCAGGACGCGCGACAGCTCCGGCGTCACATCTCCCAATCCCTGCACCGGAACCCGAATCCTTCCGTCGTTTAGTGCGCTCACCCATCCGGGCGCCCGGGTAATATCGGCAAACGCCTGCTGCGTGTATAGAATCACGCCGATCGAATCCGGCGGCGTGAAGTTCAGCTCGGACTCGATGGCGGAAAAATGGCCTTCCAGTGTGCGCAAGACTCCGCGAGCCAGTGCGGGTTCGGCCGTTCCCGTGTACCGCAGCGTGAAGTGCGTGCTTTCGTTCTCTCTGTATTTGTCCTCTTCCTGTTTGTCTCGTTCCGCCTTGTCCAGCGCCGCCTGCACTTCCGGATCGGGCCTCAGCGCCAGCGACCGCTTCCATTCGGCGACGGCCTGGTTCAGCTTGTTCATGCCGTAGTACGCCCAGCCTTCCAGCTTCGCTACGTCGGCATTGTCCGGCTGCACGCGCCGCGCGCGCTCCAGGTAATCCAAAGATTGTCGGTATTCGCTCCGTCTCAGGTGCAGGTACCCCACGATGGTCATCAGCGCAGGATCCTCCGGCGCATACGTCAGCGCCGTGCGCTCATCCGTCAGCGCGTGCTCCAGATCGCCCCGGGACATTTCGAACTCTGCCGCGGCATGATGTGCCAGCGCGGCGTTCTTGCCGGCTCGCCGCTCTCCGGAGCTTGCCTCGTTCTCGAGCTTCGCGATATAGCCGCGGTCAATCGCGTTGCCATGCACCGCACCTCGTTCGATCTCGCCTCCAGCGGCCCCATCAAGCGTCGCGCTTGGAGTAGCCGGTAGATTTGCCCCCCAGGCTTGCGGCTCCATCGCCGCCGCTGCGCCACCCCTCTCGATGTGGTCGACGATGGATTTCGGAAGGGCTAATTCGCCGGCGGAGGTTTCGTACTTCACCTTGTCGCCTTCTTCTCTGACATTGGAAGCGGCGATCCGGCGCCCATTCTTGAGGACAATTGTATCCGCGCGCGTCGCGGCGCATGGCAAAAGCAGGAGCAGCGCAAGAATTGCCATTCGGCCCGCTGAAGAATTTCTGCGCATTTCCCCATTCTACCGGCGTGCGGCGCCCCGGCCCAGCACCCTTGTTCACGGATGCCGAAAGTGACTACACTCGAAGCATGCGGGTTGGGGTGGCCATTATCGCCTGGTTGTGTCTTTTGACTCCCGGCATTTTGCCTGCCGCGGAACAGTCACCACTCGAACTGTATGGCGCGCTCAACGCCCTGCGTGTTGATCCCGCTGCTGTCTACCAGATTGCCCCGGCGAACCGCATCGAACTCCGCCGCGGCGACCTGCAACTCTCCTTCGACGAAGGCAATTTAGCTTTTTTCGCCTCCTTGAACGGCCGCACCACCGGCGCCGTGTTTTCCGGCCACGGGCACGCCCTGGCGCTGCCGCGCGATCCCGTTGAGAAGCAGCAGATGGCTCGTTTCCTGGGCGCTCCCGTTCTGGATCAGGAGTTCATCAGCGCCTACATCCGCTTCACAGACGACACTTCCGGTGAGCTTCTGCGTCAGCTCCGCAATGCAAATCTTTCCGCGCAGACCGATGGCGCATTTGCCGCCCGCTGGGACCCGCTCCTTGCAAAACTCAATCCTTCGCATTCGTTGCGGATTCTCTTTGACTCCTTCTCGCAGCATCCCAAACCCTATTTCTTCGCCTCGATTGATGGCCTTGTGACGGGCGCATTCGACGCACTCTTTGATTTGCAGCGCTCCGAACAGATGTTTTTTGGCCAGTCGCGCAGGGTTGGCAACCGGACTTTCTTCGATGTCTGGGCCTCCTACGCGATGCCGGACGCGATACTATCGCCCGTCGCGTTCCGCGCCCTCCAATACACCATCGACACTTCCGTCTTTGGAGACAACTCGCTCGATGGCTCGGCAATTGTGCGCGTGCGGACTGAAATCTCCGGCGAGCGTTTGCTGGTTTTTCAACTCTCACGTGCGCTCAACGCCGACAGCGTGACCTACGAGCAGGGGGTTCCCCTTCTTCATTTTCAAAACGAAGGCATGCGCCCGGAGGAGAGGAGCGTCCGGGGAAACGACTATCTCTATGTCGTGCTCCCGGCGCCCGCCCGCCAAGGCGACGAGTTCGCGCTCCATTTTCACTATCGCGGCAACGTCATCGAAGACGCCGGCAACGGCGTCCTTTTTGTCGGCGCAAGAGAGACTTGGTATCCCCACTTGGGCGACCAGGCGGATTTCGCCTCTTACGACTTGACCATGCGGTGGCCTCATCGCCTCAAGCTTGTCGCTACCGGTACGAAGATCGAAGAACACGAGGCGGGAGAACTCCGCGTCGGCCGCTGGAAAACGGACAAGCCCGTCTCCGTTGCCGGCTTCAACCTCGGGGATTACGCTTCCACCTCAGTCGCTTCCGAGACCCGCTCCGTCGATCTATACGCCAACCGTCAGCTCGAGCAGGCCTTGAGCAACCGTCTTGCCGGCGTCGCGCCACAACTTCCGCCACTTCCCTTACCTCCATTCTCCCGGTCCGCAGGCAGAGACAGAGATCGCACCGCGATGCAGCCCGTCACGCCCAGTCCCGCCGATGCGCTGAAGCAGTTGGGCAAAGTGATTGACTCCTCGGTTCGCTTCTGTGAAACCTTTAGCGGCCCCTTTCCATTTCGTTCCCTGAGCGTCTCGCAAATTCCCGGCGCTTTCGGCCAGGGCTGGCCCGGCCTTCTCTATCTTTCCACCTTTTCTTTTTTGCCCGCCGAGGCACAGCAGCGCGCCGGGCTCACCCTGCGCGGGCAGGAACAGTTCACAGACCTCGTTCCCTCTCATGAAGTGGCCCATCAGTGGTGGGGAAATATTGTGGGCTGGTCCAGCTACCGCGATCAGTGGATAAACGAAGCCATCGCCAATTACCTTGCCCTGCTATTTGCCGACAGCCGGAAGCCGTCCGAACATGCCTCGCGCATCTGGCTCGATCGCTATCGCAAGCAGCTTTTGGAGAAGCGCCCCGGTGCCGAGGAGCCCGCCGGGGAGATTGGCGCGCTGGCTCTCGGCAACCGCCTCACTTCCTCGAAGTCGCCCGAGGGTTTTGAGCAGGTGATCTACAGCAAAGGCTCGTGGGTCGTGCACATGTTGCGCGAAATGCTGCGCCAGCCTGGCGCCAAGAATCCCGATGCTCGGTTCACGGCCCTCCTTCGCGCACTCGCGGCAAAATACGCTTACCGCGCGCTCTCGACCAAAGACCTCCAGCACGAAGTCGAGGCCGTCATGACCCCGGAAATGGATCTCGAGGGCGGTCGCTCGATGGAATGGTTTTTCGAGGAATGGGTGCGCGGGACGGGCATTCCACACTACCGCGTGGAATATACTGCGCATCGCACCGAAAAAGGTTATCTCGTTCGCGGAAAGCTCTTCCAGACCGGCGTGCCTCGCTCTTTCATCACCGCCGTTCCGCTCTACGCTGACTCCGGCGCCGGACAATATGTGGGAACAGTGGTCGCCGCGGGACCCGAGACTGCTTTCCACTTCGTCACGCAAACCTCGCCGCGCAAGCTCGTCATGGATCCTCACATGACTCTTCTCTGGACGACGGAGTAACGCGCACAAATTCCGGGCGCTACAGCGGGCCGCGGGGAATTATTTCGCGTCTGGGTGCCTCAACTCCTGTTCAAACAGGGGACTGTTGAGGTTTAGCGCCGCTCTCCCATTTGGGCCCAGGACATATGCGTAGCCCAGTGGATCCACCGGCAAACGGTTCAGCAGTCCGGCTTGCACCAACTCCCCCAGGCGCGCCGGCCGCCGGCCCGTTCGTTTCTCAAATTCGTCCGCGAGCGCGTTAAGCTGTCTGCGATCCTCTTTCGCCTTCAACAGCCGTAAATGTGTCAATGCATTTTCCTTGACCATCGGATCTTTCGTGGTCGCGTAGATCTCGTTCCACAAAAAAATCGATGTCGAGAGAGATTCTCCCTCGGCCGCAATTCTCGCCGCCATGACCTTCATCCAGATCAGGGCATCCGGATTCTTGCTCCCCTCAGCAAACGCGGCAGACGCCTTCGCGTAGTCTTTCAACTCGAAATAGTAGACAAAGCCCAAATCCTGGTAAAACCGCCAATAATCGGGATTCTCGCGAATCCCTCTCCCGAGAAGCTCGATCGCCAGGTCCGGCCGGCCCGCGCCGCGGGGTGAAGGCTCACTCAAGAATGTCGCGCCAAAACGGTAAGCTACCACCAAATTCGGATCCAAAGTCGTCGTCAAGTCCAGCAGCGGCCAGAGCAGCTCGAAGTTCGCGTCGTGCCGCGCGTGCTTGTCGCCGTAATACTGCACCACGCGCGTCCAATAGACGTCCGCCATCAGCGGCGTGTACTCAAGACTTATCACCTTGACCGTTTTCCCGGAACGCAGTACCAGCTCGTCCTTTTCCTGGTGCAACGCCGCGCGCCGCCCGTCGATGCTGTACTGCAGCCGCCACACGCCGGCAAATCCCGCTGTCAACAGCAGCGCCAGCAGCGAGTTCATCGCTTTCTGCGAAGTCATTTCAGGTTTCGCCGGGAAAAAACAGTTGCCGCAATCAGCAGCACGATCGCGCAGTACAGCGCCGCGTACGCCGTGTTCTCAAGTATTAGCGCGCCGGGAACCGCGCGCCCGTGCGCCGCCGCAGCCATCACGTTGAAATTCTCGAAATTCGGCAGCACGTACGACAGCCACCTCGTCAGCGCCGCCAGCGCCGGGCTCACCATTGCTCCGTGGAAAGTGCGCATCTCTTCCACGAACAACCCCGCGATGTACAACGCCGAGGTGTAGAGGATGGCGAGCAGCGGCGTCGTGTAGCACGAAAACAGCAGCGCCAGCGCCACCACCAGCATCAGTTTAAGCAGGATAAAGTAGATAGCCACGAGCAACACGGCATCCGTCCGCTCCAGCGGATGCTTCACATAAAGCAGCGTCGCGAACAATCCCGCTGCCATCGCCGTCGTATTCACGGCCAGCGTCAGCACCAGCCCGCCGAATTTTCCCAGGAGAAATTCCCACCGCCTCACCGGCTTGGCCAGCAGCGCATACAACGTACGCTTGTCCATCTCCTTGTAGACCAGGCCCACTCCGGTGAACACCGCAATCAAAAGTCCAATCACCGAAATAGCCGTCAAACCCAGACTCTTGATCACCATCTCCTCGATGCCGATCGAAATCTGTCCGACCAGAACCGCCGCCGCCATCATCAGCAGCGCAAAAAACACGAGGTTGTACAGCACGCGGTCGCGCACCGCTTCGCGAAATGTATTCAACGCCACCACTCCCGCGCGTTTCATTTCCCGCTCACCTCGACCGCGGCCGCCTGCGCCCGGTCCGCTCCCACAAGATCCATGAAGTATTCCTCAAGAGACGCCTTCACCTGCGTCACGGAAAGAATTCTCGTCTTCGCTCCGCGCAGTCGTTCCAGCGTCGCGTACAGCTCCGCCTCCGGAACTTGCAGACGATAGCGGTCTCCCGTTCTCGTGGCCTTGGCCAGCAGCTCTGCCGCGATGCCCTCCCGCCCCGTTTGTTCAAACAAAATCTCCATCCCCTGCGCCTTCACCCCAACGATTTCTTCCGGTGCGCCTACCCCGCGCAATTTCCCCCCCACGATTACCCCCACGCGGTCGCACAGCATTTCCGCATCGGCAAGAATGTGCGTCGAGAAAAGCACCGTCCGCCCTTCGCTCTTCAATTCCAGAATGATGTCGCGCACTTCCCTCCGGCCCACGGGATCGAGCCCCGACATCGGCTCATCCAGGATCACCACCTGCGGATCGTGCAGGATCGCCTGCGCCAAACCCACTCGCTGCAGCATGCCTTTGGAGTATTTCCGCAGTTGGATCTTCCCCGCCGTCTCGAGTCCGACTTTTTTCAACACGCGGGCGACGCGCTCGCTCCGCTCCGCACCCGTCAGATCGTGAATCCTCGCGAAGTAATCCAGCAATTCCGCCGCCGTCAGGTAATCGTAAAAATACGGCTGCTCCGGAAGGTAGCCGATGTTCCGGTGCATCTCGATGTCCGTGATTGGTTTTCCGAGGATCCGCGCCGTGCCCGCCTCGGGAAAGATGAGTCCCACCAGCAATTTGATGGTCGTTGATTTTCCCGCGCCGTTCGGCCCGAGAAACCCAAACACCTCGCCGCTCTCGACCTGCATCGTCAGCCCTTCGAGCGACCTCTTCCTCTTCAAGTGCAGAAACCCGAAGGGATAGTCCTTCGTCAGGTTTTCAATCTCTATCGCTGCGCCTGGCATGGTTTTATTCTTCGCATCGCAAGAGCTAACGTCAATTGCACTGGGTTCCTGATGTGCGCGGAGAGAAAATAGATGGTATGCGGCAAATAAAATTGGTTCGCGATCAGGACTCGCTTCTCGTCCCGCCGATCTGCACCAGCTCGGCTGGCGGCGCCATCGGCACCGGTTTCAGCGTCTGTTTATCGCGCCAATTATCAAGCATGGCCACCTGCTGCACGCAGGAAATCGTGCATCGCGGCGCGCAAAACTTATCCGTCAAATACTCGCGTTCCCGCATCTCCGCCGTGTACTCCGTCAGCGGAATCCCCGGATACCCGCGCTGCTGCGAACACCAATGCACCAGGCCATCCTCGCAAACGTACAAATACCGCGCGCCCGCCCGGCAGCGCCAGTCATGTTCCCGCCCGCGCGCCACGTTGTGCTGAAAATCATTGAACCTGGAAAACGACCGCTTCCCCAAGGTCATGATCTCTTCAAAGATCTCTGTCTGCCGCTGGCTCAACGCCTTTAGTTGCCCGTTGTGGTCGTGGATGATCCCCACCGTGCTCGTAAATCCGAGTTCCACCGCGCGGTGCGCCACCGTTAGCGCATCCTCGGGGTTTTTCACCCCGCTCCCCAGCACCGAATTGATGTTCACCTGGAACACCGCGTGTTCCGCCAGCCACTCCAGCCGGCTGTCCAGCGTCTTCAGGCTCTTCTTTGACACTTCGTCCGGCACCACGTTGTCGATGCTGATCTGCAGGTGCTCCAGCCCCGCTTCATTCAAGCTCTGAATCCGCTTCTCGCTCAGCAAAAACCCGTTCGTGATCATCCCCGCGATCATTCCGCGCTTCCGGATGTGCCGGATAATCTCTTCGAGTTCCGGGTGCATCAACGGCTCTCCGCCGCTGATCGTGATGATCGACGTCCCCATATCGGCCAGAATATCCAGCCGCTTCTTCATCTCGTCGAGCGGCACCGGCTTGGAGACGTCGTCGTACTCGTTGCAATACCCGCAATCCAGGTTGCAGCGCCGCATCGGGATGATGTGTACCAGGATCGGGTGCTTCGTTGACGCCAGCGCCTTCGCGATCATTTTCAGTTCGCGCGCCCGCGTCCGCCGGAACCGCCGCCGCCGCTCCCGCAGCACCTCCGCGCTCGCCCTCTCCGTGTTGGTCTCTTCCGCCATGAATTCCGCTCAATCCCTGAGCCCACAATTATACATGACCGGTATACATGACCGGCTCTTCCCGCTCACCTCCTGTGTCGTGTCTCGTAGCGGCCACCTTCAGGTGGCCATCTTCTCTTTCCCCTCTTTCTGTCCTCTCTCTGCCGTCACCTCCGTGTGCCCCTCCTCTGCTACGATACCCGTGCCATGGCGGTCGAACGCAAATCGATTCGGCTCGACCGCTTCAACTACGATGGCCGCGGGTGGTTTTTCGTCACGACCTGCTGCGCGGATCGCCGTCCCATTTTCCATTCGCATGCAATTGCCGGCCAGGTCCTTGACATCTTGCGCGCTGACTCCGCCCGCCACTCCTTCGCGGTCCACGCCTATTGCCTCATGCCGGACCACCTGCATGTTCTCTTGGAGGCTATCGAACCTCTCTGCGACCTTTCTCGTTTCATCAAGTCATTCAAGCAACGCT
>WNFG01002964.1_pt1 | contig 24772 bp, 21 predicted proteins | sample 5400431 | NCBI WGS metagenome assembly WNFG01 (sample SAMN13153346, study PRJNA577476) | soil metagenome | isolation source: 120 cm saprolite under Douglas fir tree site 2 hole 3 replicate 2 | place: USA:California | collected 2015-04-18 | reverse complement strand
GCACGCCAATTGCACGCCGTGCACGAAACGTTATCAAAGAACTTACGCAAAACAGTTTTGCGTGGACGGCCCTAGAAAAAGTCTTTAGGTTTCCGGGCGGTAGGGCAACCGAGCCTGGTGGCCGGCCCGGTCTTCAAATCCCGTTCACGTGGTGAAGCCGTGCCAAGCGCGGCGAAAAGCGGCTAAAGATTCGCGTGTTTCGTTGTTTTGCTTTAGCCGGGCTTAGCCGCGTTTGGTCGGGTTTTGCCGTATCGAAAGTTACGCGAAGTTACGCGAGGCGGCTCAGCGGGATTGGTAGATCTACCCGGTATAGCCGGTGAGGAAAACGCCGGCGCCCCGGACCCCCAATATCCCCGCGGGGCACGCCCCATATCGTCGGATTGAGGCTCGCTGCTCCAACTAATGCCGTCATAGTGACGAAGATCGCCCTGAAACATGACGTAATCGCAGCTACGGCAGCTGGTCAGCCACACGTCGTTTGAACCTGTCGCCGATACCCATCGCCGATCCATCGAAGGTGTTGAGGTCGGTAAAACTGTTGCCATCCCATCGCACCAAGGTCGTCGTCCTACTTCCTTGCTGGATTGTGAACCACGCATCGTCGCGTGCGCTTCCGCCCACGTGGGTTACAACCCCGCGGGAGGTCGCATAGAGGCGCTGCCAGCTGTCCCCGTCCCCGTGATAGATCCCCCCCGACGAGAAACGGCCCCCCGGGATGCCACCGACCGCCCAGACATCGTCGGGTGCTCTTGCTGCGAGCACTCGCCCAAGTCGAAGAGTCGCAGACCTCCGGGAAGAAACGCGCCTAGAACCCGGCTCCCGTTTTGGCGGCGATCTCGCCGCCGACTTTGCGCTTGATCTCCTCCAGCTCGGCCTTGAGGGCTGCAATTTCCTTCTGCTGTTCCACCGTGCGCTTTTCCAGCGCTTGCGCGGCGATCATCAGGATGCCGTCGAGGTCGCCAGAGGTGATCGTGGTAGGTGTGCCGATGGTTCCGACGGCATCGTGACCAAAAGCAGCGAAGAAGTCCTGGGCGACCGGTCCATAATGACGGAATTGTTTCGCGTCCTGCCCCTTGTAGTTCCAGCTCGTGACGCTGAGCCCACGGAGCTTAGCGAGCACAGCTTCGGCGTCCACCGCTTTGAAATTTTCCTTTTCGTTTCGGTCGGAGGTGTAGGTGTAAGGGACTTGGCCCTCGATGACCGAGACCTGACCATTGCCAAATCGGATTTTGTTACTGGCGTTGACGATGGCCTGGAAGCCAATGGCGGTAGCATTCGACAAATCGCCTGCCGAAACATCGGCGCCAGTCCCAAGGGCAGTATTGTTGTTGCCAGTGGTATTGTGTAGGAGCGCGAAGGAGCCGCTGGCGGTGTTGAAGTTCCCGGTGGTGTTGCTAAGGAGGGCATTGCTCCCACTTGCGGTGTTGCTGTAGCCGGCGGTGTTGTTCTTGAGCGCACTGAGCCCGCTGGCGGTGTTGGCGTCGCCGGTTGTGTTCTCAAGGAGTGCTTGAATTCCGGTGGCGGTGTTCCAGCTGCCGGTCGTATTGCGAAAGAGTGCACCGACTCCGGTGGCGGTGTTGAAGAAGCCGGTGGTGTTGTCATGGAGCGCCGTGTTGCCCGTGGCGGTGTTCTGGGAGCCGGTGGTATTGCTGAGGAGCGCTTCAATTCCGGCGGCGGTGTTGTAGCTGCCGAGAGTGTTGCTAGCGAGCGCATTGAACCCACTTGCGGTGTTGTTGGAGCCGCCAGTGTTGCTTGCGAGCGCAGAGACTCCGGTGGCGGTGTTGTTGTTGCCGGTGATGTTGCTAAAGAGTGCACTCACTCCGCTAGCGGTGTTGTGGTTACCGGCGAAATTGCTTTGAAGCGCAGCGGAACCGATGGCGGTGTTGGCATCGCCGATGGTATTGCCAAAGAGCGCAGTAACTCCATTAGCGGTGTTGTCTCTGCCAATGGTATTATTTTGGAGCGCAACGGCGCCGGTAGCGGTGTTGTGGAACCCGGCGGAGTTGTTCTGGAGGGCATTGATTCCGATGGCAGTGTTGCTGGGGCCGCTCATCGTGAAGTTGCCCGCGTTCTTGCCGATGAACGTATTGTCGGTGCCGAAATTGTGAAGGAAGGGCACGCCCTCCTTCAAAACATTGCCCACGGTAGGATCCGCAGAATCGTGCATCGTGAGATTGCCCGGCACGTCCACGTCTTGTGCTTCTGCAGCGAGAATTGGCAGGAAAATAGAAAGCGCTGCCAAAAGCCGAACTGTTTTACGCCTCATTATGACTCCCTCCTTTTCTATGTGTTTTTGATTTGTCCCTTGCGACAAACTAGGGAAGCACTGCGCTCAATCAGAGTTGAGTGGTCCTCTTCGCTCGACAAACAACCTTCAGCCGGACCGCGCGGCACTACGAGGCGGCTTGCCTAGTTGTAGGTCGCGGAAAACGCGAGGGCGTATACCCAGGTAAGTTAACGTCGGCGAGGAGCCACCAGTGTCCTTTGTTCCAGGAGGACGATGCGTGTCCCACGAGACCTAGACCCCAGTGGTCTCCTACCCACCACTCCTTGCCGAGCGCTAGCCTTGCGCCAAAGCCTACGTTCGAGCTGGAGTCCCTGCCATTTGCCGTCAGTGACATGCGCGTCAGCGCGACCGTGCCTGAGAAGTAAATGTTTGCGGGCATAAAATAATACGTGAATTCCGGTCCCATTCCGAACATTGTCAAAGAGGCGTTAGAGGCAGTCACAGATTGGCCCGAGGATAGCGAAACATTCGGACTTACGACGACGCCATCATAGAGGTGGGCCGCGAGGATAACGTTCTCCGCCACGGCACCACCGATCGCGAAACCAAACACGCCAGCAGGGCCAGAAATGGTCAGGTCTCCGGAAGTGGTGCCCGTCGGCTCCGAGGTCACCATGTAGCCAGCGCCCAAGTCGGGCCGCAGGAAAAAACCGAAGTGGCGGTGCATTGTGGCGTCACCCGGAGGGGCGACCGGCTCCGCCATTGAAGATGTCGGACCTGGCTGGCCATACGTGCAGCCGCCAACGCAAGGGATAGCTGCAACAACCAGCGCGAAAATCTTAATCATGGACACTCTCTCCTGGACACGATTCTGCAGCTGGAAAGCCGCGTGCGAACGACGCCGGAATTGCCCGACACAGTTTATCGCGAATTACAGGCGTTTATTGCAAGAGCTGAAAATACCGTCACGGTCAGCTTTTCGCATTACTTGTGCGTCAAAGGAGCAGTGCTGCCCGAATTATTGTTCTTGCAAGAACAGCGAAACTCGCAATCTCCGCGGTCTGTGGGAAAGTCGAAGGGATGCAGACGCACAGAGCCCGCCGCGCTGTCGTTCTGCTTCACGTTGCCGACCGAGACGACCTAGTGTGGATTACCCCGCTGGTTCAGCACCAAAAGGTCGAGGCGTACGCCAACGCCGAGGTTTTCGAGCTCCCGTGTCTCACGTGGTACCAGGCCACCCGGCACACCTATGGCCGGCGGTTCGTCTCAAGCGGCGGCTCCCTCGAGCGGCTGCGCGTGATTCTCGGGCACAGCTCCACCGAGGTGACGCTACGCTACGGGCACCTGGTCCCGCTCGCCCTTCGTTTTGCCCATCCATGAAGCTAGACTAGGCGAATGCTCAGAGAGACCTCAGTCGCCATTACGCTGAGTTTTCTAGCGCTGGCGATCCACGACAATGAAGGAGAGCCGAATTCGCGAGACGGAGGCGCTGAGCAAGATAGCTCGTATAAGTATGAAATGACATGGGCCGACGCTCAACGGGTTTCCGAGGAGCAATTCCTTAAAGATTGCAAGCAAGCAGACTGGGTCTTGTCTGCTGATATTGGTTGGAATCCTCGCGAGAAAAAGTCGGCTAAAAATGCGCGGCTCCAGCACGCTAAATGCCTCGTTGGCAAATGCCCATCGATAGAGGGGCGCCGCATTCTCAGCCTCGACTTGGCGGAGCACGTCCTTTCTAACTTTGAATTGGGGTGTTGTATCACCTCACCCGTCTATCTCGCTCGCACCCATGACTCGGGCTTGACCGTCGCCTTTCTTTGGGCACCTATCTCCGAAGAAAGAGTGAAGCGCTCTTGTCGCTGATCCTCTGAAGGGGCTCGGCCCGAGCCTCGGAGGGTGAAATTGGGCGAAATTCGGTGGCCACGGCATAATGCGCCGTTGCTGAACGCGACCCCGGCCCGCCTTTTATCTTTGGCTACTTGAGAATGTACCCGTTTCAGTGACGTTTCGGAATCGCGGACGAGAGCCAAGCTATTCCGTCCGCGTCGGTAAATGCCCCACTTGAAGTGAGCCGGCGAGCCTAACCGAACGCTGGGCCGCTTCCGCCCATCGCTGCCAGGATGAGCGCGGTGCCTCGAGTGCTTCGCCTCCACATAATAGAACAGCAAAAGCCAGAGGCAGCATGAGCGCCCTGGCTACGACCGTCGACGACGCCGTCCGCGCGATCATCCGGGAGGAGGTGGGCCGCGTGCTGCGTGCAGAGCTGCGCCTAGTCATTTCGGAGCTGCAATCCGCGACGCCGGCGCCGAAGGAATTTCTCTCCGTGCCCGAGGGCGCGAAGCTCCTAGACGTGAGCGAAACCACTGTCCGGATGGATGTCGAACGGTTTGAAGCATTACCAGCAGGGGCGCGTGCTACGACTGCGGCGCTGTGAGCTGCTGGCGTTTCTCTCTGCGAATCCGAAAGAGGCGAAAGAGGCGATGGACATCGAACAGAAGGCCATCGCATTCCTGGCTAGGGCTCCAGGGGGCTGAGCATGGGAACGATTTACGCGCGGGGCAACACGCTTTGGGTGGGTCACAAGGACATCCGCGGCAAGCGGATATGTCGGCCGACGGAGTTCAGGGTCGGCCAGGAAGAGCAGGCCCGTAAGTTTCTGGAGGCTGTCGAGCGCCAGGTAAAAGCCGCGCTGGAGATGGGCGCCGCAGAGCTCGGGCCCGTAACCGTCAATCGCTACGCGGAACGTTGGATGATGAACCGCCGGGAGCGCCGGGTTGGGAGTGCGCGAGACGACGAAACCCGCCTCCGACGCCATGCCTCCCGCAACTTGGCGAGCTCATCCTTGCGGACGTGCGGGCAGGGCATGTCCGCGCCCTGGTCCGAAGGCTCAAGGCGAAAGTTGGGACAGGCCAGGACAAGCTCGCGCCGCGGACCGTGCGGCACGTGTTCGGCATTCTGCATGGGATGTTCGAGGATGCCGTAGCCGATGAGCTGATTGCGTCGAACCCTTGCGCCATCAAGCGAGGCGAGCTCCCGGCGAAAATCGACAAGGACCGCGTGACGACAGACGCCGGCGTGCTCACTCTTGATTCGGTGCAGGGGGTTAGCTTCATCGCGGAGTAAAGACAGGGCCTTCGCTGCCAAGCGCGCTGAAATCAACGATCCAATTAAATCGCATTTGTAGTCACGCGCTGCGAGTGAATTCTCGCGCCGCTTTCCCTTCTTTGATGACGTTGCCTCGTTCGCAGTTGAAACCCTCCGAGGCGGCTGGATGAGTTCTATGCTGTTGGTTTGACATTTGCGTGTTTCACATTCGTGTCTCGTGTTTTGAGAGCCCGCGAGCAGCTTCGGCATCTCCTCGTACCCCTTCAGTCGACGAAAATGGGGGGAGAATTCCGCGGCGCTCGTGGCTACCCAGCGCAACGCCACGTGACCGCCGCGGCACCTCTTAACCCGGCCGGTGATGCGGCCACCGTTGAGGTTGTCCACCGGGTTCGTCGTCTCCAGCGTTTTGGCCAAGCTGCCGGTGAGCCCGAGCCTCTTCACCGTCTAAGTCTCCTTCATTCCCTCTCCTAAACTCTCAGCCGCGCTTGGGTGCACCTTCGTCATCGAGCGGGCGAGGTTCTCCACTTGCCGCCACTCTGTACATCTCGTACGCTTGGCTCATCACGCTTCGCTTCGCCTTGCGCGCTCATCCGTCTACAACTCCACGGGATTTTGTCGAAGGTATTTCGCGTGCCACGTATCGAAAGTGACGCGAAAAGTTACGCTAAGGCGTTTTCAGTGGACGCGTGGGAAAAAGATCCTTAAGTCTCGCCGCGGTAGGGCAACCGAGCCTGGTGGCCGGCCCGGTCTTCAAATTCGGTACAAGCGGTCAGCCGGGAGCGCTCAGGGACGCTGCAGAGCGCTGAAGCACGTGGCCAAGTGCTCCCAACTGCTCCAGAGGGCTCCGGACGCGCCATCGCGCGCTTACGTTGTGCTTACGCTCGTTCTATTGCCAAGTGACGGTTTCTATTTCCAAGTGACGGTGTGACGCATCGGGACCTGTTTCCCGTATAGATTTCCATGTCATCGCTCTCACGAGACTAAACCGAGAAATGCGTCACCATGCGTCACTGCGTCACTACGAGGCGCTGCGCCGGTGTGGGGTAACATAGACTGCCCAGAGGGTGAATGAAGGGACCTCTGTGCTGGCTGGAAGATCGCAAATGAAGATGGAATCGATGCTGATTGATGTGCTCCACTCCATCGCCATCGACGAATCGCAACCCGCCGCGGTCCGCCTGTTGGCGATGAAGTTGGTCCTCATGGATTGGTCCCTAGGAGGTGGTGGGCGTCAAATCCGCAGTAAGCTGCGAGTAACAGCGAAAAAACAGCCGAGGAACAGCGAGCGTGCTTGGACTAGGTAGACCCTTTCAGAAGGGGCAAAGCGGAAACCTCAATGGGCGGCCAAAGGGAAGTCTCACGCTGCCAGAGGTCAGAAAGGCGCTTACGCCGCACGCCTCGAAGTTCATCGAGACCCTGGTCTCTCTGCTTAAGCATTCTGACCCTCGCGCCCAGCTCCGAGCGATAGAGCTTGGGATGGGCTACCTCTGGGGAAAGCCACAGGAGAGGCCCGCGGATGAGCCGGAGCAGCCGCAGTCACTGGCCCAGTCGATACCACCGGAGGAGCGCGCGGCCGTCATGGAGTTTCTTGCATCCTTTGTGAACCAGAAGGACGCCATTTCGCAGATGTCAAAAGAGGAGCTGCTGGCGAGGCGAGAGGCTTTGCTCACCGGGAACGGGACGGCGCCTCCCGGCGTCCAACCCTCGACGGAGGAGCTGGTTCGAATTGCCAAGGGGGGGGCGTAGCGTCGCAGACTCTTGCGTCGCACTACCACCAACCTCTCTGCCCTTCGGAAACTGGAAATAGAACGGCGCTCACTCAAAGTTGAGCGCCTCCCCCTACGGGTGCCATGGCGCCGAGTTGACCGGTCCCGATTCGGACCGTTCGCGTAAGTCAGGAGGGAATCAGTGATGAGCTTGAGAAAAATGAGCGGTAAGACACTTCTGTTTTCAGCTTTGCTTCTTATTGTCGCCCCGCTTCTCCCAGCAGTGGCGCAAGACGTTGACGTCCCGGGCAATCTCACGATGAGGAATTCTACCGCGACGGTGGGGAACATCCTGAAGGCGGGTGTTCCCTTCATCCACAATTTCGGCTTCCAAAATACCGCCATCGGACTAAACGCGCTTTCCGGCGGCATCGGCACCCAGAACACGGCCACTGGGGTCAAATGCGCTGAGCAGCAACCTCGTCGGCAACTTCAACACCGCTAATGGATTCCAGGCGCTCTTTAGGAACATCACCGGAAACCAAAACATCGCCATTGGGGCCTTTGCGCTCGAAGCTAACACCACCGGCAGCAACAACACCGCCAGTGGGAACTTTGCGCTATTTAGGAACACCACCGGCTTCCAGAACATCGCCACCGGGGTCGGTGCGCTCGCCTTCAACACCACCGGCATCAACAACACCGCCAGCGGGAACCGGGCTCTCGTAAGCAACACCACCGGCGGCGGCAACACTGCCATCGGGGGCGATGCGCTCCCTATCAACACCACCGGCGACTTCAACACCGCCAGTGGTCAAACTGCGCTCCTCAGCAACACCACCGGGAGCAACAATACCGCCATCGGGCATGAGGCCGATGTTGCCGCTGGAAACCTGACCAACGCCACCGCCATCGGCGCCGGGGCCATCGTCGATGCCAGCAACAAAATCCGGTTGGGCAATGAGGCGGTCACGGTCATCCAAGGTCTGGTGGGCTTCACCTCCAACTCCGACCGCAACCGACAGGAAAACTTCCGGCCGGTGCGAGGAGAAGAGGTGCTCCGCAAAATCCGAAGGATGAGCCTCGCTAGCTGGAACTATGTCGGTCAGGAGCCGACGCGGTTTCGCCACTACGGTCCGGCAGCCCAGGACTTCTTCGCCGCCTTCGGCAACGATGGCATCGGGACGATTGGGACACCAATACCATCACCTCCACAGATATAGAGGGAATGGTCGCAGTGCAGGCACTAGAGAGGCGTACAGAGGAAAACGACGAGCTCAAGGCGCGGTTGGAAGCTGTGGAGCGCATAGTGAGCGGCGAGGTCGCTGGAAGATGAGGGCCGGCTCTGGGCGCGCTTCTTACCGGAGGTCGGCGGCTCCTCGACTTGGGCGAGCGCTCGCAACAACAGCACCCGAACCGAGGCGGTCCGGTCGAGGCGGATACCCAGATTAGCCGCTTCGAACTTCTTGGCAAACCGGTCCACTCGCTTCAACAATTCAGGTTCGAGCCGGAAAGCAGCCGGGACAGTCTTGTCGGTCACGCTGCCACCTCCGAACTACCTGCATGTGGCTAAACGGTGTGCCGCTCCGGCTCCTAAAACCTCTTCAATCCAGTCGGTAGAGCATCGAAGCTTATTCGCCACCCGTCGTTGTGTGGAGAATGGTTCCTCCTGGGCCGACGGCCCATCCCCTATTGGGGTCCACGAAGGAGACCGCAGTGAGACCGCCGCCCGTCGGGCTGGATTGACGCGTCCAGGTGGCAGCGCCGTCAGTCGTGCGGAGAATCAGTCCTCCTGTGAAGTCACAGGGATATCCGAACGAGCATGAGCTGTACCCCACCACGGTCGCCGTGCTGGGGTTCACGTAGGAGACCCCCCACAAATAAATGGGAGCGTTTCTACCTCGACTGAGCCCTCCCGGCAGGATGATTGTCCCCCAGCCATATAAAGGGTCGTAGAAGTCGCCTATCGCGATTGAGTGCTGAGCGTCGCTGAAGCCGACCGCAACAAGATGACTCCAATACCCCGATACCATGGGACCCCAGTTTACGAAATTCCAGGCTCCATTATTGTAGCGGAAAATGATGTACTTCACTTCATTGGCACGGCAGTTAAAAGGATTTGCGCAGGCGCAATCACCCACCGCGAGCCCCGTGTTGGCGTTCGGGGCGAAGGACACTCCGGAAATGCGACGCGGACTTCGTAAGCCAGGGGGGAGGCAGACGGTCGGCCAACGAGGAACCTCGGGCGACCAATCTTGCCCGCCGTTGTCTGTACGGAGAATTGTTGAATCGTAGCTCGAGGGGACGTAGCCCACCGCCCATCCCCTATTGGCGTCCGTGAAGGAGACCGCACTGAGATTGGCGCCCGTCCCGCTGGACTGGGGCGTCCAGCTTGCACCGCCGTCGGTCGTGCTAAGAATGGTTCCCCCTTCTCCCACCACCCAGCCCGTATTGGCGTCTACGAAGGAAACTGCGTAGAGCCCCGCTGTCGTCCCGCTACATTGGGTCGTCCAGGTAGCACCTGCGTCGGTCGTATGCAGAATGGTTCCTCCCCCGCCTGCTGCCCATCCCGTGTCGGCGTCAACGAACGAAACCCCGTTCAGCCCAGTCGTCGTTCCGCGGGATTGAAGCACCCAAGAGTCGCCTCCGTCCGTCGTGCGCAAAAGGGTACCCAAGGCGCCCACCGCGGTCCCAGTGTTCGCGTCCGCGAAGGAGACCGCGTAGAGAGGGCTGTTTGTTGCTCCGCTGGACTGGCTCCAGGTGGCGCCGCCATCGGTCGTGCGCAGAATGACTTGTGTGGGGGGCGACGACGCACCGCCGACCGCGGTCCCAGTGTTCCCGTCCGTGAAGAAGACGCTCACAAGTGGATCGGTTGTCCCGCTGGTTTGGGACGTCCAGGTAGTACCGCCGTCGGTCGTGCTCAGAATGGTTCCTCCTACGCCCACCGCCCAACCCGTATTGGCGTCTACGAAGGACGCGCTCAAGAGCGCCCAGGTTACCCCGCTGGTTTGGGACGTCCAGGTAGTACCGCCGTCGGTTGTGCTAAGAATGGTCCCTTCCTCGCCCACCGCCCAGCAGGTGTTGGTGTCCACGCAGGAGACCCCATAGAGAGGATTGTTCGTCCCGCTAGATTGGTGTGTCCAGGTAGCGCCGCCGTTCGTCGTCCGCAAAATGACTTGTGGTGGAAAGGGGGAGCCGATGCTGCCCACCGCGGTCCCGGTATTAGCGTCCGTGAAGGAAACGCTCACCAGCGCATCGGTCGTCCCGCTGGACTGGGGCGTCCAGGTTGCACCGCCGTCGGTCGTGCTAAGAATGGTCCCGCCTTCGCCGACGGCCCAGCCGGTGTTGACGTCCACGAAGGAGAGCCCCAAAAGAGCATTGCGCGTCCCGCTGGATTGAAGTGTCCAGGTGGCGCCACCGTCGGTCGTGCTCAGAATGGTTCCGTAGTCGCCCGCCGCGACGACGGTGCTCGGGTCTGGGGTACCAACAGCCCGGAGTCTGTTCCCCTGCGGCAGCGGGTTTTGCCAAAACCAGCCGGATTGTGCGAGTGCACTCGTTCGTATACCCGTGATGCCGAAGAATAGAACCAAGACTCTAAGAACGGCTTTCATGACGGTCCCCTCCTGTCAAAGGCTTCGTTCCCACGTGCCATTCGTCAATATCTCTATGTCGCTCGTGGCATCGGATCCTGACTGGCGGCGGCGCAACGCTGACACCAGTGTGGGAAATCGCTCATGCGCAGACCCCTATAAGTGCCTGCGGCGTTAACTTGGTCCGGGATGGAGGCCTTCTGAGCGTCGGCAACGGAGGCGTTCGGCTGCCATCCGGGCGTGCACCGTCATACTCCTGCGACTATGGAAAGGCGAGGAACGACCCTGAGGATCGAGGGTGAGTGCGTGTTTCAGCCATCGTGATCGCTCAGATCAGAGCATCGTGATCGGAGCGCAGCGACGCTGTTACCTTTGTTTACTTTTCGGCCGTGAGGTGGCAATCCTCCGCCCCGCTGGCACGCTTCCAACAGACGGGCTCCCAGATGGGCGCCCTACAGGGTACTTACGGGGCCCACCTAGAAATAGTACTACCGCTCCCCAGCTGGAACTTCATTGGCCAAGACCCCGGGCAATTCCGCCACTACGGCCCCGCGGCCCAGGACTTCTTCGCCGCCTTCGGCAACGATGGCATCGGGACCATTGGGACCCCGACTACCATCACCTCCACGGATATAGATGGGATTCTGATGGTCGCGGTGCAGGCGCTAGAGAGGCGCACGGAGGACCAGGACGAACAGATAGACGCCCTTAAGGCACGGCTGGAGGCTCTGGAGTGCGCATTCCGGCCATCGTGATCACTCAGATCGGTTGATCGTGATCACTCCGATCGATCATCGTGATCGGAGCGAAGCGACGCTGGCCTCTTTTTCTTAGTTCTCCGGTTCTCCTCCTTGACTTGGATTGCGCTGGGACGGTTGGTAGCCCGTTCGAAACGTTCGTTCAAGAGAGTTCGCGGTCGTGAAGAGGGGGTACCCAAGATGCTGGCCCTGCCCTCGATCGCGGCTCATATCGGCAGCCAGGGCCCTTCTCGGAGAATAGATGGCGCCGAAATTTCGGAAATGGGTTGATTGTCATGCCGTTGGCTCGCTGCCCGCGCTCTGCTTTCGCCGGGACGGCCCCTTGAGCAGGATGCGATGAGCATTGTGGAGAATCCGGTCGCAGATGGCGTCCGCCACCGTTGGGTCGCCCACGTAGTCGTGCCACTTCGTCGTGGGCAACTGGCTGGCGATCACCGTCGAGCGAAGGGAGTGGCGGTCCTCGAGCAGCTCGAGCAAATCGCGGCGTTCCTGCTCTTTCGGCGGGGAGAGCGCCCAATCGTCCAACACCAGCACATCAATGCGAGCTATCTTTTCGAGCAGTCGCACGTAAGAGCCATCGGCGTGCGCCAGAGCCAGCTCCTCGAAAAGGCGCGGGGCCCGGCGGTAGAGTGCGCGGTACCCTTTGCGACAAGCCTGCTGCGCCAATGCACAGGCGATGTATGTCTTTCCGGTGCCTGTGGCGCCGGTGATGACAATGTTTTGTTTCTCCTGCGTCCAACGGCAGGCGGCGAGCTGGCGGACGAGGCTCTTGTCCAATTCGCGGCGAGCGGCGTAGTCGATGTCTTCGATGCAGGCATTGGACAGGCGAAGCTTCGCTTCCTTGAGGAAACGCGCCATCCGAGCGTTCTCTCGCGCCAGGGACTCAGCATCCACCAAGAGCCCCAGTCGTTCGTCGAAAGACAGCTTGCACTCTTCGGCATTCTTCTGCTGCTGTAGCCAAGCCTCGGCCATTGCATAAAGCTTGAGCGCTTCCATTTTCTCCAGCGTCGGTTGTGTCAACACGTCTCTTCCCTTCCTTTCAGTGGTAGTACTTGCCGCCACGGATGTTTTCGTGGTCGGCGATGAGAGTGAGTTGTGCCGGGCTGTCCGAGGTGGGCGGAGCGACCCGGTCCAGGCCGTTCTTCAAGATGGAGTCGACGTGCCGGTACGAGCGAGCGCCGACCGCCAGCGCGCGACCGCAGGCGGCTTCGAGCCGCTCTGGCCCGTATTGCTTCCCCAGTCGGAGAATGCCCAGGCAGGAGCGATACCCCATCTCAGGGTGAGGCCTCTCCGCAAGGATGCGCTGGGCGAGCTGCTCCGTGTGGGGGCCAATCGAAGCCGCCCAGTGGAGAATGCGGGTGGGCGACCACTCCAGGTGCTTTTGGTGAGCCTTCGGCATGTGCTCGCTCTTCGTGGTGTGACGGCCCTGCTCGTCGCTGCGCAGGTGCGAGGCCACTCGCTCGCCTTTCTTGAACAGCTCGACGGTGGTGGCGGTTATTCGCGCCTCGAGCTGCTCGTGCACCAGCTCGTGTGGCACCGAGTAGAAGTGGCGATGAAGCTCGATGTGGTAGTCGATGTTCACCCGCACCTGTTTCCATTCCGCGTAGACGAATGGCTTTTCCGGCAGCGGATGCAGCGCCGGCTTGTCCAACCGCTCGTAGAGCTCTCGCCGGCTCGCGCCGTAGAGTCTCATTCGACGGTGATTCAGCTCCTCTAACAGAATGGCGATGCGCTCATTGAGCGCTTCGAGCGAAAAAAAGGTTTCATGTCTCAGCCGCGCCAAAATCCAACGTTCGGCAATCTGCACCGCTACTTCCACCTTCGCCTTGTCTTTCGGGTGCCAGGGGCGCGCCGGAAGCACCGCGGTGCCGTAGTGCCGCGCCATCTCCTCGTACGTTCGCTGGAGGAAAGGCTCGTACCGACAGGCAATGGTGACGCCGCTCTTCAGTTGGTCAGGCACCACCGCCGCCGCCACACCCTCGAAGTACGAGAAAGCGTGGACGTGGCTCTGAATGAAATCGACGCCGCGCTGGGTGCGGGTTGCCTCGGCGAAGGTGTAATTCGAGGCACCGAGCACGGCGACGAAGAGCTCAACCTCGATGCACTCACCGGTCTTCGGGTCCACGATGGACGGCTTCTTCCCCGAGTAGTCGACAAAGAGCTTCTCGCCGGCCCGGTGCACCTGGCGCATCGAGAGCCGATGCTTTGCCAGCCAGTCTCGAAAGTACTCGCAGAACTGGCTGTACCGGTAACCGTCCGGGTGCTGCTCAAGGTACTCGAGGTGCAACAGCTCCAAGGTGACGCCCGGCTTCTTCCGCTCATTGTGAAGGTAGACCGGGTCCGGCAGGGGACGGCGCTGGTGGCCCTTCAGCTTCGGACCGTAGAGCCGCTCCTCAAGAGCCTCCTCACTCAAAGGCTCCACCTCGGCCCAGCTCAACCCCAGCGCCTGGGCCCGCACCATCGTGCTGCCCACCGCCCCTGGGCTGATTCCAAGGCTTCGCGCCACCTGTCGATGGCTTTTCTTCAGAACCCACTTCTGCCGAAAAATCTCTCGCACGCTTCGCATGGACAGTCGCTCCGTTGCCATCAGGCCTCCTGGTTGGGAGGCCGGCGGCAGAACCATCCAGCGTCGCTTCGCCCCTTCCTGCTGCCCCCTCCCCACCGGGAAAGCTCGCAGCAGGGTCTGATCACGATGGCCGATCTAGCTGATCACGGGTCTGATCACGATGGCCGATCTAGCTGATCACGATGCCGATCCAGGTGATCACGATGCCGATCTAGGTGATCACGATGGACCGATCTAGGTGATCACGATGCGCCGATCTTGCTGATCACGATGGGCCGGCGCGCGCAGGTCGCCGCACGGGCCATCGTCACTGCTGGGTTTGCGAAGCTGGTGGATGCGGTAAACCAGTACGCCGCCGTGATGTACGCCCCGACCGCGAACGGCACGGCGGTCGCACACCTGCGCGCGGCTCACCTGTCATCCACGTGCTGGTTGCGCGGGGAAGCCCAACGGGATACGTGATCCACCTGGATGGCGAACCGTCGTTACCACTCCGCGCTCGCGACTCTGCTCGTCGCATTGCAAGTGTGCCTCCTTGCCCACGCAGTTACCGCCCTCGGCGACGGTCACTGTCGATGCGAGCACGGACCCGAAGTTCCTTGCGACTGCCCGCATCATGCCGCTGTTCATCGTGGAGGTGACACGCCTCCTTGCCACGTGCGAAGAACCGCAAACACGAACGTTCCATCCTCGCAGCAGCCAATGGTTCGCGTTCGCTGTGGAGGGACTAGCCCGCAAGTCATCCTTCTTCCCCTCATCTCAATTGACTGGTTGAGCACCGAGCTTCGACTCGCTGCGCCTGGGGAAGAAACGATCGCGAAGGCTCAACGCGCGACGGAGGGTTTCTCATCGCCGCCTCGGTGGCCTCCAAAAACGAAGGCTTGACCTGTTTCATCAAGCTTTCCCTTTCGTCGTTTTATTTTGGAGGCGAACCATGTTTGGAATCCCTGCGCGCCGCGCCGTCGGCGCGAACAACGGGTCGTGCAGAACGACCAGCTATCCGGGCAACGGATTTGTTGCAGCCGGGCGTTTCGGTCTGCTTTTCTTTATCCTCATTGCCGCGAGAGCTCGTGCCCACCACGTGGTCTCGGAATACGGAATTGCGTTCGTGGAGCCTAGATCGGTCGCCGAGCTCGACACCCAGGCGGCGGAGTTTCGGCTCGGCGATCGAAGTGGACATTGGCAGCTCGTAGCCCTTTCGTTGGAGTACGCCGTCGCGCCGAGGCTTTCCATCTCTGGTCGCTTGCCGTTCGCGCGCATTCGCTACAATGGGGGGTCCACCGAGTATGGACCGGGCGATGCCGAGGTCGGCGCCAAAGTAGCGATCGTCGCGACGCAGCATGGGGGCTTGTTGCTCTCGGCGGGTGCCAGCTTCGAGCTGCCCACGGGAAGCGAGGCCAAGGGACTTGGGGCAGGACACTTCGAGTTGTCGCCGTTCATCACCGCCTCTAGCATGCCCATCGACCACCTGGTCCTGTATGGGCTCCTGGCCGACAGAATCTCCGTGGGGACGCATGAGGAGTCCCAAACGCAGGGTGAGGTTCACGGCTCGGTGCTCGCCCCGCACAGCGATCATGAGCTCTCGAGTCGGTTGGGGGCTGCCTACGTGGGTGGCCCCGCGTACTTGTCTGCCGGCTTGGAGTACGTCGAGGTGTTCGCGCCCAGACTCGCCGCTGGACCACTCGTTGCTCGAGGAGAAATCGGAATACTATTCAAGCCCCGGGCGCGAGTGGCTTTGGCGCTTGATGCGCCATTTGCCGGCCCGCACCGCTACGAGTGGCGTGCGCGGCTTGGAGTCGCGTGGCTCTTTTGATTCCACTAACGCCATAGGCAGCCGATTGGCGTCTCCAACTAGAGCTCGACACGTGTCTTTGGGGTGAGGACTGGAATCTGACCGTTCCACTCCCGCTCTTTCGCCGAAATCAAGGCGAAATCCTCGAGCGGAGAGCGAAGCTGGCGGAAGCGGACGCGCGCGCGTGGAGCAGGGTAAGCTCAGGGGGGCATTCTCGAGGTGTGCACCCGGTCCGACGACTGGCAGCGGGCCCGCTCCGCGGCGCGAGAAATTCCAGCCGAGCTTGAGTCGCGCCTTTACGGGCGATGCCAAGCTCTGCCCGGCGCGTATCTAACGGCGCACGATGCCTCTTCCGACGGCGCGACGGTGCTCGTCGGCCCTTCTTGGCCGCGGCTTCACGTCGGGCCAGCTTCGCCTGATTGCGGTGGGCCAGCACGACTGCGGTATTGGCGCCACGGGCGAGACTTGGCACTGTCCGCGGGGAAACTCGATCGCTCTAATAGCGTCCGATACGGCTCTCCCGTAGGAACGCCCCACAAGATGTCCTCGCGAGGACGCCTGATGGTACGGAGGTCTGCTTCGGCAAGGCGGTTCTCTTGTCGCCGAACCCTATCCTGGACATCGCGTAATCCGGTGGCGCATTCTGTCCTGGCGATCGGGCCGACGCCGAGCACGTTCTTGCCCGAGCCTAGGAAGAGCGATCGAGCGTCGATGGGAACAAAGTCGCAGCGTCGGCTTAGGGCACGGCGCCACCGCGAATGCAGTATTAAGTCTTTTCGGAGTCGAGGAAGTCAACATGGGTTTCGGAAGAGCGCTCGTTCTCTCCCTCATCGTGGGACCCGTGCTCGCCAGCTGTGGCTCAATGGGCGACATGATGGGAGGTGGCTCGATGACTGGAATGATGGAAGGCGGGTCCGTTTACGCCACCAATGGGGAGACCATCTTCAGGACGGGGAGGAACAAAGATGGTGCAGTGATGCAGGACTTGGCGAGGTCTCAGATGAAGATGGTGCACTCTTGCGTCTCCTGCCACGGCGCGAGCGGCGGAGGGGGCATGATGATGATGGGCCTGACTACGCCATCCATTCGATTCAGAGATCTTTCGGATCCTGGCAAGCATGAGGTGCCGTACACCGACGAGCTCATGAAGCGCTTTCTAGATCACGAGCTCAAGAGCGACGGTACGCCCGCGAATACGGGCGTTGCTTGGAACATGTCAGAAGCGGACAAGGACGACTTGATTGCGTTTCTAAAAACCCTCTGAGGCGCGTCGCCTACGTCTTCCGTTGACGACGAGCTGACTGAGTCCGAAGCGTCTGCGGACTGCGCCGGCGCAGCCTTTCCACCAAAACCATCAGAGCGGAGAGGATGAGAAGAATTGCTGCCGCAACCACCCAGTCGAGAGGATTGGAGGGCGCAAGGGCGGCATCATCCGGACCCTGGTGTTGGTCCGCGTGGCGCGAAAGGTACAACTGCTTGATGTCCTGGTAGGCAGCCTCTTGCATTTTTGGCGTTGAGAGGTCGCGTCCCGCGAGCAGGTCCAATATGCGTTGGCGCTCCTCCTTGGCCACACTACATTTGCACTGCTCGAGTGGCAGCCGGGCGCAGCGTCCGCATAAACAGGCCAGCTCGGCCCAAAGGCGATGAGCGACGCGCAACTTCGGGCTTTCCACTTCCGCGTTCTCGGATGGTAGGGCGGTGGGTCCAGTGGCGCCTACCTCCGTAGCAAGCGACGGCGTGCTGGGTAAGTGCGCGAGAATCGCGGCGAGCAACGCCAAACCGCGGCGCTTACCCGGAGGGCCGAAGCGCTTTGCGCAACGCCGCGAGGGCACTTGTTTTAACAGCGCGGAACCCAATGGAACCTCACCCCTTCATGAAACAGCCGCGTCCTGCGGCAGCGGTGGCCAGACGAGATGGCGAGCTGCGGGGCGCTCGAGCAGGTACAGAACAACGCCGGAGACGACTGCGATTCCAGCGACGACCAGTGCAGCGACAAGTGCCGCCTTGGGCACAGCCACGTAGACGGTCGAGACGAGAAGCGCAAACAACACGGCCCAGCCGACGCCCTGAAGGATTGCCAATAGCTTCAATTGACGCAGCCGGCGGGGGTCAAGCTCGGCGAGGCGCCACCAGAGCACTTCCTCCTGCCTCCAATAGGTGGAGATGACTGGGATGATTTCAAGCGTCAGGAACGCAGAGGTGACGAGGCCGCCGACCATCGGCGCGGCGATACGCTTCATCACGTCGGCGCCGGAGCCGGTGGCCCAGAGCAGAGGAATCAGGCCGATGAGCATCGTGGAGACCGTCATCAGTTTGGGACGGACGCGCATCACCGTGCCCTCGATGTGCGCGGCGATGATGTCGCTGAGATTCCTGATTTTCCCCGCGGCTCGTCGCTGCTCGAAGGCGTTGTCGATGTATACAATCATCACGATGCCGGTTTGGGCGGCCAATCCCACGAGCGCAATGACGCCCACCCAGACCGCAGTGGACAGGTGATAGTCCAGTAGCCACATCAGCCAGACGCTGCCCACGAGTGCAAAGGGGATGGAGAGCAGGACGATGAGGACTTCAATGAAATTCTTGAAGTGGAAGTAGAGCAGAAGGATGACGATGAGCAGCGTGAGGGGAACGACGATTTTCATTCGCGCGACCATCTCTTCCAGAAGCTCATACTGGCCGGTCCACTTCAAAAAGTAGCCTTGCGGCAGCCGGAGCTGGCCATTCTGCGAGGCGTTTGAAACAATTTGCTTCGCCTCGTTGACGTAGCCGCCGATGTCGCGTGCGCCGGTGTCGATGTCGACGTAGACATAGCCAACCAGCAGCCCTCCCTCGTCGCGGACCATGGGCGGGCCCCCTACAATCCGAATGTCGGCGAGCTGCCCGAGCGGTATAAACAGCCGATTGTTTCCGTTGGCCCCTTGATTGTTCAGCGTGGGCGGTGCAGTCCCCGGCATGCTGTTTTTGACGCCCATTCGGGGAGCGGAAGGCATCGGCGACATCCCGAGGTCCATCGACGGCGCGTCCGACATGGTGCCGCGGGAAGGAAGCCCAGGCCGCTCAAACGAGGGCGCCATGCGCGCGCCTGCGCCACCTCCCATTCCCGCCATGTTCTGGGCGAGGAGAATTCGGGGCGGTGACTCAGAAAAAAGCGCCCCTTGCATTCCCATCTTCGCGTCGCCGGTCCCGGGTCTCATTCCGTTGGGTGCTGCGCCACCCATCCCATTGGAAACCGGCACTAGGACTCGGCGCAGCGCATCCATCTCGCTTCGGAAGTCCTGCGGATAACGAACGTTGATGCTGAATCGATTGCGGCCTTCGATGGTGGTGCTGATGGGTGCCCCACCAATCGCCGCCTCAATGGTGCGTTCGACGTCTCCAACCGTCAGGCCATAACGGGCGAGCTCCTCGCGCTTGGGGATGATGTCCAGGTAAAGGCCCCCGAGGTTTTGTTCGTAGAGGACGCTCCTAGTCCCTGAGATGGGCGTAATGAGGCGTTCCAGCGTGGTCCCGACTCGCTCGATTTCGTGCAGGTCGGTGCCAAAAATCTTGATTCCAATCGGTGTTCGAATGCCCGTGGTGAGCATGTCGATCCGAGTCTTGATGGGCAACGTCCAGGCATTGGTCCAACCTGGAAATTGCATCTTGCGGTTCATGTCCGATGTGAGCTCTTCCCAGGTCATTCGGTGCCGATCTGGCCAAATGGGCCGGAAAAGTGGCTTGAGCCAGTTTGGGGCCCAGGCGGAATACCAGCGCTTCTCCTCGAGCTGGCGCCACTGATCGGCGGGCTTGAGGCGCACGGTCGTTTCGACCATGGTGATGGGGGCAGGGTCTGTCGGCGTCTCCGCACGCCCCACCTTTCCAAAGACGGTGTCCACCTCGGGGAAGCTGCGCAGCATCCTGTCTTGGAGCTGGAGCTGACGCTTGGCCTCCTCGATGGAAATGTTGGGCTTGGTGATGGGCATGTAGAGCACGTCGCCTTCGTTGAGGGGCGGCATGAATTCGTGCCCGAGCTTCAGCGCCAGTGGGATGGCCGAAATCAGCGCAAGGGCTCCAATCGCGACCGTGGACTTGGGCTTGCGCAGAGCGACATAGACGAATGGCTTGTAGAGCCGAATGATGAAGCGAGAAACGGGGTGCTTCTTTTCGGGATAAATTTTCCCGCGGATGAGGATGTCTCGAAGGGCCGGCGCGAAGGTGATGGACATGATGGCGGAAATCAGCATCACGAAGGTCTTCGTATAGGCGAGGGGCTTGAACAATCGCCCGGCTTGACCGGTGAGCGTAAAGATTGGCAAGAAAGCCACCGCGATGATGAGCAGCGAGAAGAAGATGGCGGGCGTCACTTCTTTTGCAGCCTCGGCGAGCAGTTTGTGTCGATCCGCGCCAGGCGGGGCATGCTCAAGCTTCTTGTGCGAAGCCTCAATCATCACGATTTCGGCATCCACGGTCGCTCCAACCGCGATGGCAATTCCACCCAGGCTCATGATGGTCGAGGGAATGTCGAGCAGGTACATCGGGATGAACGACAGGGCCACGCTGATCGGCAGCGACATGATGGGAAGGAGCGAGCTGCGCAGGTGCAGCAGGAAGAGCACGATGATGAGGGCAACCACCACAGCTTCCTCAATCAGCGCGTGCTTCAACGTTTGAATCGACCTCTTGATGAGGTCGGACCGGTCGTAGGCAATCTTGACTTCCACCCCCTCTGGGAGACTTGGCTTCAGCTCTGCAATTTTTTGCTTCACTCGGTCGATGACATCGAGTGCGTTTTCGCCGTAGCGCATGACGACAATTGCCCCGACCGCCTCGCCCTCCCCATTCCACTCCAAGAGGCCACGCCGGATGTCCGGGCCAAAACGGACAGTCCCAATGTCCTTCACCAAAATCGGCGTTCCGCTCGCGCCGCGGGACCGAACCGCGGTGCGCTCGAGGGCTCCCAAGTCCTGAATGTACCCCCGCCCGCGGACGTAATATTCTCGCCCCGAAAACTCGATGATGCGACCACCCACGTCGTTGTTGGAGTCGCGAATGGCGGAGATGACTTCCTCCAGCGTGATGTCGTAGGCGCGCAAGCGGTTGGGGTCCACAGTCACCTGGTACTGCTTCTGATAGCCTCCGACGCTCGCCACCTCCGCCACTCCAGGCACGCTGCCCAGAGCGTAGCGAAGCGTGAAGTCCTGGAACGTGCGCAGCTCGTCGAGGCCGTGCTTCCCGCTCTTGTCTTCGAGCGTGTATTGGAAGACCCAGCCGATACCCGTGGCGTCCGGCCCAATAATCGGATTCGTTCCCTCCGGAATCCGCCCTCGAATTCCATTCATGTATTCAAGCACGCGGCTGCGCGCCCAATACACGTCCGTTCCTTCCTCGAAAAGCACGTAGATGAATGACATGCCGAACATCGAGAAGCCGCGGACCGAGGTGACGTGCGGCGCGGCGATGAGTGACGCGACGATGGGGTAGGTGATTTGATCTTCAACCAGCGTGGGGCTTCGCCCCGTCCACTCGGTGAAGATGATGACCTGGGGCTCGGAAAGGTCTGGAATGGCATCGAGCTTGAGGCGGTGAATGGAGTAGAGGGCTCCCGCGGCGGCAAAAGCCACACCGAGCAGAACCAGCAGGCGATTCCGGGCACAGAACTCAATGATTTTTGCAACCATGATTGGCTCCTACCGCCACGGCTTTGCAATGGCGTTCTGGCAGTCCTGCTCCATCGTTCCCATCCCGCGGTGCTCAATCTCGCAGGCCTTCCACTGCCGGTACTTGTCTGGGTACTTGGTCTTGTCGATGGGGACCTCCTCCTCGCGGCCACCAGCGCTGGCGGCCACGGCTCCCTCGATGGAGGCCCGGATGCGGCTTTCGGAGTCGAGCAGGAAATTTCCGGTCGTGACGACCGTGTCACCGTCGCGGAGCCCCTCCAACACCTGAGCCTTCGAGTCGCTCCGGGCACCGACGCGAACTTGCCGCGGCTCAAATCGGCCACCGGGCAGCGCGACGAAGACGTACTGTGCCTCACCGGTGTCGACCAGCGCCTCCGTGGGAATCATCAGACCCTCGGCGCCCGGCAGCTCGATGAAGACGTCTCCGTACATGCCCGGGCGAAGCTTGACGTCCGGGTTGGGAAACACGAGCCGGACGCGCAGCGTGCGGGTTTCGCTGTTTAAGGTGGGATAGATGAACTGCACCCGGCCCTGGAACGTCTCCCCAGGAAAGGCTGCCAGCTTGAGTCGGGCAGGTTCGCCAACGTGGACGCGGCCAATTTCGTACTCGTAAATGTCGGCGAGCACCCAAAGTTTCGACAGGTCGGCAACCTCGAACAGCTCGGTGCCCGGCTGAACATACATGCCCGGCAATGCGTTCTTCTGGAGCACATAGCCGTTAACTGGCGAGCGAATCCTCAGCGCCGGCACCGGCCGGCCCGTGCGCTCCAGCTCTTTGATTTCCTCCCGTGAAATGCCGAGCAGCTCGAGTCGCTGGCGCGCGTCCTGGGCGAGCCCGGACGTCAGCTGGTGCTCCGTCGAGTCGCCGCCGGGGCTGGTAGACCACTTGCGCGCGTTCAAGAATTCCTGTTGCGCAGTCAGCAGCTCGGGGCTGTATACAGTCGCAAGGACCTGGCCCCGACTCACTCTCTGGCCGGTTTGCGACACCAGAAGCTGCTCAATCCATCCTGCGAAGCGAGTGGTAATTTGCGCCAGGCGCTCCTCGTCCGGAGCCACGAAGCCGACCGCTCGGAGCTCCGATACCAGCTTCTCCCGCGTGGCGCGCTGGGTCTTCATCCCGATGAGCTGAATGCGCTCGGGCGTGAGCTCGACCGGTGCCAGAGCAGAGAGCTCGCCATCCGCGGCGCCACCCTGGGCCATCGCCGTCCTGTCCTCGCCAGCGGCAGGAGTGATTTCGGCGGCTGCTTGCGAGCCGCCCGACACGGGTGCCATGGTCTTCATGCCTTCCATGCCCGCCATGGGTTGCGCGGTCTCCTTCTGAGACGCGGCCGAGCTCTTGCTGGGGGCACCGGCCGCCTTTTTCACCAGCGTCATGCTGCAGATGGGGCACTCTCCGGGATGGTCTTGAACCACCGAGGGATGCATCGGGCAGTAGTACTGGGCTGCGGATTGGCTCGCTCCGGCAAGCTTAAAAGTTCCGCAATAGTGGAGCACTGAAGCGGCGGCGAGCACCGCCATGACCGCCACCAGAGCCCACCGGACCATCGCCATCGTGCGAACGCCCGGCGGCGCCTCTTCTTTTTCGGAGGTGACCTCATCCTCGAGCCCGGGCAGCGCCTCGACTGGCCGCGCCTCCTCGGGCCGCTCGTCATGATTGTTAGTCATGGCTGACCTTCCTTCTGGTTTCGCGGCTGACTCAGGTCGGCTCCCACCGTTCGCTCGAGGTCCGCGAGCGCGGTTTGTAGGTGCGCCAAGGCTCGGCTTCGCTCGAGCCTTACCTGGAGGTAGGAGCGAAGCGCGTCGAGCAAACCGAGCGCGTCGCCCTGGCCGGAAGCGAAGGCGGCCTGGCCGGCCTGATAGCTCTGTCGAGCCTGGGGCAAGAGATCCCGATCAATGATGGTGAACGACTGCTGCGCGGCGTCGTATCGAGCCGCGGCGTCTCGCAGCTGATATCGAGCGGCGTTGCGGACCGATTCCAAAGCTCTGCGGTCGGCCGCAAGCGCGTGTTCCGCCTCGCGCACCTCCTCTCGGTGACGAGGGTTGAGCCACGGAAGCGACATCGCGAACATCGCGCCGTACGCGTGATGTGAGTCGGACGTCGGCATGTACCAGTAGTCCGCGCCGACCATGAAGCTCGGCCAGTGCGCTGTGTTTTGAGCTGCGTTCAGGGAAGCCTCGCTCCTTCGGGAGGCGCGGGAAGCAGCGAGAAGCTCGGGTCGACTTGACTCCAGCAGTTGCTCTGCTTTATCAATTCGAATCGCCTGGCGCGGCGGTTCGAATTCGGCGGGTGGGCCAAGCGGCGCATCCGGGTCTCGCGCCATCAGCGAATTGAGCAATGCGCGGCTGGAAATTCGCTGCTGCTCTATCGCGGCGATGTCGTTGTGCAGGCGCGAAAGCTCCACGATGGTGCGCAGCACGTCCTGCTGAGAACCGCGACCTGCTTGGTAGTTGGCGCGCGCAAGCTCGACAACGCGCGTTGCCAAATCCACGTGCTCGAGATGAATCCGGTACTCGCGGTCCGCTCGGTAATATTCGTAAAAGGCCCGGCGAACCTGGGCGATGATATCTTGCTCGCGGGCGTGTCGCGTATCGAGCGCCAGCTTCGCCTCCTCGAGCGCCGCCCGGGACTTGGCATCGAGACTCCCCGGGGCCGGGAAGGTCTGACGCAGTCCGAGCATCAGCGTCTGTGCCTGCCCGAGCGCGAAAGGCCTGCGGAGGGGTACGCCCCACTGCTCGTATTTCAGCTCGAGGTCCGGCAGCCGAGCCGCCGCAGGGACACGCTCGAACGCTGCCCCGAGTCGCTCCTGAGATTCGTGAAGGTCAGGGTTTCGCTCAAGGGCCAAGCGGAGGACGGTGTCGAGCTTTGTTTCGCGCACGAGCTCGGCTTCGTCCGCCGGCGCGCTCTCTTCGCTTCGCGATGGCGAACCGCTCGGCGGATTGACATTCGCCGCAGACCGCAGCTCGACGTAACCGGCTTGGGTGCGTGCAGCCAAACAGGCCGGCATTAGAAGGGAACTGCCGAGGACGAGGTATTGACCGGAAATTCTCATGATTTCTCCAGAGCTCGCCGAGCGCTTCCGCGCCCGAACAGAAAACGGGTCAAACAGGCAGGACGGACGCGGGAAGAGCGCGGGACGGGCAATTCCCGTCATCTCGCCAACTCGTGCTGAGCACGTGCGTCACCGACGCTTGCTCGAGCCGGCGTCAAACCGCGCCGAAACGGCTCAAATCAGAAGGGAGCGCGTCAGCAGGATGATCGGCGGTCCATGCGCCGCTGGCCGCTCGAAGTGAGCGACCGCAGCGGAGCAATCCGCGACGAATGGTACAACGGGTGAAACCGGGACGACGGAGAAATCGACGGCGCTGTT
>WNFG01000908.1_pt1 | contig 24773 bp, 20 predicted proteins | sample 5400431 | NCBI WGS metagenome assembly WNFG01 (sample SAMN13153346, study PRJNA577476) | soil metagenome | isolation source: 120 cm saprolite under Douglas fir tree site 2 hole 3 replicate 2 | place: USA:California | collected 2015-04-18 | reverse complement strand
TGATGAGCCGCAGCCGTTCTCCTTCGGCATTGACCGAGCCGGTTATTTCACCATTCCATTGCTGTCCAGCACCTTCTTGGCGTAATAATTTTCGACCTTGGCGGAGTTCCGCAAGATCTCGTAGTACGCCGCTTTGAGTAATTGCTCGCGGCGGTCGCGCAGCTGTGAGCGGACAGCCTGCTGCACCCTCGGATCGGCCAATTCGCGCTGTCCGGCAGGCTCTTTGGCCAACAGCTTGACGATCCGAAAGCCCATCAATTGTTTGCTTGCAGGATTCACTACCCCAATGACCGAGCTGTACTGCCCGGGCTTCAGTTTCATTACGATGTCGCGAGTGGAGGGATCGGTATTCCGCAAAGACGATTCCGGAGTGAACCCCAGGTCGCCGCCGTTGCCGGAGGTTTCGGCGTCCTCGGAGTAGTTCATGGCCAGCGTAGCGAAGTCCTCGCCACTTTCCAGGCGGTTGGCGATCATCTGGATTTTCTTGCGGGCATCGGGTTCGTTCTGCGCCTTGTTGTTCTGATTGTGAGCCTGCGGATTAGGCGTTGGTGTCACGAAGATTTGCGCCAGATGATACTGCGGCTCAATCAGGTTGAACTCGGCCTTGTGCGCATTGTAGTAGTCGGTGATGTCCTGGTCGCTCACGTTGATTTTGGAGGTGACTTCCTTGTTGATCACCTTTTCGACGGTCAGCGAACGGCGCAAGTCGCGCTTGAAGTCGGACGCGGTGAGTTTCTTTTCTTTCAATCGCTTGTCGAACTCCTCCTGGGTGTATGGAGATTTGATCTCTCCGTACTTGCGGTCCACCTCCTCATCGGTGGCCAGCAGGCCAAGCTTCTCCGCCCGCCGCATAAGAATCTCGTCGTCGATCAGTTCGTGCAGAATATTAAGGCGAAGCGTGGTGGATTGTTCTCCCGTGGGGGCATTCTCGGCGGATGAGGTTTGGTTCTCGAACCACTTCTGCACGTCAGAAGCATAGATTTTCCGGCCGTCTACGCTGGCCATCACGTCGCCCCCCACTTGTGACTTACAGCCGGCCAGGGCCGCCAGCAGAAGGGCAGCCGTCAGCGCCGCCAGGGCGTGGACAGAGTGCGAGTTTCTTTTCAAAGAGATTCTCCCAAACGGATTCTTTTAGCACTCCGCGGCGGCCGCAGGTCGTCACCGCAGCACGATGAACGCCTGACGCAATCCACAGAAATCATCGGGAAGATGGCGCCGAGGCGGTTGCCGCGTGAACCGGAACGGGCAGCCCGTTGTCCCTGAGCGCGCGATCCAACGCAGCGCGGACTTGGCTGACGGGTACGGCGCCGTCGATCTTCTCGCCGTTGATGAACAGCGTGGGCGTGGCACTGACCCCAATCGCGTCACCTTGCTTCATGGAAGCCTTGACCGCGCCTTCGTCCTGCGCCTTTACGCAAGACTGCAATTTCACGGTATCAAGATTATGCTTTTGCCCTTGCAGAAGAGCCAGGCGGTCAAGTGCGGCAAACCGTAGGTCGGGAGTTTTTTCATTGCTCACTTCGCGCTGGTTGGCATGAATGTAATCTGCGAAATCCCAGTAGGCGCCGGGGTTCTGCGCGCCCAAACAGTTAGCATCGACGGCGGCATGAATGGCCCACGGATGAATCTCCGCCAGGGGATAATCTTTGTAAATGAAAGTGACCCGATCGCCATATTCCTTGAAGATTTCCGGAAACAACGTCTGGTGCATGCGCGAGCAGTAGGGACACTCAAAATCGTCGAAATTCACGGCGACCACTTTCGAAGCCTTGGCGCCGCGAGTGGGCCGCCCGGTGACGTCAATTTTCTTCATCACCTCGCCGTAAGGATCCTTCGTCAGGTCAAATTTTACCAGCCGCATCATGGAGTTGCGGTCCTTGGAGACCAGGAACTGGTAATCCTGCTTTTTCCCGTCATCGTTCCCAATCGTCACGGCGACAGAATCGTAGCCTGGCCACTCGCTGCTGGGCGCGGGGGCTGCCACCAAAACGTGCACCTCGGGAGGAATACTGTAAAAGGAGCGAACTTGTCGTTCGATCTTCCTTTCCAGATCGGGAGAACTAGATTGGGCTACGCAGCCCATACAAATGAGAAGGAGTACGAGGCAAGAAGGTCGAATTGGAATCACCAAAAACCGCCTAAACATTGCGAGGTTAAACGTTGATTATCTCACAGCAAAGGGTCGACCGAGGCGGCCGGGGGCGAGGCGCAGCCGGCGCGAAAATCGCGCTGTGCTTGGTCAGCCTGTCTTTAACCCGCGCGACCGGAGATCTGTTCCGCGGGCAGCAGAGAGTTCATCGAGCCCGATCGGAACCCTTCCAAGTCCAGGGTCACAAACTTAAATCCCAGCGCTTTGAAGATGCGGGTGAACTCATCGGTAATCGCCGGGTTGAGAGCGCGAGGCAGTTCGTCGCGGGCGATTTCAATCCGAACCATCTCGCCATGATGCCGCACACGAAATTGCCGGAAACCAAGCGCGCGGACGGCGTCTTCGCCCTTTTCCACCACGGTTAACGCCTCGCGGGTGACGGGACGGCCGTATTCAATGCGAGAAGAGAGACAGGCGGATGCCGGCTTGTCCCAGATGCGCAAGCCAGCCTGCCGCGCCAGCTGGCGAATTTCCGGTTTTGTGAGCCCAGCTTCGAGGAGCGGCGCGGCCACATGATGCAGGGTGGCCGCCTTCTGGCCGGGGCGGAAGTCACCTTGATCGTCACGGTTCACGCCATAGGCGATGGTGTCGAAGCCACGCGCCACTCGAAGTTCTTCCATGGCCATGAAAAGTTCATCTTTGCAGTGAAAGCAGCGCTGCCCATCGTTGCGCGCATATTCCGGACGATCCAGTTCAGATGTCGAGATCACCTCGAGAGGAATGCCTTCCTCTTTGGCAAAGGCGATGGCGTCGGCCAGTAGGGTGCGAGCCAGGCTCGGCGAGTCGGCAATGATCGCCAGCATGTTGCTTCCGACAGCCTCGCGCATTGCCCATGCCAGGTAAGCGGAATCCACCCCTCCGGAGTAGGCAACTAAAGTTCGCCCCAGAGTGCTCAAGTGGGTCCGTAGTAAGGACTTCTTCTCGTGAAGCTCCTGCTCTGCCCATGGCATGGGGACTATGTTAGCAGGCGTAGGCATAAAGGGTAGATGCACAAGCGCCGAGCGGCGGTATGGGTTTCCGGCACTTTCTCCGTGGGAGATGGAGTCTAAACGCCAGGCCTCGTCGCGTGCGAGGACTGGGGAAAGCAACCGTGTGGTAACTAACACGAGAGCCAGAATCAGGTGACAAAGCAGAGTTGCCGTGATAAGGAATCTGGTGTGGGCGATGGTTGAGGGTACGAATTTTAAAATCCTGCTATGGTCTCCGTGGTGAGTTGGTTCATTCTGACTTCCGGCGTTCTCACAAGACTCGGCGCATGGCTTCTCGGTTATCGAGCCAAGGCCGCCGTCGTGTTTCGAAAGGGATCGACGCTTGGCGACCAGATCCGGCCCATTCTCGAGGAACGGTGTCACACCCCGTCTCCCGGAGGCTTAGGTGAATAGTCCTGCGCCCGGGGTTCGCCACATCAGGACTGAAGCGGAAGATAAGATCGAGCGGCAGTTCTTGTCCGCGAGGGAACAAGAGGCTCCGACCTCGTCAACGGATGGCGCAAAGCAAGTTCCTCAGCCACGCGGGGATGAGGGAAATCGAAGTTGTGCAGAAGTGGCTATCTCTCGAAACCACGGAGATCGCCAGAGGGAGGGAGATCCGTCCGCATGGCGCGAGGAGTTGGCGGGGCGACTGGATCGTTACCGTGAGCGCCGTAAGCCACGGGCGCCGCGATATCCCTCATTGCAGCTGCGCTTCGAAGAGCCTTCCTCCCGCCCCGCGAGCCCTGGACCGCTGGATTATGAGGCTCCCCATAACTCTGTTTGGCCACCTGTTTCCCGCCAGGCGGTCGCTCTCGACCAGGATCTGCCCAGTTGGCCGGACCAGGGGAGAATCGGTCGGCAACGGGGTGAGGCAGCAGCGCCGCCGGTCGAATCATCATCGCCTGCGAGCCCTCGGGTTCACGGCCCCTCGTCCGGCCATTCTGCCGGCGGAAAGATCATCGAGTTCCCGCGCTCGTGTGCCGCGCCTCCGGTTCCGCTGGATGAACTCGCCGAGCCGGTCACGGATCGCCCGCGCATCCTGGATGCCCCGGCAGTCGCGCCGCCGCCGCCCGCGCTCGGTGGAATCACCATGGAAGCACCCGAGCGCAAAGAGGCTGAAAAACAGCCCGGAATCGACATCCCGCTGCAAAGTGCTCCCCTCGGGAGGCGCATCTTTGCCGCCATGGTTGACGGAATAGTGATCGCCGCGGCTTCTGCCCTGTGTGGCTTCATCTTCTCGAAGGTCTCTGCTGTCCGCCCTCCTGTGCCGCAGCTTGTGGAACTTGCCGCAGGAGTGCCTGCTCTGCTCTGGGCCCTCTACCAATATCTTCTTATCGTCTACTCGGCTAGCACGCCCGGGCTTCGGCTTGCGCGCCTCGAGCTCACAAATTTCGACGGCAAGACCACGACCCGACGCATCCGGCGCTGCCGCGTATTGGCTTCTTTTCTCTCTACCGCATCTCTCGGTATGGGCTATGCCTGGGTTTTTCTCGACGAAGACTCCCTCTGCTGGCACGACCGCATCACCCACACTTACCTCGCTCCGAAGCGGGATTGGAGTTAGGGGCTTAGCAGCGCGGCTAGAACATTACCGGTCTCAAGTGCTCGTGCCTGCCCGCCTCGCCCTGTGCTATCTTCAATGTTTGTCGTACTAGCTGCAGCCTATAACCCGCAGTTCGGACATCCATACCAGGCATGGCAATATCCGTAGACAGTTCCAAACCGGCGGTAAGGGTCTTCGTCGCCACCACGGTAATGTTAACCTTCATTTCGTTCTGGCGCGCGGCCGCGATCGTGCTCTCCGACCTCGCCTCGTCGGCCTATTACGCTGGCGGCGACGCTGAGAAAGTCATTGGCAAAAGCGCACCCTGGTTCATCCTCGCGGTCATGCTGTTCAGCTATGCGGTGCGCGCTCTTTATATCGAGTCGAGCGCCATGTTCGTGCGCGGCGGCGTCTATCGCGTGGTCAAGGAGGCGATGGGCGCCGGCCTCGCCAAATTTTCCGTCTCGGCCCTGCTCTTCGACTATGTCCTAACCGGGCCTATCAGCGCGGTTTCCGCCGGGCAATACCTGGCGGGGTTCATCAAGGACATCGGGATACAGCTGCATCGTCCGCTGGACTTTTCCGACAACCACTTTGCTGCCGGATTAGCCATCGTGGTAGTGGCCTATTTCTGGTGGAAGAATACCCAGGGCATGCACGAATCCAGCAGCAAGGCCTTGCAAATCATGGCCGTCACCACGGTGATGGTGGTGATTCTGATTCTGTGGTGCACGATTACCATCCTCCGAGCGCCGGTGATACAGCTACCTCCAAATCCCCTGCACCCAGGAGTGGTGGCACTCACCAAGGAATCGCTGGGCTGGCTCTATGGGACCTGGATCAGCCAGCTGACATTGGTGATTCTCTTCGTGGGTTTCGGCCACTCCGTGCTGGCCATGAGCGGCGAAGAGACCCTCGCGCAAGTGAACCGCGAGATCGAACATCCCAAGCTGAAAAACCTGCAGAAGACCGGAATGGTCATTTTCATCTACAGCCTGCTGTTTACGGGGCTGGTTTCGTTCTTCGCGGTGATGATCATTCCCGATAGCGTGAGGCCGAGTTTCTTCGCCAATCTGATCGGCGGCATCGCCATGTACTTGTGGGGTCCTTTGTGGGCCCGGCTCATCTTCCACGGGTTTGTCGTGCTCGTTGGAGTGCTGATCCTGGCGGGAGCACAAAACACCTCGATTGTGGGGGCGAATGGCGTACTCAATCGGCTGGCCGAAGATGGCGTTTTGACCGCATGGTTTCAGCGCCCTCATCATCGCTTCGGTACTAGCTATCGCCTGATCAACTTGATCGTCTTGTTGCAGCTCGCAACCATCATTTTGAGCAAGGGAAACGTTTTCGTATTGGCCGGACTATACGCTTTCGGCGTGATCTGGAGTTTCACCTTGAATGCTCTGGCGGTGCTGGTGCTGCGGTATACCGAACCCGCGCCACGGCAGTGGAAGGTCCCCGGGAACCTGCGGATTGTCGGCAAGGAAATCCCGCTCGGTGTAATTGTTATTTTTCTGATTCTTTTCACCACAGCAGTCGTAAACCTGTTCACCAAGTACGAAGCTACTATCTCCGGCGTCGGCTTCAGCGCTGTTCTTTTCGTGCTGTTTACTTATTCTGAGCGGCGCACCGCCCGCGAACGTCACGGCAAGACCGAGCAGCTCGACCAATTCCGGGTTTATGGCAACCAGGAATTGGGTAGCGGCGCCATGGGCGTGCGTCCGGGTAACATTCTGGTCGCGATACGCGACCCGCGCAATCTTTACTATCTCCGGCAGGTGCTCGCCCACACGGACACCAACCGCCAGGATGTGGTCGTCATGAGCGCCCGCCTCTACCATCGGGAGCACAGCTTTAGCGGCAGCGCAGTTTTTGAAGCCAGCCAGGTCTTTGACCACTACGAGCAGGAATTGTTTACGGCGGCAGTGGCCGTGGCGGAAAAAGAAGGCAAGCCCATTCATCTTCTCGTAGTCCCTGCGACTGACGTGTTCGAAGCCATTATCGTGACGGCGCAGAGATTGGGTTCCAGCCGGATCGTCTGCGGTCTCTCCAACAAGCTCAGCGCTGACGAACAGGCCAAGCTTACCGGCGATGCCTGGGAGCGTCTGCCTGAACCCCGCCCCCGCCTCATCTTGGAGGTCTACGCTCCTGACGGCAGCTCTCGAGAATACGCCCTGGGGCCGCATACCCCTCGACTACGGCCTCAGGATGTTGAACTGATGCACCGTCTTTGGCTCAACATTACTTCCGATCCCAAGTACGCGGGTGCCCACCATTACCACATCGTCGCTTTGGCCCTGGAAGAATTACAACGCGAGCTGAGCACTGAGCAGCGAGAGAAATTGTTGGCGAAACTGCTGGACGAGATGCACCGTCCCAGGGACGGAAGCAGCCCTCCGAGTCCCAACTGAAGATTTCTAAAAACGCGCTCCTAGATAAGTTCTTTTCGGCCTATGCTCAGCGCCGGGCAGTGCTAGCCGGCAGAATCTCTTCCACGTCCACGATCGTGGTGGGATAGCTCCCGGTGTAGCAGGCCGAGCAGTAGGAAGTCTTTTCGCCCTCCCCGCAGGCTTTCTTGAGTCCTTCCAGAGAGAGATACGAAAGAGAGTCGGCGCCGATGTATTCCTGGATCTCTTCCACCGACTTGTTGGCAGCGATGAGTTGGTTCTTGGAAGGGGTATCCACACCGTAGAAGCAGGGAGAGATGGTGGGCGGACAGGAAACCCGCATGTGCACTTCCTTGGCTCCCGCGCTGCGGATCATGCGCACGATTTTGCGGCTGGTGGTGCCGCGCACGATGGAGTCATCGATCAGCACCACGCGTTTGCCTTGGAGTAGAGCCCGCACCGGGTTGAGTTTCAACTTCACTCCAAAATCGCGCACGCTTTGGCTGGGTTCGATGAAGGTACGTCCCACGTAATGGTTCCGGATCAGCCCGAAACGGAACGGTATGCCGCTCTCGGCGGCATAGCCCACCGCTGCCGTGACGCCCGAGTCTGGCACGGGAACAACAATGTCCGCCTCGACCGGGGCTTCCCGCGCTAATTGACGCCCCAATTCTTCCCGGCTGGTCTGCACCGGGCGGCCAAACACCATGCTGTCAGGACGCGAGAAGTAGACGTGTTCGAAAATGCAACTCGATTGCGGCGCTTCCGGCGCATAAACCCGCGACGTGATTCCTTCAGGCCCCACCACAACCAATTCACCGGGCTTAACGTCGCGCTCGTAAGTGGCGCCGATCAGATCGAAGGCGCAAGTTTCGGAAGCGAAGACAATGGTATCCCGCTTCTGTCCTTCGAGCCCAGCCACGCGTCCCATAGCCAGAGGGCGAAAGCCACGTGGATCGCGCGCGGCGAAGATGCGGTCTGGACTCATCATGACCAGCGAGAATGCCCCCTCCACCCGCCGCAAAGCGTCTGCCATGGCTTCCGGCAGCGTGTGCTCTTTGGACATTGCAATCAGGTGAACAATGACTTCGGTATCGCTGTTGGTCTGAAAAATCGAGCCTTGGCGTTCGAGGCGCTGACGTACGTCCGCCGCGTTTGTCAGGTTGCCATTGTGCGCGACTGCCATGGCCCCTTTATTCGACTGCACAAGAATCGGCTGAGCGTTAAGTAGCGCCGAATCGCCGGCGGTCGAATACCTGGTGTGCCCAATCGCCAGCGTGCCCCGCATCTTCGCCAGCACCTCTTCGGTAAAGATGTCGGCGACCAGTCCCATGGCTTTGTGCGGCTTCAAATTCAACCCATCGGAGGTCACAATGCCGGCCGACTCCTGCCCGCGGTGCTGGAGAGCATGGAGGCCGAGGTAGGCGAGCTTCTCCGCCTCCGGGTGAGCGAAGATGGCCACCACGCCGCATTCGTCATGGAATTTGTCCGTTCTTAGCATTGGCCCTCAGCAGTCGTTCAGCCAAACACCCCTCGGTGGCTTATTTCCGCCTCCTATGCGGTATTTCTCGGTCAACTCTCCCGATTTACGATCTGTCACTCAACCCTCAAAATCAACCGTGACTTCCATGACTTCAATCCGCGCCAGCGATCTCTGGTTCAGCCCGGAGTGCGGCCTCCAAGGCTTTCTCGTAAGCCCCGTTCAACTCGGAAACCGCCGCCGACACTACTACCCTGCCATCCAAACTGATTTTCAATTGTTCAGAAATTGTCTCGCCTAAAACCTGGGCTGAGACGCCGTGCTTCCCCGCTAATAGTTGGATTCGCTCGACTGTATCCGTGTCGCAGGAAAGCACGATGCGGCTCGCGTCTTCACCGAACAGCGCAAATTCTGCCGGAAGCCCGTCGGAGGCAATATTCACGCGCGCGCCCACACCGTGGGGGAACGCCTTCTCTGCTAACGCTACCGCCAACCCACCATCCGAGCAGTCATGCACCGAGTCGACCAAGCCTTGCTGAATCAATTCGATGACGGCGTGTTCGAGCGCCGCTTCCCTCTCCAACTCGAGCTCCGGAGGATATCCCCAAACCTCACCCAGAATCTCTTTGGCGTATTCGGAAGACCCGAACTCAGATTCAACGTCGGCCACATCCCCAGCTTCGGTGGCGCGCAACAGAACGATCGCTCTTCCGGTCGCGGCGAACGGCATCTTTGCAGCCTGGTGCACATCTTCGAGAATTCCTACAACTCCCAGTACGGGCGTGGGATAGATGCTTTCGCCCAGAGTCTCGTTGTAGAAGCTGACGTTGCCCCCGGTGATGGGGACGTCGAGCTCTTCGCACGCCTTGGTGATGCCGTCGATGGTTTGGGAAAACTGCCACATGATGTGCGGCTTTTCCGGGTTGCCGAAGTTCAGACAATTGGTTGCGCCCACCGGAGTCGCGCCCGAACACGCCACCTTTCGTGCCGCTTCGGCCACGGCATGCATCGCGCCCAAGCGCGGGTCGAGATAGCACCAGCGGCCGTTGCCGTCCAAGGCCATCGCTAGTCCCCGCTGTGATCCCTTGATGCGAATCACTCCGGCATCGCCCGCTCCTGGGGCCGCGACCGTATTGGTCTGCACCATGTGGTCATACTGCTGCCATACCCAGCGCTTGCCGCAAATGTTCGGGCTGGCCAGAAGTCGCTTGAGGCTGTCGGTAAAGTCGCCGGTCTGATTCAGCCTGATGTGCCGCGGCATTTCGCGGGAAACCGGCGGCTCCCAGCGCGCCAGCGGGCGCTTGTACACCGGCGCATCGTCGGTTAACGCCTGGTTCGGAATCTCGGCGACAACCTTGCCATGTTCCAGCACGCGCAACTTATCATCGCTGGTGACGCGACCCACTTCCACCGCATCCAGTCCCCACTTTTCGAAGACACGGAAGACTTCCTGTTCGCGTCCCTTCTGCGCCACCAGAAGCATGCGCTCCTGTGATTCGCTCAGCATAATCTCGTATGGACTCATTCCGGTTTCGCGCTGCGGCACGCGGTCGAGTTCGACCTCGATGCCTACGTGGCCACGCGCGCCCATTTCGCAGGTGGAACAGGTGAGTCCCGCCGCTCCCATGTCTTGGATCCCGACGATGGCTCCGGTCTGCATGGCCTCGAGGCAAGCCTCCAGCAGGAGCTTCTCGAGGAAGGGATCGCCAACCTGCACGTTGGGGCGCTTGGCTTCCGACCCTTCGCTGAATTCTTCGCTGGCCATCGTGGCGCCATGAATGCCGTCACGTCCAGTTTTCGCACCGACGTAGATCATAGGATTACCTTCGCCGGCGGCGCGCGCGTAGAAGATCTGATCTTTCCGTACCAGACCCATGGCAAATGCGTTCACCAGCGGATTGCCCGAGTAGCAAGGCTCAAATTTAATTTCGCCGCCAAGATTAGGCACCCCAAAGCAGTTGCCGTAGGAAGCGACGCCGCCGACCACTCCTTCCAGGATCGACTGATTCTTGTGGAGTTCGCTGTTCGCAGTGGTTTTCGCGGCGGTGATCGGGCCGAAGCGCAACGAGTCCATGACTGCGACCGGGCGCGCACCCATGGTGAAAATATCGCGCAGGATCCCGCCCACGCCTGTGGTCGCGCCCTGGAAAGGCTCGATGAATGACGGATGATTATGCGATTCGATCTTGAAAGCGCAGGCCCAGCCATCACCGATGTCGATAATGCCGGCGTTCTCCCCGGGCCCCTGCAGCACACGGCGGCTGCGCGTGGGTAAGCGTTTCAGGTGCACGCGCGATGATTTGTAGGAGCAGTGCTCGCTCCACATCACGCTGAAGATACCAAGCTCGGTGAGTGTCGGCTCCCGCCTCCCGAGAAGCTGCTTGATCTTTTCGTACTCATCGGGCGTGAGGCCGTGCTGCCGGAGGGTCTCCGGGGTAAATGCAAGTGTCGGGGACGTAGTCATGGGGAGATAAATCTATTGTCGCATTTCGGCGCTCAAGAGGATAGAGAGTAGATCGAGAGCATTCCAACCCGCAAGCCGCGCGCCGACGAAGCTGAAAGCAAGCGGTAAAACAGGCCGCCGGCGGCAATCGAACTGCTTTCCGGAATGCAAGACCCGGCTCGTAGGGCGACCGCCTAGTATGATTTCATCCGAATGAAATCCGTCATCGTAGGCACCGCCGGCCATATTGATCATGGTAAGACCGCGCTGGTGAAGGCACTGACCGGGATCGATGCCGACCGCCTGGAAGAGGAAAAGCGGCGCGGCATCACCATTGATCTGGGTTTCGCGCACATGGAATTGCCCGGCCCCGGCGGAGAGGCGCTGCGGCTGGGCTTTGTGGACGTGCCGGGGCACGAGCGCTTTGTTCGTAACATGCTGGCGGGAGTGGGCGGCATTGACGTGGTCTTGCTAGTGATCGCGGCGGATGAATCCATCAAGCCGCAGACCCGCGAGCATCTTGACATTTTGCAACTGCTCGGATTGCAACGCGGCATCACGGTGCTTACCAAATCGGATGCAGTGGATCGTGACACACTCGACGTAGTGCGCCTCGAGGTGGAGGAGTTTCTGCGAGGAACGTTTCTGGGTGGTCCAAGCTCTTCCATCGTCGCGGTCAGTTCGCTAACTGGAGAGGGGCTGGATGAGCTGAAGCAGGCCCTCATTCATGCCGTAGGTGTGGTATCCGCCAGGGATGCTCAGGCTTTGGCCCGCTTGCCGATTGACCGGGTGTTCACCATGAAAGGTTTTGGCACGGTTGTGACCGGCACGCTGGTGGGGGGAACGATTCGCAAAGAACAAGAGCTTGAGGCTTTCCCCAGCGGGCGTCTGGTGCGGGTACGCGGCGTGCAAGTGCATGGCAAGCCGGCGGATGCGGCGGTGGCCGGAGAGCGCACAGCACTGAACCTTGCAGGAGCATCCACGGACGATCTGTCGCGGGGTATGACGTTGGCGCCGCCCGCAACGTTGGTGGCTACGCGGCGCATCGATGTGAGGTTACGTTTGCTGCCTTCCGCTCCCCGACCGTTGAAGGACCGGGCACGATTACACTTCCACGCCCACACGATGGAGACGGTCGCTCAAGTTGTTCTCTACCAGGCGAAGCAGATTGTGCCGGGTGACGAAGGTTTCGCGCAGTTGCGCCTGCCCGAAGCGGCGCTGCTGTTGCCCGGAGACCGCTTCATCATGCGACAGTTCTCGCCGGTGACCACCATCGGAGGCGGGATCGTGCTGGACGCTGCGCCGATTCCAAAAGCGCCGGCGGGCGACACTTTCTTCGAGACTATGGCTGGTGGAGATCCGGCATTGATTCTGCGAGCGCGGATTGCCCGCCGGCAACACGAAGGGATTTCCCTGTCGCGGCTCATTGCGGAAACGGGCTGGAACAGAAACGTGATTGAAGCAAAGCTGTCTGCGGCAGAACGTGAACAGCAGGTGCTTCGGATCGGGGACCGGTTTGCGGAAACTCGAGCAATCGAAGAGCTCAAACTGGACTTGCAACGCACCCTTGAGCAGTTTCACAAGAAGAATCCGTTAGTGGGTGGAATCGGTCGAGAACAGCTGCGTGAGCGACTCAAGGCCTCCGCAGAGGTGTTTGCGGTGGTGGCAGCGGCCCTGGTTCGAGAGAAGAAATTGGAAATTGCCGGTGACTTGGTGCATCTAGCCGGGCGCGGCGTGGCTATGAAGGATGAGGAAGCGGAGTCTAAGAAGATCATGGAAGATGCGTTCGCGGCGGCCGGCCTAAAGGTTCCGGCTCTGCGAGAGGTGATGGCGGGGTTGAAGGTAGACAGAACCAGAGCTCAGAAGATCGTGACCCTGCTACTGAGAGACAAAACTCTCATTAAGGTCTCGGAAGAATTGGTTTTTCATCGCAGCGCGCTGGCAGAGCTGCGGCGGCAGATCGCGGCCTACCGCGCGAAGTCATCAAAGATCGACGTGGCGCAATTCAAGGAATTGACGGGAGTGAGCCGGAAATATGCCATTCCCCTGCTGGAGTATCTCGACCGCGAGCGTGTAACCAGACGAATAGGGGACGAGAGAGTAATTCTTTAACCGCGCAGGGGACAGAGGAACACCGAGAAAGCCGGAGCCACGTTCCGAACCCGTGCATTGGTGACCGCCTGCCTTCAGATCTTTTCTTCTGGAAATTCCAGTTCCAGGCCCAGCGGGTCAGTGAAACGGTTGGTAAGGTTGGCGAGTCCGGTTAGCAGGTGAATGTCCACGATCTCGGGGTCGGAGAAATGTTTCTTCAAGGCAGCGAAATCGCCATCGGTAATGTCGTGCGGGGTGCGAGTTAACTTTTCCACGTAGTGCAGGGCGGCTCTTTCTTTGTCGCTGCACCGGGAATAATCGCCGGTTTTCAGCATGGCCCAATCGTCGGGCGTAAGTCCCACTCGCTTGGACGATGCGACATGATGTTGCGTGCAGTAGCGGCAACCGTTGATAAGCGAGGCCCGAATGTAGATCAGTTCGTAGAGTTTGCGGTCGAGGGAGCGGCCCACACTGGCGTAGAAGCCAAGAAAGTTCTTAAGCATCTCGGGACGGTGGGCTAGCGCTTTCTGCGAGTTGCCCGGCTTACCACGCAGAGTCTTTTCGTAGATTTCCGTCACTTCGGGGGCTGCGGTCTCAGGAGCGATCAAGCTGATACGGGCCATCGGATCCTCTTCATCTCAAGTCGTTAGGTTTTTTCACCATCATCGCAGATCCGGTCGCTTTCTGCAGGGGCAGCCGCGGAGACCGTGATTCAAGATCGGGCTCGACGCCAATAACCGAAGCGGGGATTGCATGAGGACGATATTCTGCGTCGCACGCTTGGTTTGTGCAGATGAGCTCGCGGGATCTGCGCAGGGTCCATCCGATTCTGACACAGCCTCCAAGATCCTTGCTCGCCAAAGCGCAAGGAACCAAGCAGTGGAGACCGGGGACACAAAGGCTAAGACGCACTGTTCGGCAACTTCCTGGGTCAGGTAGAGGCTGCCGGCAGGGTCATGACCAAGGCCATACCTGACCACTGCGAAGAATTCCGGGGGAAACCCGGAGCAGGTGACGAGGGAGGCGTCCTCATCGAACCCGGGATATTCCAGAGCAGACCTGGGTTTCAGTGGCCGCCCGGCCAACCCTGCTTTAAGCCCGAAGATTGCTATCTTCACGCTGCGTTTGCTCCTGTTCTATATTGTCAACAACAGTAAATTGTGGATTGTCCGTGCTCAGCCGCCCCCACAGCAATCGCTATCAAGGAAGAAAGGAAAACCGTTATGAAGGCGATGATTAGTGGGCTGATGGATAATTCGCTGGTGTACACCGATTACGACGGTGTCCTGAAAACGAAGGCTGATTTTCTGGCAAGTGGGAAGGCTGCCGGACATAGACCCGAGCAGCAGGTCACGGAGTCAATGAAGGCACACGTCTACGGCGACGCCGCGGTCGTGACCGGACTCTACCGCGTAAAACGCGTGGACCAGGGCAAGCCATACCAGCGCCGGGGCCGCTTCCCGGATACGTGGATTCATCAGAACGGGAAACGGGTGTCGGTAGCCACTCAGGACACTCGGATCAGCCATTGAATGGCGGTCCTACCCATGCTTACTATCCGTGCTGCAAACCAGAACGATGTCGCTCTGCTCGGAACCTTGATCCGCGAACTGGCGGAATACGAGCGTGAACTGGAATTTGTGACAATCTCGGAAGCCGACCTGCTACGAGATGGCTTCGGCGCGCATCCCAAGTTTCGTGCGTTGATCGCGGAGTGGGATGATCAATCGGCGGGATACGCCTTATTCTTTGGTTTTTACTCGACCTGGGAGGGACGGTCAGGATTGTTTCTGGAGGATCTTTTCGTGCGACCGCAGTTTCGCGGCCGGGGAATCGGAAAGGCGCTGCTGGCGTCGGTTGCGCGCATTGCGCAGCAGGAGAACTGCTATGCCATGCGCTGGGAGGTTTTGGACTGGAATCGGCCCGCCATCGAGCTTTATCAATCGATGGGAGGGAGGTTTCTCGATCAGTGGAGGTCGATGTTGCTGAAGGATGAAGCGTTGCGACGGCTGGCGGAGAAGGCGCGGTGAGCGGCGGCAGTAACAGCGCCAGCGACGCCACCCCGGTTCGTCGGTTCCGGAGCCGCAACGACTGGGCTCGGTGGCTGGAGAAGAATCATCGCAAGTCCGAGGGCTTGTGGTTGCGGCTGGCGAAAAAGGCTTCCGGAGCGCAATCGGTGACTTACGGTGAAGCCCTCGAAGTGGCTCTGTGTTACGGATGGATTGACGGACAGAAAAATAGCGACACGGATCAGACGTGGCTGCAGAAGTTTTGTCCGCGTTCGCACACGAGCATCTGGTCGAAGATCAACCGGGGGAAGGCTCTGACGCTGATCGAAAGCGGGATCATGCAGCCAGCGGGGCTGGAAGCAGTGCAGCGTGCCAAGAAAAATGGATGCTGGCGAAACGCTTATGATTCGCCAAGTCGCGCCCGTGTGACGAGGGATTTGCAGGCAGCACTGGATGCCAATCCGGGCGCGAAGACCTTCTTTGAGGGACTCGACAGGCAGAACCGTTATGCGGTTCTTTTCCGGATCCAAACCGTGAAGAAGGCTGAGACCCTTGCCCGGAAGATTCGGGAGTTCGTCGAGATGCTCGAACGGAATGAGAAAATTCATGAGTCAGGCAGACCGACGCGCTCAAGAAAGTAACTCCGTGCGAATGTAAGTTAGAAAGATGCGATCCATCAAAATCATCGGGGCGGGATTGGCTGGTTCCGAAGCCGCGTGGCAGTGCGCGCGTCGGGGAGTAGAGGTCGAGTTATGGGAGATGCGGCCGGTGCGCTCCACTGCTGCGCACCAAACGGCGGATTTTGCCGAACTGGTGTGCTCGAATTCGCTCAAATCCGATAGCGATCATGCTGCGCCCTGGTTGCTTAAAGAAGAAATGCGGCGAGCCGGCTCGTTGCTGATGGAGATTGCACGATCGTGCGCAGTTCCAGCTGGGCATGCTTTGGCGGTGGATCGCGTAGTGTTTGCCGCGAAAGTGACGGAAGCAATTTCGCACCAGCCACGCATTCGAATTCGGCGCGAAGAAGCAACCCACATTCAGGAAGACGCGATTACCATCATCGCCACTGGGCCGCTGACGTCGGATGCGTTGGCGCAGGAAATTCTCCGGCTGAGCCAGCCGCCTGGGCAATCAAACGAGCAGAGGGGAATCTCCGCTCCGCGCAATTTGTACTTCTACGATTCGATCAGTCCGATCGCGGAAGCGGATTCGATTGACCGGTCGCGCGTGTACCTGGCGGCGCGCTATGACAAGGGATCAGCGGACTACATCAATTGTCCAATGACCAAGGAGGAGTACGACCGCTTCTATGATGCGCTGCTGGCGGCGCAGTCAGTCGAGGAGCGCGATTGGGAAAAGCTTCATTATTTTGAAAGTTGCCTGCCCATCGAGGAAATTGCGCGGCGGGGTCGCGACACGTTGCGCTTTGGACCCATGAAGCCGGTGGGACTGAAGGATCCGCGGACCGGTCGAATGCCCTACGCAGTGGTACAGTTACGCCAGGAGAATCTGCGCGCGGATTCCTACAATCTGGTCGGCTTCCAGAATCACTTGAAATTCGGCGAGCAGGCGCGCGTGCTGCGGTTGATTCCGGGGCTGGAGAATGCGCGCTTTCTACGCTACGGGCAGATACATCGCAACACATATATCAATTCGCCGACTCTGCTGCGGGAGACGCTGCAGATGAAAGAGCGTCCGCATGTGCTGTTCGCCGGGCAGATTTGCGGGGTGGAGGGGTATGTGGAATCGATTGCGACCGGGCTGATTGCCGGCATGCACGCCGCTGTTCTGGCTTCCGGAGGCTCGCCTGTGGCCCTGCCGCGGGCAACGGCTTTGGGATCGTTGACCCATTACGTGACTCACGCCGATGCCAGGAACTTTCAGCCCGCGAATATCACCTTTGATTTACTGCCCGCGCTCGAAGGGAAGATTCGCGACCGAAAACAGCGGCACCGGCTGCAGTGTGAGCTCGCCTTGCGGGAGTTTGAAATTTGGGCTGAGAAGGCCGAGGTGCTTTCCGGCAGCCCGATAAAGCCAGGGGTATTCCCCTGCGAATCTTGATGGCGGCCATGATGCTCTCGACGAGCGGCAGGTTCCGGCGATGCGCGCGTCGCAGCCGGATCCAGTCGAGGCGCTGAGCTACGAGCAATCGGCGGTGTCGAGTCATCCCCTTAATCGGTTCGAACGCATGGTTCATTAGAATTCATTTGACCCAGCGCACACTTCGCAGTACCTTGCTGCCAAGTCAGTTGGCTGAGAGGTAAGAGCTTGCCGATTTCTGCTGTGGATGCGATTTCGCCCGCCTTCGAACACACCAAGCAGCAGCTGTTTAAGCCTTTTCGCTTCGGTCAATGGACGAGGCTCGCATTTGTTGGACTGCTCGCCGGTGAGCTCGGCTCCGGTGGCGGATGCAACTTCCACGTTCCCCAAAATTTCCCGGGCACGAACCCTCAACACCATTTCACGCACGCCGGATTCCCGGACGTGGATCCCGCACTGCTGGCAGCGGTGATTGCCGTGCTGGTGGTAAGCGGCTTGGTGCTGGGAGTCTTTTTGTTATATGTAAGCAGTGTGATGCGCTTCGTCCTGTTTGACAGCGTCATCGCAAAGCAATGTCACATCCGCCGCGCTTGGGTTGGCCGCCAGGAGCATGGGATCAAGTACTTTTGGTGGAAGCTTCTCTACATGCTGGCCGCGATGATGGGGATGGTTGTGCTGGTGGGGATTCCTCTCGGCTTCGGCTTCGCCGTTGGATGGCTGAGAGACCCCAGTCATCACATCTTGCCCTTGGTGCTGGGAGGGACCGTTCTTTTTTTCATATTGCTGCTATTCGTTCTTGCCACCGCAGTGATCTATGTCCTGACCAAGGATTTCGTAGTGCCGCAAATTGCTTTTGAGAATATTGATGCGTTTGAGGGATGGCGAAGGCTCTGGGCCATGATTCGGGCGGAAAAGGGCGGCTATGCCGGTTACATCGGCATGAAGATTGTGATGGCAATCGGGGCCGCTATCGTGATTGGCATCGCATCGGTCATTCTGCTCGTGGTGATAGGCATCCCGGTGGGAGCGCTCGGCCTGGTCGCAGTTGTCACCGGCAAGACGGCAGGCCTCACCTGGAACGTGCAAACCATTACGTTGGCCGTGGTGGCCGCATGTGTTGTGCTGGCTTTCTTCTTTTATCTCCTCGCGCTCATTTCCGTGCCCGCAATTGTATTCTTTCCGGCGTATTCGATTTATTTCTTTGCCGGCCGCTATCCCGCGCTGCGCGCGGTAATGTATCCGGCCCCGCCCGCAGCGGAGATTCCAGCGGCGCAGACGAATCCTCCGGAAATGCCTCCCTTGCCACCCTCCGCTGAGCCCATCGGTTAGAGCCCGCTGCGTTCCGGCGAAGCCATGCATCAGCGCGACCGGAACCTTCAGTCCCGTGACGTTTTCAGTTTCGCGCCCGGGCGGTGAGGCCAGGAATAACGCCGTCTGACAATGCATTTGACGATTGCGATGGCCGGTCGAGCGCATCGTGCCCACTCCGACACCGAAGTTGAACTCCCACTGCGGCCCGAAATCGACCTCCTCGATTGGCAGTGGCGGAAGGCGCAACCAACCCAGTGCACGTTTTGGTCACCGACGGTCTGGGTGTGGGCCAAAGGCCAAATGCGGGAACTGCAACCGCTCCGCAGGTGTCTGATGTTGCAGACACGCGTGCCGAGAGGAGCAATTTCCATGGCATTCTCGATGGCAGGCGGAGGTCCGTCCGGTCCACAAATTAATGTCACGCCGCTCATTGATGTGCTGCTGACGTTGATTGTCGTCTTCATGATTGTGGTAGCGATGGACGAGGACAAGGGAGAACCGGCGCAGATTCCTCAACCGCAGACACAGCAGACTCCGGAGCAAAAGCAATCGCGGACCATCGTGATCCCATTGGTGTGGACCGCCAAGGACCGGCCTCCCGAACTGAAAATCAACGGAGAGCAGGTTGACAGGGATGAGTTAGAAGCGCGACTGGCTGAGATCTTCCTAAAGCGAGCCGAGAAAGTCGCGTTCGTGCGCGGAGACGACGACGTTGATTTTCAGGACGTGGCAGATGTGATTGACGTGGCGCGGCACGCCGGCGTGCAGCGGGTAGGCCTGTTGACAAAGGAGAGAGAATCGGTCGAGGAATAGAACCCCACAAGCTTTGGAGATAGGGAGCCGGATCTAGTTTCTTGCTCTATTCTTGATCCAAATTGGCGTGCCTAAGAACCCAAAGGCCTGCCGAATCTGGTTTTCCAGAAATCGCTGGTAGGAAAAATGCAGCTTTACAGCGCGATTGGTGAAGAGAACGAACGTGGGCGGCGCGACTGAGGCTTGCGTCATGTAGAGAATCTTCACCCGCTGTCGCATGGGGACGGAAGCACGCTCGAAGTCCACGCGCTCAATGAAGCGATTCATCTGTGCGGTAGTGATACGTTTGCGGCGTTCGCGGGCGACTTCCTCGATCAGGGGAAAGATTCTCTCGATCCCCTTGCCGGTGTTCGCCGAGACGAAGACCACCGGCGCGTAGTTCAGAAACTTGAGGTCGTAGCGCAGGCGCTCTTCATAGGCAGCACGGTCGCCAGGGCGCTTGCTTTCCCGTATCCGCGAAGCCTTCGATGGGCGGCCGGTTCTTGGCTCGCCGCTGGTCACCAAGTCCCACTTGTTGACGACGATGATGATGGAGCGCCCACTCTCGTGGGCGTAGCCGGCGATGGCAGCATCCAGCTGGTTGACACCCTCGGTCGCGTCAATCACCAGCAGAGCGATGTCGGCGCCTTCCAGATGTTTGCGCGCCATGACCACAGATAGCTTTTCCGCCATCAGGTGAGTCTTACCCTTGCGCCGAATGCCGGCGGTATCGATGAAGCGGAACTGCCGTCCGTGGCGCTCGACAATCTCATCCACTGCGTCGCGGGTTGTGCCGGGAATGGGCGAAACAATCGCGCGGTCGGACGAAGTAAGCGCATTCAGCAGCGTGGACTTGCCAACATTGGGATGGCCGATGATCGCGATTTTAGTCTCGTGAGATGCAGCGACTTCGGAAACCGCCGCGTCTTCGCCAGCAAAAATGCCAGAGCCCGTCGCTTCCTCTGTGACCTCGATACCCTCTGTGGTCTGCTCTTTGTCTTTGGCCTCGGGCACAACTTCAAGGATCGCGTCCAGCAGATCATCCACTCCCCGTCCATGCTCCGCCGAAACCGGAAACATATTGCGGATTCCCAAGCCATGAAATTCATCGGGCAAGGATTCCTGCTTGGCCGTATCCACTTTGTTGACTGCGAGAAACAGCGGGCGGCCAGTCTTGCGCATGAGGCGTGCGAGTTCAAGATCCGGCGCCGCGGGTTCGCTGCGGCCGTCCACCACCATGACGATGGCAGCGGCTTCCTCGAGCGCCACCCGCGCCTGCCTGTAAATCTCCGAGGGAATGAAGTCCCTATCTTCTGGAATAATGCCGCCGGTATCAACGATGCGCAGCCGCCGCCCGCGCCATTCCGCCTCGCCGTACAAACGGTCACGTGTAATGCCGGGCTCGTCACCGACAATCGCGCGACGGGAGCCAACCATGCGATTGAACAGCGTGGACTTGCCCACGTTGGGCCGCCCCACGATGGCGAGGGTCGGAACGCCGGTCTCCGTTGCTGCCAGAGTGCTGGTCGAGTGGTAACTGGGTCGAGTCAAAGCGATCCGTAGGGACAGTCACCCCGGCATTTGCACGAGCATGGCCGATGCATGTCGCCCGGAACTCGTATTATAGAGACTCCCATGGCTCTGAGTTCCCAACCCGCGTCTCCCGCAACCGCGAGACCGGTCGCGCCCGCTGATAAAGAAGCCTCCCTCTACCAGTTTTTCGCCCCGGGCGGAGTGCTCTCGCGCATGCATCCGGCGTATGAATTCCGCCGCGGACAGTTGCAGATGGCGCAAGCAGTCGAGCGGGCGCTGGAAGAGAGGCGTCACCTGATTGTGGAAGCCGGCACCGGGACGGGAAAAACGCTGGCTTATCTGCTGCCCGTGATTCGCTCGGGCAAGCGAGTAATTATCTCCACCGGCACGAAGAATCTGCAGGAACAGCTCTTCAACAAAGACATCCCTTTTCTCGAGCACGCGTTGTTTGGGGTTCCGGCGGACCGAGACAAGGCACGCAAACTCTCGGTGTGCTACATGAAGGGCCGCAACAATTATCTGTGCCGCAAGAAACTCTACGACCTCACCGCCCAGCCTGTGCTTAGCGGTCTCGAAGAAATTGGGCAATACAACGCCATCGCTGCGTGGGAAAAAACCACCCAAACTGGAGACCGAGCCGAACTGGCGGAACTTCCCGAAGCCAGCGCCCTATGGCATAAACTGGACGCGCGTTCCGACGCCTGCATTGGTCGCCAGTGCAGCCAGTGGGACAGCTGTTTCATCACCGAAATGCGGCGGCGGGCGATGGAAAGCGACATCATCATCGTCAACCATCACTTATTTTTCGCTGATCTCGCCATCAAGCAGGCTGCGGAGGGCGCCTCCGACGCAGGTGTCCTGCCCGAGGCGGGAGCGGTAATTTTTGATGAGGCGCACGAGTTGGAAGTCGTGGCGGGGAATTACTTTGGCATATCCCTCAGCAACCTGCGGATCGAGGAGTTGGCGCGAGACGTCGAGGCTTCGCTCCAGCACCACCGCATGCTTTCGGCGGCGGTATCCGGAGCGCTGGTCAGTTTGCGCGAGCGCTCGCAATTCTTCTTTTCGCTGTTGCCGCCGGGAGAAGGACGATTTGCCTTCGACACGCGCCGCGAATTCCTGGAGGAAAATGGCGACGAATTTCTGGCCTTCCACCGGGCGCTGACCCGGCTCGCGGGCGAACTGGAGAATTTGCCGCAGAAACCGGAAGAAGTATTCAACTTCCTGCGCCGGGCGCAGGAAATGCAAGTGCAACTCGGCTTCGCGATGGAATCCGACGATCGCAACACCGTCTTCTGGATCGAGCGCCGGGGAGGCGGGGGAGTCAGTCGCGAAGCGCACGGCGTCAGCCGTGCCGACAGCAAGCCCTCCGGCAAAGGGGTTTTACGGTCCGAGGGCACCGCCCGTGGCCGAACGAATGTCTTTCTGCAAGCCACGCCGATTGACGTAGCCCCCATCCTGCGGGAGTGCCTGTGGTCGAAACTCGACTGTGCCGTACTAGCCTCCGCGACGCTGGCGGTTGGTGGGGGCTTTGAATATATCCGGCAGCGTCTAGGAATTGAGCATGCCCGTGAGTCGGTGCTGCCTTCGCACTTCGATTATGAAACTCAGGCGCTTTTCTACGTGCCGGCGGACCTGCCCGATCCCCGCACGCCGCAGTTTCTCCCTCTGGCGGCTGAACGCGTACGCAAGCTGCTTGAGATCTCCCGCGGACGCGCCTTCGTTCTCTTCACCAGCTATGCCCAGATGAATGAAATGTATCAGCGCCTGCTGGGGGTGTTGGAATTCCCTCTGCTAAAGCAGGGAGATGCCCCGAAAAGCGCTCTGCTCGAGGAGTTCCGCCTCACGCCAAACGCCGTTCTGTGCGCCACGTCGTCATTCTGGCAGGGCGTGGACGTGCAGGGCGAGCAACTCAGTTGCGTGATTATTGACCGCCTGCCGTTCGCCGTGCCCGGCGATCCGGTGGTGGCCGCGCGGGTGAAGGCGATTGACGCCAACGGAGGCAACGCATTCTTTCAATACCAGGTGCCCTCGGCAGTCATCACGCTGAAACAAGGCTTCGGAAGGCTGATCCGGTCGCTGCATGATCGCGGCCTGCTGGTGCTACTCGATAACCGCATTCTGAAGAAGCCGTACGGACGCGTGTTTGTGGAGAGCCTGCCGAATTACAAGAAGACGACGGAGATGCAGGTAGTGGAGAGCTGGTTCGGCGGATCGACGGGTTAGACCGACGCCGAAGAAGGGCAGCGTTCCCGCCGGGCAAAGGGTCAGATCCGCCCCAGCAGGCGCATCCGAGCAGATCGTAAATCAAGCCGCTGAGGGGAGGTTCCGATTGACCTCATTGGGTGCTCACACATATTCCCGCTCCGCCCGCCGAATTGCCCGGTAGCGTTCGAAAGCCTTCTTCTCGTCCTCCAATCCAAATGCAGAACGGACTGAGCTTCCCCTAAACGTGTGGGCCAACATCTGGGGTGAGTGAGTCAAGACAAACCAGGGGTCATGACGAAAGACTGCGGGAATGTGGTGGGTCTTCATCCAGCGTTCGGCCTTCCAGCGCATGAATTCAATTTCTTCTGCGGCAAGGTGCTCGGTGCGGACCACGGCCGTGGTGCCGTCGTATTCCTCGAGTCGCTCATTCTCGATCAGTCCTTGATCACGGAAGTCTTTGGTCATGGGTGTTCGCGGATAAGGTGTTGGGTGCTGGATGTAGGGCCAGTCCACGTAGCGGCGGGCAAATTCGAGGTTGGCTTCGACGGATTCGCGCGTATCCGTGGGATTGCCCACAATTAATCCTCCTACCACATACATCTGGTTGCGGTGAAGATAATCGATAGCTTTTAAGGTGGCGTTGCCCTTATCATGGCCATCCTGGCGGGCGGTATTTTTTGCCGAGGCTCGCAAGAACTCCAGGTCTCCCTCAAGAATATTTTCGATCCCGAGAAAAACGTAGCGGAACCCGGCCCGACGCATAAGCGGAGCCAGCGTTTTTCCGTGGTTCGCAATGCTCGAGGTCATGGCTTGTACGAAATAATCGAGCTGGTTGAGACCCGCCGCAATGATGGCTTGGCACAGCGCCTCGAAACGATGCACGTTGAGCATGATATTGTCGTCAACCAGGAAGATGGTACGGGCGCCGTGGTCGCGCGCGTCGCGAATGTCGGCAATTACGCGTTCGAACGCGTAGGTGTGGAAGTTGCGGCCGCGCATTTCGATGATCGAGCAAAAACTGCAGTCATAGGTGCATCCGCGCGAAGTCTCGATGACATCCACCTGACGCCCCAGGAGTGTATAGCCTTTCAGCACGCGCGCATCCCGGTTGGGCAGCCGGATTTCCTGGTCATCGAGCTTGTGAACGGGCCGGGCAGAATTGTGCACCCAGCCGTTTTCGCCGCGGTAGGAGAGGCCGCAAATCTGATCGAAGCCGTCTCCCCGCTCGAGGGCACGCAACAGCTCCCGAAAGGTAACTTCCCCCTCGCCGCGCACAACGTAATCCACGTTCAATTCCTCGTAGGCTTCCGAGGCCAAGCTGGGATCGTAGCCGCCAACTGCGATCTTCACTCCGGGTTTCAGGGCCCGTACCAGTTCGGCAATGCGCCCCGCAGTGCGCCGCTGGAACGTCATTACCGAGAGGCCAACAATTGCCGGGTCAAGGTCGCGCACCAGCCGGGTGACGGTTTCACGAACTTGCCGTTGTACCAGAATCAGATCGGCGACGGCCACGCGATGATGCGGGTCGATATTGCCGGCAAGCGAAGTAAGGGCGCCGTTGGGCATACGGATGGCTACGGGAGGCATGTGCTCGAAAGAATCCGGCATCGAAAGCAATAAGACGTTCATGAGGCGCCAGTCCTCGGTGTCGCGGTCTCCGGTCCGCGGGAGCGGAAACCACCAGCCTCGGCCCCGCGGACGAAAGGATTGTAGCGCAGTCCTGCATGCAAAAGCAGCGGAAGCAGCGATGCTGGTGCGGATTTTGTGCCTCGTCTGGCTGTAGAATATCGGGTTAGGCCAAGGAACTTGACCTGCCTGT